>Ga0099364_10009768_pt1 | contig 13285 bp, 14 predicted proteins | sample TergutTh196P3_FD_73070 | JGI IMG/M metagenome (GOLD analysis project Ga0099364, IMG submission 73070) | Microcerotermes parvus P3 segment gut microbial communities from Pointe-Noire, Republic of the Congo - Th196 P3 | ecosystem: Host-associated > Arthropoda: Insects > Digestive system > Gut ...
TGTATTGTCAGCAATACAATTAAAAATAAATTCTTTTGCATCATCTTCTGCAATTCTAATATTTTTTAATTCTTTTTTTTCTATATCCCATAATAGTCTTCCTATCCCAGCTTTATGCACTTCAATCCCAAGATAATTATTATCAGGATTATTTTCTGCAATTTTGGCTGTTGCCCTGCCCATTCCAAATCCAATTTCTATTATTAAAGGATTGTTGTTCTTAAAAAGTGAGGCAGTATCAACTATTTTACTGTTTTTTTCTATGCAATAAGCTGCGTATAACTCGTTATATGAACGTTTTTGTGCAGTGCTCATTTTTCCATTTCTGAGCACAAAAGTGCGAATCTGCCGGTTCATTACCTAATGGAGACTGCGTCGGTAAATGCAGATATAAGATAATTTGGATCACTGGACCAGAGTGAGAGGTTCCTTGCATTACCGGACAATCTAAGGTCCTGTATCCTTCCTTCGTTTGACTGTAAAGGAATAGTATCTATTGCTCTTCCTTGTTGATCATAAATAACAAAATAATTAAGCGGATACTGAGATTCTATTCTGTAAATATTATCGCTAATGCTTAATGAAGGAAATGGATATGGCGATCTTACAGGGCTGTCAAAAGTAAAGTTGCGCTCTGTTCTCTCACCGCCCTTATTAACCAGTACCGCTCTGTACAGTCCCCTTGGAAGAACGGCATTAGCAGTCATGGCAATGCTCCTGGAACCTATCCAGGTGTTACCGTTTTCGACATGCGAAACCCAATCATCGGCATTGATCTGCCATCTTAAACCTTCCCTGTCATGAAAAAGATATAGCTCAGATAAATTTTCTATGCCATCATCATCTTCTGCCAGGATAAAGAATGAAAAGCGCTCTTCAATGCCATCCCTGGAAGCGTAATAAACCAGCTCCATAAAGCCATGGTTTATACGCGGTTCTGATCTTGAACACGAGGAAAAAAGAAGCAGTAAAAGTGCCGATAAAGTTAGAAACTTCATTAATTACATTATAGTTGATTTTATCTGCCTTATCAAGATAAAATTGGATACTTAAGGGGTAATAATATTTTTAAGAGAAATTTGTTTTTAACTTTAATGCTCCTCCTTTTTCATATCTTCTCTTATGCGCAGTCACCTTTGGAAATCGCTAACCATGATAATGTATCAGCGCTTTTAAATAATCAGCTAAACAGAAGCAGAACCAATAATATACAATTGGAAGAACGCCCTCTTTTAATGAATTTTGGCAGCTTTGGAACATCAATTTTATTAAGTTATAGAGCTATAGATGCAGAAGATACCTCTTTGGAATCCGGAACCTTTGTACTTGCAGTACCGTTAAATCGTAATTTTGCCGTAGAGACGGCTCTTGTAATGGCTGAGTATCTTTTTTCGTACGATGGAACAGTAAATATAATTATTGCCTTTTTATCTGATGAGTCTAATTCTCTGCCGGAAAGCTTAAATGGTTTAGCCCATAAAGGTTTTAGGGATCTTATTAGTCTTTCTACACTGCCGGAAAACTGGGTAATTTGCTACTTTGATGCTGATTTTCCTCCTGCAAATCTGCTAATAAGCCATGGTATAAGGGGATATATGACGCCAAGGAGTATTTTAGAACCCCTTACTTCTCTTTTAAACATCAACAGTATTCCATGGTCGTTTAAAATATGGTATAACGAGTTCCTTTATTTAGGCTTATTAAAGGGTTCACAGGCCATAGATTTGGCATGGCAAGCTGAAATAAACAGTTTTGTTCTATCAGCCGGAGAATACAACAATTCTTTTACAGGTAATTCCTCTCTAGTATCATCTAATGACATTGCAGGCCTTCTTTTGGATTATGCATCATTGATAAACTTCCCCATACTTATTACAGATATGCATTATTCCATCCTTCCTCTTCCCGGTGGAAGGCTAAGCTTTATAGGAGAAGGATTTATTGCGGTTTTTTCCATATCTGTATTGGGAACACTGCTGGTTATTTTTTTGGCTTATACAGCAAGAAACAATGTTATTTTGGTAATAAACAGCCATAATTTTTTAAAGCATTTCTGGATATTTTTATTACTTGTTTTTCTTTTGGTTTTTTCCATAAGAGCTTCAACTTTTATCTACTCATTTTTATTTTCACTTTTTGGCAGTACAGGTCTGGATGCATTAAATACATATACAAATTATTTTGGTCTAATGCTAACAATGGTTTTGGCAGTTTTACTTTATTTTTTACCCTCCCCTCTGCTTAGTTTAACACGATTCCGAAGACGTTCACAGTTTTATGGATTTTCTGCTGTAGTAATAATAGTGTTAGGTATATTATATACGGTTTTTAACGACTATTCCAACATACTAATTTTTATATGGGCTTTATTATTTATCTTTATCGCAGCAATAAGTACAAACCCTCTTATTATAATTATATGTATATCCATGGTTCCATTTTTTGCAATATTTATTCTGCTTAATATTGCATTAACTGGTGGAAATGAATTAAGGGAGTTTTTTATTACATCTAACTGGCTTTCTCTGATTAGCTGGCAGCTGGCATTTGAGCTAACGATACTTTCACTGCCTCTTTTTTTATTGTCAAAAAGAGCATATATATTATTTCAAAAGTCAGTCGGAACAGGAGCAGAACCAAAGCCAAAAAGAAAATACAGATTAATTTTACTGCCGCTTTTAATTATTATAGTAATTTCTGCAATGATTATTCATATACGACTAATTACGCATACACATAATAATACTGAAAGAAGGTTTCAGGAAGATCAAACAGGTATTGTAGAAACATATATTGATGATACGATTTTCCAGGATACAAGAATTATAAAGGTTTCTGTAAGCTCACGTTTTAACCCCATACGTTATGATATAAATCTGCAATCATTGGATAATCCTTTATTGCCAATTTACTCTTCACAGGTACCCTTTTCACGCGATAATGAAGGATATAAAATATCTTTTTTTCTTGGTGAATATCCGGTTGAACCTTTAATTTTTGAATTTGCTGTTCCAATTAACTTTAGTGCTGTCTTGTCAGTAGTGGCAATTTTCAATGTTTGGAATCCTGAACTGGACGACATGGCAGAACCGGAGACTGATGATTACTTATTTTTTGTTTACGGAAATGATAATTTAATTATTGCCAATTAAATTCCAGATTTATGCCATTTGATGAGCTTAATACATCAAAAAGCGGAATAGATGCAGAAAGGTTTCTACCTCTGCTTAAAGGCTTAATAATATTGCCTAGTCCGTCATTAACAGTAAGGCTTCCCTCACCTGGAAAATTCATCTCTATGTTAATATAATAGCCATAACTTATATCACTAAGAAGATGTAGAAGTAAAGGATTAGAAATTTCACTTCCGGGACTTAAAATTAAAGTTAAACTTTTTGTTGTATTAATTTCACTGTAAATAGATAACTGTCCATAAGCATCCAAAAATGAAAGTAATCCCTGCATATTGGAAAATTCTAGCCTAACAGAAAAATAAATATTGTTTTCATCTTCTCTATCTGAAAATGAAAGTAATCTAATATCCTGAAGTCTCGAAAGGGTACGTTCAAAATCGGAGCGTCCTACAGGAATTGTATTCCATCTTTGATTCCCGTCCAGGCGTCCTATAGAGTCAAGTGATTTTGAAATTTGATATTCCAAATTTATGCTTCCACTGCCATTTTGGTTAAGCACTATGTTTGCACTTATACCAAAGCATGAACTCAGCATTAAAACAATAAGGAGAAAAATTATAAGCTTAAAGCTCTTCATCATAAGGACCCCTGTATAAAATTAAAATTCTTCCGAATAAATACTCATATCCTGTATTCTTACAGGCATCTCATTTTCTATCATTTGAAAAGCTTTTTGCATAACAGTTTCTCCAAAACTTTTTGAATTGGAGACCAATGCACCGCCTATCTGTCCAAAAGATATTGAATCCTGCAGATCAATTTCAGCAGCACTCATATGAAAGCGGCGCTTTAATTTTTCTTTAATGGAACGAATAATTCTTCTTTTTTCCTTAATGCTGTCAACATCAGGTATTTCAAATAAAACCTGAATCATGGAAACAATCATTGAGAAATTATTCTCCTTATTTCTTCTCTGTGCTCTATGGATATTCTTTCATCGGATAAAAGATCTTCCAAAGCTGTACTGTTATCGTAGCCTTCACCCAGAGCCATCTGCATTTCTGTTAAACCCAGCGGATTTTGAGCATCTGCAATAAGTAAGAGTCTTGCTAAGCTAAAACGTATCTCTGCCCTGCTTAAAGTAGAAGTATCCTGAATAAGGGAGTCTAATGCATCATTATAAACTTCAATTGCCCTGGCAAAAAAACCTGCCGCTTCCAGAGCAGATGCATATTCATAAAGCCCCTGTGCAGAAGGATTATCTGTTAATGCAAGCCACCTTTCAAAACTATTTACCGCATCTACCTTGTTCTGTGCTCTCTCTGCTCTTGCAAGAAGCAAAATTGCAAAAGGATTGGTTTCCAGTGCTTCCGGATAACTTTTAAGAACTGCTTCACATTCTGAGTATTTCCCTACGCTGTAAAGAACAAGTGAATAATTAAAACCGTCATCTATACTCTCACTTACAAGGCTTAAGATATGCTCATAATGCATTTCTGCAATTAAAAAGTCCCCGTTACGTATCCTGGAATATGCTGCAGCTCTAAGTGCCATAAGATTATCGGGATCTCTTCTTAAAATACCCTCAAAGTAAACTGCTGCATCTTCATAACGCAGAGTTTCAAAGGCAATTCTTCCAAGATTATACTCAGAGGCAAGCATGGTTCTGTCTGAAGCTGCAGCTCTGATTAGCCATCTTTCAGCTTCAGCATAGTTCCCCAAATCGTAGTATGCCATTCCTATTGCAAAATATTCTTCTGCCCGTATTGCATCCTGGCTTACACAGGAAAAAAGTAATAGAGAAAGCACAAACAGGAAAATAATGTAAAAAAAGGCTTTGTTTTTTACTCTCATTTTCCTCTTCCGGCATTTAAAACTGTGTCTTCGATTTTCCTCAACTGGGCCCTGTAAAGCTGTGCTATATTGGATCCATAATCTGCAACAAGTTGTATTATACCCCTTGGAGTATCATTATCCATACCATTTATCCTATCCCCTGCGTCCCCCAAACCCGGCATTATATAAGCACTTTCATTGAGTACGGGATCCATCCAAAGGGTGTAGACATGGCATTTTTCCAGCGCCCGCACTACCCTAAGTGCACCTTTCAGGGCAGTAATAACAGTAAAAAACTGTATGGAAGCAGGTTTAATTCCCCTATCCAAAATATATTTAACAACAGTAACCAGACTGCCGCCTGTCGCATTCATGGGGTCGGCAAAAATAAGGTCCTTTCCGTCAAGATCATCCAGATTAAAATATGAACGGTCCAGGTCAAGGATGTACTCCATATTAGATTCCTGCTTCTTTTCGTCCCGGCGTATTTTAAAGAGGGCAAAGGGAGTAACATAGGCACTTGAGGAGTATTCCTGTATTTCCTTGCTTACTATCATGGAAGGAAGCAGAGCCCCTCTAAGCATGACACACATCACAGTGTTCTCGATTTTCTTATCGATATTGGTTATTTTATGAATGGCAAAATTCTGCACCGGCTTAGTGACTGGTGTTTGTACTATAAGATAATTCTTGTTTGAACCTGTAGTCCCTCCAAAGGCAAGCTTAAATAAAAGCTCATAAGCCCTTTGTATATAGTAAACAAATTCCTGATTCTCTGTCCTGTAATCCCTAAGTTTTGCAATTAGCCTGGAAGCTTCAGGGTGGCTTTCCTGGGGAGTTTTAAACGAGTAAACATTGAGTTTATCTTCGTTTTTACACATCTCCTGCATAATACCACCCATCTCATTAAAGAGCCGTATTAATGTTTCCTGTTCCCTGTTGTTGTCAAGTGCTTTGACTTTGTCAAGTGCTTTGATTTTATCAAAGCTGGAAAAGCAGCTCATCACTTCCTGGTAAATCTTATCCATGTTTTCCAGGAAATGACGATCGTCTTGAGTTAAGTAACCATCAAGATCCTCTGCTTTTAATATAATTTGGTTCATTAGAACCAGATACGGAATCCCAACTCAATAGGCCAGCCGCCTGCAGGAAAGTCTATTCCATCATCAAAATCAATCGCTATACCTATACTGGGAGAAAGTGATAAAAATATCTCTATAATTTCTACCCTAGGGATGCGCATACTAAGACCTAGCGGAGCTCTTGCACCCAAAGCAATGGAAGTGTGATTATTTCCTGTGTAGAAAGTACCCCATCCGCCAAGATTGAAATACCAGTCTAAATTTGCAGCAGGAACAAGAGTACCTCTTAGAAATGGATAATCCCCAGTAACACCCAAGCCAAGTATTCCGCTTTTTGCTGTTAAGGTAATTCCCCAGTATATGGGGATAGTGGGTACCTTAAGTGACAGAGCACCTCCTGCTCCTACTCCAGATTCACCCCAGTAGCCGCCAAAACTTCCCACTACACCTATGCCCCAGCCTTCTTCAGCAAAAGCACCTATACTGATAACTGACATCAACAAAAATAAAGCAAACAATTTTTTCATAATTAAAGCCTCCAATTAAATATTAAGTAACTATACCATAAATTGGCAAAAATGTAAGCACTTATATGTTTAGTAAATCCATCAATATGCGGATAAAAAGAAGAGATGCCACAATGGCAAGTACTATGCGTATAAATTTACTGCCTATTTTTATTGCAAGCCTTGAGCCTATAAAGCCTCCAAGTATTGCTGATAGCATGCAGGGAATTGCAACTGGAAAGAGAATTTTTCCGTTTACCAGCCAGGTGGTCATTGATGCAATATTGGATGAAAAATTTATCACTCTGGCAGTTCCGGCGGATTTTATTAGATCAAGTTTTATTATACCGCTTAGTAAAATGGTTATAAACATTCCTGTACCCGGTCCAAAAAAACCGTCATAAGTTCCCAGAACCAAGCCAATTAACGAACAAAGTATTATTTTAAAACGGAAATTATCCTGAACATTTATTCTGGAAAAAATATTAATATTGATTGAAAATATTTTTTTTAAGCTCTGCCTTGTAAACATAAATATGGCTACTAGAGGCAGTATTATCATAAGGCTTATCTGCAGCACATAGGGTGATAAGGATAAAGCCAGAAAGGTACCAGCAAGGGAGCCGAAAAAGGCCGCTATGCCGCCTGAAAGAGCAGCGCTGTAATCTACATAGCCCTTCCTAAAATAGTTTCCCATAGCCATTAAGGTACCCATAGTAGAAGAAAATTTATTTGTTCCGTAGGCTGTATGTATGGGAATTCCAACAAAAAGATATGCCGGTAAGGAAATAAGTCCTCCTCCTCCTGCAATTGAATCAATAAATGCAGCCAAAAAAATTAAGGGACATAGAATTAATAATGTTATGCCATAAGAGAATAATAAAAATTCCTGCATGGATAAATCCAGTATAAACTCCATCAATAAATTCCCTTATAAAATTAAACAGGCATCGCCGTAACTGTAAAACATGTATTTGTTCTCTACGGCAGTTTTGTAACTATCAAGGATAAAATCCCTTCCTGCAAAAGCTGCTACAAGCATGAGCAGTGTAGAAGCGGGGGTATGAAAGTTCGTAAAAACAATATCTGTCACCTTAAAATCATAGGGCGGGTAGATGAAAATAGAAGTACTACCCTCCCCCCGTATTAAACTGCCTTCTCCAGTAATATTTTCTTTCCAGGCAGCTTCAAGACATCTTATGCTTGTAGTCCCAACAGTTAGAATTTTTCTCTTTTCCTTTTTTGCTTTCTCTATACGGCTTGCATTTTCCTCGTCTATAGTATAAATCTCTTCATGCATTTTATGCTCATGTACATTTTCGCTTCTTACAGGTAAAAATGTTCCAGCTCCCACATGCAGTGTAATAAAAGCACTTTCTATACCTGCACTTTTTAATTCCTCAAAAATCTCCTGGGTAAAATGCAAGCCGGCAGTGGGGGCTGCTGCAGAGCCCGGCTCCTTTGCATATATGGTCTGATACCTCTCTTCGTCATTTTTATTATCCTCTCTTTTTATGTATGGAGGTAAAGGTATATGGCCATTTTCTTCAAACCAGCTTTCAGAAAGGAAACTGTCAAATTTTAAACAGCACTGATCATTATCTATACTTATTAATTCTGCTGTTTTATTCTTATCATTTTTACCATCAAAATAAAATTCTTCTCCCTGTTTTAACCTATTTACTCTTTTTGTCATACAGTTCCATATAGCATCACTGTTATGCGCTTTATTTAGTAATAAAAATTCCCGGCTTTTGCCGCTTTTGTCTATCCCGTAAAGCCTTGCTTTTCTAACACGTGAATTGTTAAAAACCATTAAAATGCCGTTGTCCAATAATGAAGGAAGCTCTTTTACCATCCTGTGTTCTATGCTTTTCCTGTCTCTATTCATTACCAAAAGACGGGACTCTCCCCGTTTTTGTACAGGTGATTGTGCTATAAGTTCTTCGGGGAGTTCAAACATAAAATCGCTTGTCTTCACTAAAATAGATAACCCCGCTCATCACTGTCTTTTTTCATGTTTAGGTGTTCGTAAGCCAAAGCCGTAACCATTCTTCCACGCGGCGTTCTTTGAATAAGACCTGCCTGTATTAAATAGGGTTCATAATAATCTTCCAGGGTATCTACAGATTCTCCTATGGAGATGGCAAGGGTTTCTGCTCCAACAGGCCCTCCCCCATAGCGCTCTATAATGATTTTTATTATCTCCCTGTCATATTTTTCCAATCCTAAAGAATCTATTTCCAGGCGAGAAAGGCTTTCCCTGACTATCTCGTTGTCTATGCTTTTTGCTTTTTTAACTTGTGCAAAATCCCTAACTCTTCTTAAAAGACGGTTAACGACCCTGGGAGTTCCCCTTGCAGATTTTGCAAGCAGTTTGCTGGCATCTTCATTTATCGTTATGCCAAGTATACCGGAAGACCTTTTTATTATGGCCTTGATTTCTTCATCAAGGTAAAAAGAAAAGCGGCTCGTTATGCCAAAGCGGCTTATAAGGGGGCTTGAGACATTGCCGGCTTTTGTAGTAGCACCCACTAGCGTAAAAGGCTGTATGGGAAAACGCACAGTTCTCGCACTTGGCCCCTGCCCTATAATCCAGTCCAGTTCGTAATCCTCCATGGCTATGTAGAGCATTTCTTCAATGGCAGGTTTAAGGCGGTGTATTTCATCAATAAAAAATACGGCATTTTCTCCCAGTGTAGATAGTATGCCAATTAGATCCTTTGGCTTATCAAGGGCAGGAGCAGAGGTGTTTTTAAACTCCACTCCAAGTTCATTTGCTACAATTTGTGCCAGGGTAGTTTTACCCAGGCCTGGGGGACCTATCAAAAAAAGATGATCAAGGTTTTCCTTTCTCGCCCTTGCTGCTTCTATAAAAACTGATAGATTATCCTTAATTGCCTTTTGCCCAAGAAATTCTTTTAAGCTCTTTGGACGCAGTTCTTGCTCCCTATTGTCATCTTCAGTTATTTTTTCCGGGTGAAGAATTCCACTGCTATTTGAATTATTTATTTTCTTCTTCATATAATTTAACTGCTGCTTAAAATAACAATAGCCTGCTTAAATAGCTGCTCTTCTTTTTCTTTTTCGTTAAGGTTTGCGGAAATGCTTTTTTCCGCTTCGTTTATTGCATTTAATGCCGCTTTCTTTTCGTAACCCATGTTGGCCAGAGCATCAAGCAGATCTTTATATGGTGTAAAAATTGCCGCCTCCCCTGTTACAAGCTTTCCCTTAAGGGTAAGGATTAACTTTTGCGCTGTCTTCTTTCCAAGACCGGGAATAGCTTCAAGACGTGCGAGGTCTTCTGTTTCCAGCGCTCTTTCAAGATCCTCCAAAGCAATTACACCCAGTATTCTAAGTGCTGCCCTTGGACCTATTCCGTCTACTTTTAAAAGCTCCAAAAATGCATTGCGCCTTTCGTTAGACGCAAAACCATAAAGCCGCATTTCTGTCTCTTTATGGTAAAGCCATGTAAAGACCCTTGCATCTTTCCCTATTTCCGGGAGTTTCCCTATATCCAAAGCCGGAACAGATAGATCATATTCAATACCGCCGGCTAAAAGATAAATGGAGTCGCTTAGTTTCTCGCATATTATCCCGTAAATACTGTTAAACATAGTATTTTTATGAAGTTACCTCACATGTCAATTATTGTAACAGAAAATGCTTAGGCAAGGAACTGGTAGCCAATGGCAAGCAGAAAAAATGCAATTCCTGCAACTGCAAGACTGTAGATCAAACAGGGAAGTAAGGTTCTTAAAATTAACTTACCCTCAGTTCCCTGTGCTCCAGTTGTTGCGCATACTGCAACAACATTATTTACACAGATCATATTACCCACTGCCCCTCCTATAAACTGCAAGGATACTATCAGTATGGTAGGAAGTCCAATTAGGCGTGCAGTGTCAAACTGCAGTGAAGTAAATAGAACATTTGACACAGTATTGGAACCGGCAATAAAAGCTCCCAAAACTCCTACCAGGGGCGCAACCAGCGGGTAAACATTTCCAAAGAAAGTACCAAGAGAAGTTGCAATCTCGCTTATCATGCTGTCCAGCCCTGAACTATTTACATTGGTGTTAACCATAATCTGTACAAGTGCAACTCCTGCAGCAAGAGCTATTGCAGGATTAATAATCTGTTTGGAAGTTTTTGCTAGAATTCCGTATAGATCCTTTAGAGGCATGCGGTAAAGGAAGGCCGTAATAAGAGTAACAAGAGTAAAAGGCAGCAAGCCGGGATTGTTTAAAAATCTCCAGCTATAAGAAATCCCCTCTATGCCCAGTATATTGTTAAAGTCTAATACATAACTCTGTATCCAGTTACGCACCGGAAGATGAGGCAGTCTGCTTATTATTAATAATATAGCTATAACTACATAGGGTGCCCAGGCTTTAATAAGTGAAATTTCTTTTGTATTTTGTGCTTCAGTGCTGCCTGACATTGTTTCGTTGGGCATTGTGTTACTGCCTTCCATGGCATTTAAATTATCCGGAAATAGCCATACATTTTTCGGCACCAAAAACCTTTTTTTAACTGCAAAAAATAATAGAATAAAACCAATAATTCCACCTAGTATGGAAGGCAGTTCAGGTCCTATGAAAATCGCAACAAACAAATAGGGAACACAGAACACAATTCCGGCATATAGTGCAAGGGGGAAAATTTCCAGTGCAGGTTTTATGGCGGCTTTAAAAGATTTTTCTTTTCCAAAGAAAACTGTTACCATCATAATGATGATAAAAGGTATAAAAATTCCGAATGATATATTTATCATTGCTGTTGTTGCGTATAACTCCAAAGAATAAGCTGCACTGTCTATACCCATTCTCTCTACAAGAGGCGAAACTATGGAAAAGCCTGTCATGGAAGGAACACCTACAGCGCCAAAACATACAGGCACACTGTTTGCGATTAATGCTGCCATGGCAGCTGCAAAGGGCGGGACACCTAAGCCCACCAATAAAGGAGCTGCAAGGGCTGCAGGTGTACCAAAGCCGGCCGCTCCCTCTATAAAAGCACCGAAAATCCAGGAGATTATTAATATCTGAACTCTCCTGTCTTCTGATATTTTTTTAAAGCCGTTACCTATGGATGAGATCATTCCAAGCTTTGTTAGGACATTTAATAAGAGTATGGCTCCAAAAATAATAAGGAGTATATCAAGGGAGCGAATAAGGCCTGATAAAGAGTGTGCAAGTATATAAAGTAAATCCATACGCCAGATAAAAAAAGCGAATATTGCACCCAGGAGCCATGCACTTAAAAGAGATTTTCCAGAAGATATCTTTACTGTAAGCATTAAGGCAAGGGCGAGCAATATTGGTAATATTGCCAATAAAGCATGCATTTATTTACTCCTTTTTTTTGATTCTGTTAATTGGAGATGGGCGGCACAAATTGCAGCTCCAAGTGCATCGGCTGAGTGTTCCGGTTTTGGCACTTCGTCTAACTTCAATAAAAGCATTACCATCTTTTGCACCTGTTTTTTTTCAGCTCTTACCACACCTGCAACACCCTGCTTTATTGCGTTAGGTGTAAGTTCTGTTATGGGAAGGGATTCTCTTGCAAGAGAAAGGAGAAAGACTCCCCTTGCCTCTGCTACTCCCATGGCACTTGTTACATTTTTGCCAAAGTAGAGCTTTTCCATGGCAGACTCAGAGGGTTTATATTTTTTCAGGATCTTGTTAAAGGAATTGTAAATAAAAAGCAGGCGTTCTTCCCGGGCTGTATCGGCTTTTGTAGTTATGCAGCCATGGGCAATGTAGCGGAGTTTCCCACCGGAATAATCCACTACACCCCAGCCGCTGGAAGCCAAACCCGGGTCAACGCCAATAATACGGCGAAGCGCAGGAACAGTCTGCCGTTCCCGTTCCATAGAATAGCACTATTCCGGCTGAAAGCCGTCTGGGATTTCTATATTGGAATAGACGCTTTGTATATCATCATTGTCTTCCAGTCTTTCGATTAACCTTAGTGCCTTTGCGGTACTTTCGTTATCTAAAGTGACATTGGTTTCGGCAACCATGCTTACTTCCGCACTCATGGTCTCGAATTCTTTTTCTGACAATGCATTGACAACAGATTCGAAATCTTCAGGAGCAGACACTACTTCGATAATGCCTTCGGATAGTGAAATATCCTCGGCACCGCCGTCAAGCGCAGCTTCCATTACTTCGTTTTCTGTGTATTTCTCTCCATCAAGAATGATAATACCCTGACGTTTGAAGAGCCTTGATACTGAACCGACAGTGGCAAGTTGAGCTCCCCCCTTGGTAAGGATATTTCTGACATCTGCGGCTGCCCTGTTTTTGTTATCGGTAAGTACCTCTATCATAAGGGCAACGCCGCCAGGGGCAAAAGCTTCATAAGTGAGTTCTTCGAAACTTTGTCCCTCTAATTCTCCCGTACCTTTCTTGATTGCCCTGTCTATATTGTCTTTGGGCATATTAGCCCCGCGTGCCTTAATGACTGCGGTTCTCAATCTAGGATTGGTATCAGGATTTCCCCCTCCCATTCTTGCGGCTATGGAAATTTCTTTAATCAGTTTTGTAAAAATCTTGCCGCGTTTAGCATCAGCGGCACCTTTAGCATGTTTTATAGTAGCCCATTTACTGTGGCCGGACATAATCTCTCCTTACAGGAATAAAATAACTAAACTTCGAACTTACCTTTCTGAACTGCTTGTTCTATGGATTCCTGTTTGAGATTGTTAAACCATACATAA
>Ga0099364_10009769_pt1 | contig 13285 bp, 10 predicted proteins | sample TergutTh196P3_FD_73070 | JGI IMG/M metagenome (GOLD analysis project Ga0099364, IMG submission 73070) | Microcerotermes parvus P3 segment gut microbial communities from Pointe-Noire, Republic of the Congo - Th196 P3 | ecosystem: Host-associated > Arthropoda: Insects > Digestive system > Gut ...
TGAGCCAGATGTAATCTTTACTGTGCCGGAAAATGTGTTAACTCCGCCAAGCGTCAGATTTCCTCTTGTCTCGATGTTTCCGCCTCCGGAAATTACTCCATTGTAAGTCATCGATGTTCTGTCAAAAATAAGTTCTTGACCATTTACATTTATAGTACTACCGGTAATATTTCCGTTGCTTCCACCAACTTGGACAGCGCCTCCGTTTATCACAATGTTACAATTGACCGCTCCTTCAAAAATTAAAACACCGTTGCCTGTTTTGGTAATTGTATTAGAACTAATTCCAGTAATGTTAATAGAAGCGTTAATGGTAAACGTTCCCGATGGCACGTTAAGTGTAACGTTGCCAGCCATAAAGATGGCACTACTGCCAAGGACAATAGACCCACTGGGGTATTCTTCTATAAGATTGATATTTTGATTAGCAGCCCAATTAATATTATTGAACTGTGCTACTACGTTCATCAGCATCAAGCAGGCGATAGCAGCCGCCATCGCCAACTTCTTTACTATGTTCCCTCCTTTATTTTTTGGGACTTTGAAACTTTCTGCCATGGCAGTGGCAGGGGTGGTCGCTTGTGTCCCTGTATTTTTGGGGACTGTGGCAACGCGGGGGCTACCGTCTTTTAAATACATTTTTCTTGAACTCATGGTCGAAATTTAAAAATTAATAGAAAAAAAAATAGAAAAACCGCAGCATTGCACAAAGGCAACACTACGGCTATGCTGGTTGGTTGTTATTTCAATTACATTCCGATAGTGACTGCATTTGCTTGATTTACAGTGATTTACGGGGGGGGGGGGGAAAAAACGTCCCCAATAGGGAGATCGCGCAACTGAGCCGCTAAAAATGGGCTTCCTGCTGCTAATTTTGCCTGCTTGACTGACGCTAAAAAACTCATAAATATAATTAACGAATTAAACTAAAAAACACCACAAAAATAATCATAAATATTTACCTGACAACATTTTTTTAGTTTTTTTTTTGTTTTTTTTAGAGAAAAAAAATGGTCAGAACTCTGCAATCAGCGAAAGCCATTTTCCTGCGGGCTTGACCCACACTTCCTTGTATGTACAGAAATTAAACTGGGGCCAAAACGGAACGTCTTCATTTCGGCGCGTCTGTATTCCTACCGGAATCTGTCCAACCGTTTCACCGGGTAATGGATTGTACATTTGCGGATAGTTATAGCCTTCGCCCCATATTAACGACTGTCCAAACGGATTTTTTCCAACTGTCCAAAAAAGTTGCTGCTCGGCAATATCTATCAGTTCCTCGTCGTTTAGATACTTTCCGACTAATGCTGCCGCTTTACCCGTTGCAAGATGTATTGCAGCGTTGCCTCTGAAAGAGAACCAAACCGGAAAAGCCCTCAAATAGTGTTCTTCGTCCAGCTTAAATCCATTTCTTAACTGTTCTCTATAGTCTTCAAGCACGTCTCTATTAACCATTATATGCAACACGTAAAATGCAAGCGAATCATTTACCGGTTCATCAATATGATAAACGCCGCTGGGCAACATGCCGTAGGGCTGTACATACTGCATTATTTTTTTTAGATAATCGGCATACATACGAATGGAATTGTCCCAGTTTCTGAAATCGGGATGATTAGGCTGCGTTTCGCAAAGAGCCGTCATAGCCTTCATAAATACCTGATCCTCTGTTTGATGCATAAAATGCACAATAGATTTTTTATCAAGACATTGATAGAAAAAACCGTGTATTCCGTTCCTGTCGTTTAACGGCTCTGTACGCTGGCAATCAATGACGTATTTTATGTAGTGGGCTGCTTTTTCAGCGTAGTACGGATCGTTTGTCAGTTTGTACAACATGCTGGCAGACCACGAAATAGTTGCCATGTATTGGCTCGGCGATACACGGGTCGAAAAAAGCCCCCACAAGTCAATATTGGGCTGCTGTCCGTTAAGAAGCATCGCTTTTTCTACTTCTTCAAATCGCTGTAATGCAAAACCAAAATCTTCAATAGCTACTTTTTTTGTAAACTCTTTAAGAGCGGCGTCCGTATCTATTGACATAGAAGCGTATGCGGTTATGGCGGCATATATAAAATTTTCCCATGCTCCGTTGCGTACCTGTATTTGAGGTCTTCCCATATCATCAACGGTGTCGAGTATGCGGTCTGTCCACAAATTGGTCATTGCGCGTGAAGCGCGGAAACCATCGCCCAAACGCGCCCTGAGAATATAATCCAAACCCCATAGAGCCTCTTGCTTAAGACGTAAATACAAGTCTGTATTACCCTTTTCTTTAGCGTTGTTTGCCAATTCAAACAAGGCGTGGGCAATTTCTGCGGTCTGTTTCGGATTCTGCGACAAGTCGCCCGCATCGTGCCAGCCTCCGTTAAGCGTAAATCTCTGTCCGTTATGTACGCCGTTATGGTCAGCATGGCAACTGCCGTGTTTTCCGGGTACAGGATAGCCGCATCGCTGGCAAAACAAAAAGTTCAGTACGCGCCATGCAGAATTGTCCCAAATGTTGCGATTGATGAAAAAAGGCTGCGTCGCGACGTCGCCTGCTTTTATTAAAAACTGTCCTTCTGTTTGAAAATCGCTGAAATCAATAGTTTCAAACGTTCCTATCGGCGTTGTCGTCGAAATTATTCTTCCCTCGTAAACGGGCTGGTTATTATGATAATTGAGCAGTCTGAATGTGCCGTCATGATTTCTAACGTTCACTATTGCCGTCTTTTTACTATTTATTCCATAGCCTGTTGTAGAATAAATAATTCTGTTTTGCGCAGGCGTCCATCCGCTAAACACTTCGGGGTCTTCAATTACTTGCAGTTCAATAGCGTCAATATCGAACTGTAAGGAATTGCCCATGGTAAGTTCTCTTCCAAATGTTTCAACGGCAAACGACAAGCGAGTAATATTATCACGCGGGAACTCGGACAGTTCCAAAAAGCATTGGTTCCACTGGCGGTTTATCAGATTAACTTCGTGAATACCCTCTCTACCCCATTCATCGGGTATTTTTATTTCGCCGTCATTGATTAGATGCAGGTTCACATAGAGGTTGCTTCGCGCTCCTTCAATATCGGGATATATCCAAAACATTATTCGGTTGTATTTTTCCCAATTCTCGCCTCCTATATCCAGATCAACTCTCGCAGAGCCAAAACCTATTCCAAACTGTGGCGGGAATATAGGCGATCGCGTGGGCGCCGTTATACGCAGGCTATGCCTGCCCGAAATGCTTCGTTCGTCGGTTTGCGACATACTCCCTATACCTCTGTGCGACCATTTTGCCAAATCTTCCATGTCGCAAAGCATGTCGCTTGCCAACACTTTTTTTGTTAGACCAAAAGTCTCGAAGGTTCTGCTGTAATCCATCGGCAAAGGGCGATGCACCATTCCCGTATTACGAATATCGTTGATAAGTTTCTCGTCAATTTGAGAAAACGCAACGTCAGCATATAACATCGCTGATACAGCGATTAATGATACTTTAAAAAATAATTTTTTCATTCTGTTTTAATTATTATATCTTCAATTTTATACGTATTTTTCCCATCAATGCCGTAATTCCTATCACAAGTAAGGCGAATGCCAACGATTTAAGTAAACCCAAAGGATATTCTCTGATAATATCCGGAAACCTTACGTTGCACAGTCGAAATACGGCGTACACAATTATTGGCGTCAAATAACATGTAAGTGTTGCCGTTCCAGCCGGTTTTATGATGCGGAACCAATTTTCCTTGCCTTTTATTTCTATTAGCCAATACAGAAAAACATACAGCAATATGGAAATACCTGTGCAAAGGTAAACCCACGGAGGCATTTCCGATAATTTGCAAACGATCCACCAATTTCGCGCAATAGCGCCAGCAAGCAACATATACACTCCTGCGAATGCAAGTATAGTTAACAATTTATTAATTTGAAAATCAGATTTATACCGGCTAAAAAATAGCGAAACAATGATTCCTGACATTGTAAAAATTTGAAATGTTCCGTTACTTATAATATATCCGCTGAACCCGCCAAGTAATCCGTTAGCGCCCGCTATGTTAAGCAGAATAAAAGCAAACAACGTCGCAAGCATCACATACAACTGTTTATAAAATACCAAATATATTGAAGCGCACAGCAGATACGTCCATCCAATAAGTCCCAATATACCCCACCAGTGTTTCTGCATAATTGCGCCGCTTCGATCGCGGTAAATAACTGCGAGATAAATAAGCAACGCTATGCCTGCTATTTGCAATGCCGTGAACAGATATTGTTTCCATGCTTTTGTCTTCGGGTATATGTTCCAAATAAGGAAAAAAGCAGATACCATCAAAAGGTTGAACACCGGTTGCGATAAACCTATTTCACGTGAAATGCCGACCCCGGTATTTACCGTGAAGACGCCCATAACTAACAAAGCAAAGGATCGAAACAAAATATGCAATGCTGTTTTTAGTTGCGATTCGCCTTTTGCCATGCGATTTTCTATGGCGAAAGGTATAGAAAGACCTATAGCAAAAAGGAAAGCCGGAAACACTATGTCAGAGAACCCCAGAAAATCTTCACCTACTTCGGCATGTCCCAGCCATTGCGGTACATTCCTCAAAGACGCCATGTCGTTCACAAAAATCATGCAAAACATGGTTATCGCCCTGAAAACATCTATCGAGGCTATTCTTTTAGTAACATCTGTTTTCATTGTATTTCAATAAAACATCTATAACAGAAAACTGTTTATAAATTTAGCTGTTGTTCTAATTCAATTACGTCCACAAATGTCTTAAAATCGTAACCCAAACTCTTAAGTCTGGTAATAACATTGCCAAGATGCCTGTACGGACGGTCTTCATCGGTTCGGTTAGGGTAGTCCATCGCGTGAATCAGGATAATGGCGCCATTTAGAGTATGTTCTTTTTCAAACTCCCAGATATTGTTAATCAACTGTTCGGCAGAATAATATCGCGGATGTTCGGGTCCCATCCAGTCTGCCGATGTATTTAATCCTTCTGTGGGATTTGCCAACTTGTATCCTAACGTACGATAGGCGTCGGCGCTAAACTGATTATAGTATTCGTATGGCGGCACCATCCATACGTACTGCTCTTTTGTCAGTCCGAATCTTTGCAATTCATTTTCCATTTTGACGTTGTCGTTTGCAATGGAATCGAATGTCGCTAAATTTACATTACGGTCATCGTAAGACGCCAAAAGAATGTGAATAAACGAATGACCGGAAAGGTAGTGTCCCTGGTCAATAATGTCGCGAATCACCTGCTGGTATCTTTCCACCTGAAAAACTACGCCGGTAGGAAAAAACGAACCTTTGACGCCATGCTCCGCCATTGTATTTAGAACAAATTCAGCGCCGTCAAAATTTTCAAAATAGCCATCATCGTCTTGGCTGTAATGACCTGTAAAAATAAAATAAACCGACTTTTCGTGAGGGTTTATCCTGTGTACTACCCCAAACTGATCTTTAACTAAATCCAAGATCAGTTCCTCTTGGGGTTGTGCGCTACGACTGCCACCGCAACCGAAAGTTGTTGCTAATGCAACGATTAAGGATACTTTATACAATAAATTTTTCATTTTTTTTAATTTTTTTAATTATTTGACGTGACAAAATTACTAAATGTTTTTGGAAATGTGCATTTTTTTTTCATTTTTTTTTGTTTTTAAAAAATTTATTGTATCTTTGCTGCCTGAAATATAAAATATTAATAGATGACAGGATTATTCACTCCCGATGAAGTATCGTCAATGATCCTTGACGGGAACAATCTATTGTTGGCTGGCGATGCTAAACTGCTGTCCCAGTTGCCCGCAGGTAACTGGATAGGTGGTAGTACGCCCTTCTTTATTCTGCATCCGGAAAACAGGACAACCTCGTTTGACAAGATTTTCGTCAACCGATTGCCCGATTTTGTCACCAAGGCGGAAATAAAAGAATACAACGAGACCAACATTCAATCCATCTTCAAAGATGGACCGCAAAACGGCTTTACGGTATTGATAATGCCGTTCATGTCGCCGGTGGCTATGGAATACGCTCTCAACGCCACCAATTACGAAAACTTTGCCGCTCACCCCGTATGCGGCTGGCTTACAGGACTTCCGTTAGATGTTATTCTAACCGAAAAGTCACATTCAGCATCGGGTGCAGTTCCTTGTATTTCAACCGATAAGGCTTTCGCGATGCACATAACACTGCCCGAAAGCAAATACGCCGAAATACATACGTTTAACCCCTATATTCAGGGTGACGGCGACAGTATTCAGTTTGAAACCGATAGCATTGTGGTGACTGACGCTATCATAAACGGCGAAAAACGCAATTTTGCCGAGTATCTTCGCGGAATAGGCTATGATTTGCTGATGCCTTTGGTAGCAAACTATTCGGGAACGATGATGAACATAGTAATCGCCAATATAAGCGAAAACTATGTGCCACTGTCGGCGCCGGCGTTCAAATTCGTTGAGTATCGCCTTGCGAAAATTGACGACAATATCGTAGAACCGACTCTGATGGGCGATAAAATCGTCTTCTCTGTAACATGTATCGGAAACTTTATACAGCCCGATATTTGTGCGCAGTACCTGAAAAAGATGAATGGACCGGTAGTTTACGGCGAAATTGCCTATCAGCAGATAGGACAAACAACCGTGTATGTTACCGTTGATGATATAACTAAAAATAAGGAGGAAATGATATGACAAAATTATTTGAAACAATTGACAGTATTCCCAATGACACATTGGCGCAGGTGATTGTTAATTCCAATAATTACACATGGAATTTCTTTGCCTTGAAGATTATTCTCACCCGCTTGAAACTGAAATTATCAATGTACAACGATGATAATGAGGTTTTAGCAGGTTGTTGCGATGAATTGAGAAATTTATTGAAGAAAAGCGTCAATGTTCCCAATTCGCAGACAGATTTGAAACAAATTCTTTCGTTAGTAAGTAATATACAAGATACATGACATTAAAAGATCTTTTTGACAATAGTTGCTCTCAATATGCCGATCGTATTGCAATTTCGTTTGTAAGCGGCGATCCGATGAAATACTCTGATGTTAAGCAGGAAGTAGCCAAAACCGTTGAATTGGTAATGCGTATGGGTATCCGCAAAGGCGACCGCGTGGCGATTTTGAGCGGAAATATGCCCAACTGGTGTATCGCTTATTTTGCAATAACTACCACAGGAGCAATAGCAGTGCCTATTCTTCCCGATTTTCACGCAGAAGAAATTCATGGTATTTTGCAACATTCGGGTAGCAAGGCGATATTTGTTTCGGAAAAATTGCAGCCAAAATTGGAAAATATGCAAGTCGAAACGATAACACATAAGGTTGCTATTGAGGACTTTACGATGCTTTCGGGCGAACTCTCGTCCGAGCCTGCAACGCCCGAATTGCCCGCCGACAACGATACGGCGGCAATAATCTACACGTCAGGCACCACAGGACGCTCAAAAGGAGTGATGTTGAGCCATCTCAACCTTACTTCCGATGCGGAAATGTGCCTGTCCATACAGGACGTAAACCTGAACGATGTGTTCCTCTCTATCCTGCCATTGTCGCACGCCTACGAGAAAACAATATCGTTTATTTTGCCGTTTATGATGGGCGCTTCCATCTATTATTTAGAAAAGCCGCCAACGGCAAGCATTTTGATACCTGCATTGGCAAAGATACGACCCACAACCATTTTGAGCGTTCCGTTAGTAATCGAAAAAATTTATCGCAATCAGGTTCAGGCGAAATTCACGCGCTCGAAGCCTGTCAGATATTTGTACGAAAACGTTGCGCCATTCAGGAAAACCATTCACCACCTTGCGGGCGTTAAATTACGCAAGACTTTCGGTGGTCGCCTTCGATTTTTCGGAATTGGCGGCGCAAAAGTGGACGCAACGGTAGAGCGTTTTCTCATCGAAGCGCGTTTTCCATACGCCATAGGCTACGGACTTACCGAAACAGCGCCCATGATAGCGGGTGCAAACCCTTCGCAAACAAGATACCAGGGAATAGGGCAAATAATGCGAGGCGTAGAAGTCAAGATTGACGAGCCTAATCCCCAAACGGGTGTTGGCGAAATAGTCGTCAAAGGTCCAAACGTGATGCAAGGCTACTATCGCGATCCTGAAACAACTCAAAGCGTATTTACCGACGACGGATTTTTCCGAACAGGCGATTTGGGCTGTTTCGACAGCGAAAAATGTCTGTACATCAAAGGACGCTTGAAAAACATGATTCTCGGCGCAAGCGGCGAAAATATTTATCCCGAAGACATAGAATCGGTAATAAATAATGTAAGAGGCGTGATGGAGTCGTTGGTGTTGGAGAAAAAAGGCAAATTGGTAGCGATGGTTTGTCTGAATATGGAGGAATTGGAAAATAATTACGAACAAATGCGCTCTTACATCAAAGACAAAAAGGAAGAATGGGGCAAGCACAAGGAAGAATGGAACGAACACGTGGAAACTTTCCTCGAAGAACTGCAAGAGTATGTAAACAACAGGGTTAGCCGTTTTTCGCAAATACATTCTGTTATAGTAGTTCCGATGCCTTTTGAAAAAACGCCTACGCAGAAAATTAAAAGATATTTGTATTATTGACACATAATAAAATCTGATATTATGGAAGATAACTCATCATTGGCACAACAATTATCGCGTTTGGAAAAGCAATACAAAACTGTGGTTGATGCGCTGTATCCGAACTTTATATTCGAGTTCGATGAAAACTTCCATTTTACAGACGTCATTATTCCCGATGGGTTGCGTCTTTTTCATACAAGGGAAGAACTGATAGGCGTTGATGGGCGCAAGTTCTATTCGCCCGAAGTTTGCGAACTGTTTGTTACCAATATACGTGAATGTTTGAAGACAAAACGCTGGAAAGAGATTGAATATCACATAGATGAAAAGGGTTCCCGTCATTATTTTCATGCTCGCATTGTTCCTACCGAAGACAACAAGGTTATGTGTATGATAGAAGATATTGGCAACCGCGTCAGGCGCATGGAAGAACTACTTGTACAGCGCAAACGCATCGAAGAATCTGACCGACTAAAAAGCGCTTTCCTTGCAAACGTTAGCCATGAAATACGGACGCCTCTAAATGCAATAGTCAGTTTTTCAGAGTTTTTGATTAGCGAAGAAGACCCCGAAGAAAAGCAAAATTACATGGAAATAATACGCAGCAGTCATTCCATGGTTTTGCAAATAATCACCGACATTCTTGATCTTTCGCGGTTAGAATCGGGTATGAGCGAGTTTCGCTTTGAAGAAATAGATATTACAGCGCTGATAAAAGAAACGGCGAATATCTATCAAGCGGAAATGAAACCCGAAGTGCGCCTGATTACAGAAATGCCTGATACCGAGAAAATTATCGCGCCGACTGACGCCAATCGCGTGAAGCAGGTATTGTTCAATTTCTTATCTAACGCCATGAAATACACCGAGCAAGGCAGCATAACCTTGAAAGTAGAGGAAGGCGACGATTTTCTGAAATTTTACGTAATAGACACTGGACGCGGTATTCCGGAAGACAAACTCGGACTTATTTTCAATCGCTTTGAGAAAATAGGACGGTCGGAAAAAGGCACGGGGCTTGGATTGGCTATATGCAAATCAATAGTTGATCAACTTGGCGGCGCCATAGGCGTATCGTCAAAAGAAAACGAGGGCTGCGTATTCTGGTTTACAATTCCTTACAGGCATGTCGAAGTAAAAAGACCCGAACATATTCTCGAAACGAAAGAGATTAAGAAGCGAAAAAAATTATTGCTGGCAGAAACATGCGAAGAAAACTTGCAGTTTGTGAAGGATATTTTGTCAGAGAATTTTGAAATAGTGGAAATTTCCGATGTAAATAAAATCTTTTCATCGTTTATTCTCGACAATCCCGACATAATAGTTATATGTATGGGAATTGCCTACAAGAATGACGCTATCAAAAAAATTCGCGCCGTTTCAGCGAATGTTCCTATTATTGCTATGACTACCAGCGATTTTTATCACGACCAGCGATGGGCGATAGAAAACGGCTGCAACGATGTGATTTCAAAACCATTTTCGGCAAGCAAAATTGAAGAAGTTGTTATGGCGTTTATGACGTAGTTTTATGGTAAAAAAAATATGTATTATAGTTCTTTTTTTATTTGCTGCGAAACCATTTTTCGGGCAGGGTTTTAAGTTTGGGGTGTTTTTCAATCCCGCCATTACTTGGTTAAAATCTGACGTACAAGATATTAAACCACAAAATGCGCATCCGGGGTTTGATTTCGGAATGTCTGTCAATTATTTTTTCGCGCAAAATTATGCTTTTGCCACAGGGGTTTCGCTTTTCAATACAAGTGGCACGTTGAAATATGAAAACGGCGCTACTTTTAAGGTCAAAAACGGCGAACCAAAAAATTTAGAGCAAGGCGAAAATATAAAATTCCGCATACAATATGTAAAAATCCCTATTGGTTTGAAATTCAAAACGCACAGGATAGGGCGCATGATTTATTCCGCCAATTTAGGTTTCGACCCGATGATACGTACAACCCAACGCGCTGATTTTAAGGAAGAAAAAAAAATAGATTTAGATAAAGAAATAAAATTTTTCAACATGGGCTGGCACTTTGGCGGAATAGCGGCTTATTCATTAGGCGGCGAAGCGGCTGTTTATGGCGGACTTGCCTTTATGAACACTTTTACAGATATTACGCAACACTCTCGCGACAAAATTTCTTCCGGAAACGTAATGTTACGGATTGGAGTATTGTTTTAACCTCAAACTTTAAACCTGAAACCTTAAACCTTAAACCTCAAACCCCTAATGATAATAGATACCAAAACAGAAGCGGCAACTCTGCACAAAACAAAGATCTTTGTATTGATTATTTATGTGATAATAGTAATGGTTACGGCTATTTTTTTACCTTTGGGCGTAACTGTTAAATCCTTGATTTTCGGGCTATCGTCGGTATTATTTCTATTGTTTTACTGGTTTCAGTACCACATGAAATATACATATTTTTATTTTTCAAATAACGGTAAAAATCTGATATTTAAGTTTTTTTCGTTGCAACTTTTTTACGGAAAACCACAAACGATTGAAATACCCAAGATGAGTTTGAAGAAATACGAAATATTTTTAGAGTTTTTCAAACAGAGGGACTCGTTGATTTTGTTCCAAAAAACTCCGAAGGGCATAGCCAAGTATCCGCCAATCTCTTTGACGCTTTTGAGTAAAAAGCAGAAAAAAGAGTTGATGCAGGCGTTGTCGGCTGTAAGTTAGGGGTTAATCGGAAAGCTACGCGACCCAAAAAAAAACCGTTGAACAAAACTATCAATCTTATTCAACGGACAATAAAAAACGTAGTCTTATTCACCACATAATGCCGCTGCGCCCAGCAAACTTACGTCGTCTCGCTTTGAAATGAATATTTTTATGTTTTTGACTGTTTCGGGGAAATCGAATGTTGCCATTTCTTTCCTCATAGCCTCTTCAAAAAGCGAATACGCGTTTGAAATGCTTCCTCCGAAAACAATAACGTCCGGATCGTAAACTCCCAATACTATTTTTACTAACATCCCCATGTGCATTCCAAACTCTTCCCATATTTTCAGGGCGTTTGCATCGCCGTTTCGGGCAAGTTCTTCAGTTTTCTTACCTGTAGTATTGTGAAATTCCACAAAAAAGGCGCTTCCGCAATAAAATTCCAGAGTATGCTTGAGGTAGGGTAAACCGCCTATCTCGCCGGCGCCAGTGTTGCTTCCGCAATAAAGTTCGTTGTTGATGATGATGCCCGCGCCTACGCCTGTACCCAAAGTGATACCAAGCAGGTTACGATGGGATTTACCTTCGCCGCAACGATGTTCGCCCAATGCAAAGCAATTAGCGTCATTGTTGATACATACCGGAACGCCAAATTCAGCTTCCAGAATATCCTTTAAAGGCACTTCTATCCACGAGGGTATGTTTGCTACATTGTAAACAATGCCCTTTTCAATATCAACTACCGATGGTACTCCAATACCTATACCCGTCACCGAAGGATTTATTAGCTGGCGTATCAGTCCTTTAATCTGATCTACCACTACATTTTCCGGTTGGTCGGAACGACACGGCTCCGACAATCTTTTGACCACGTTGCCGTTTTCTACTAATCCGCAGCGAACATTGGTTCCTCCTAAATCAACTCCTATTGTCATATTAATTGTATGTTTTTTATTTTATAAATCATTAAGTCTTTTAAAATCGTCCATTATGCGTTTTACGGTTTGCGCTACAAAAGCATTTGTATTATCAGCGGGTCTGCCTGTTGCGGTGTATGATGCAGAGTCGTAATATGCTCTCATAAATTGTTCCGCTCCCGACCATACTGTTGCGATAATACCTTGAAAACGCGGTCCCACAGATCGAGCCGACTGCTGACGAAAATCAACCATGTTTTGCAACTGTATTGCCGCTAATTCGGGGTTACGCCATGGGCAGGTAGCCACGTTGAAACCTTTCATGGCAAAAATTACGGACGTCAAATCTGCACGTTCATAGTGCCAGTCGCACATAAAAACATCCTTGTGTATAAGGTCTATAGCGCGATGCGTATTGTTAAAACTGCCTTCCCATGCGCCAACGCCCGTATATTCTCCGTCAAGCAGGCGGTCAGCCCAGATCATCAATTTACGGTTGTTTAATGCAAGGTGATCGCGAATTTTATTAACCTCGCCGGCAAAAAGTTCTGCTTTGCATTTTCCCCTGCATCGCGGACATCTCTCATCGGCTATGTGAAACACTTCGTCCATACCTGCATGAAACCATTCGGCTTCAAACACTTCCATTATTTCGTCCACTAATGCGAAAACAACTCTATGCACATCGGGATGCAGCGGACAATAACTTTTACAGTACAAACTGTTGGACGCGGTTCGAGGTAGAGGAAGATCTTGATAGTCCTCGGTTCTAATATGCGGAGCCTCATCAAATTCGGGATATACGCGCAACAAATTATGCGTTGTAGAAGCCCACGACTGATGCCCCAACAGATTGATTTGAGGAGCAACTCTGATGTTATGCTTTTTGCACACATCAACTATTTTCTTCACGTCCGCCCTTGAAAGCGGATTGGCGTCCCTCAACTCGGGATGACTTTCATAAGCGTAATTCCAGTCTACACGCAGAATTAGCATATTGAAGTGAGCCGGAGCCAGTTCCTCGTCAATGAACTTAACGAACTGATCTATCCCTTGTGACCTTGGGGCGGCTATTGCCAAGCCTCGCATAGACATAAAACGGTC
>Ga0099364_10009770_pt1 | contig 13285 bp, 9 predicted proteins | sample TergutTh196P3_FD_73070 | JGI IMG/M metagenome (GOLD analysis project Ga0099364, IMG submission 73070) | Microcerotermes parvus P3 segment gut microbial communities from Pointe-Noire, Republic of the Congo - Th196 P3 | ecosystem: Host-associated > Arthropoda: Insects > Digestive system > Gut ...
CATTATCGTCAAACCTCAGACGACCTTTTTCACTGGCAGGCTTTAGCCAAATTCAACCATGCGTGGAACAGATACGTAGATATAAACAACCTGTATGAATCCGGCCGTCAGGAAGACCGCCATCTGCAACGCGAATATTATGGCGCTGTCTCGGCGATTTATTTTCCTGCCGACAAATGGTCGCTTTCGCTGAATACCGACTTTTTTGTCAATACATTGCATAGCAGTATTCCCGAATGTCCTTTTCCTGTCCGCTATACTACGCTGGCAGCCCTGGCTGTGCAACGCCAAAGCGACCGCCTGACCCTAACCGGCAGCCTGCTTGGAACGTATATAACCGAACAGGTCGAAATCGGTGAAAACCCGTCCGATCGCCAACGGTTATCTCCCGCCATCAGCAGTTCGTGGCTTATAATCCCAAAGAAAAATCTGCGCATAAGGGCTTCCTACAAAGATATTTACCGTACTCCTACATTCAACGACCTGTATTACCTTCGGGTAGGAAACAAACAACTGCGTCCCGAAAGAGCGACACAATACAATATCGGTTTGACCTGGAGTGGCGAACTGTCCGACCGGCTGCGCTATGCAAACGTTTCTATAGACGGTTATCATAACCGCGTACGCGATAAGATTGCAGCCATCCCTACATTGTATATCTGGAAAATGATGAATCTCGGCGAAGTATCTATTTATGGCTTGGATGTAAACCTGCATACGGAGTTTACCTTGTCGGAGCCGGTCAAACTGTTTTTTCGTGGATCTTACTCGCTACAAAAAGCCATCGATATCACCGATAAATCAAACAAGAATTACAGGCATCAGATTGTTTACACGCCGGGACATTCCGGATCGGCGTCTATAACGATCGACAATCCCCGGCTCAATGTCACATATAACCTGACAGCCGTCAGCAAGCGGTATGCGTTGCCGGAAAACATTCCCGCTAACGAAATCAAAGGCTATATCGAACAATCCGTTTCGGTCTTTCGTGATTTTCAGGTACGTAATTGGCAAGGTCGTATACAGGGCGAGGTCGTCAATATCGGGAATGTCCAATACGACGTCATCAAGTTTTATCCGATGCCGGGCAGGTCTTTTCGTATAGCCATTGAGTTTAGATATTAATTGAATACATTTTTTATTGTTAAATTTATATATATTAGAATTATGGAAAAGAAATTATTGTTATTGAGTGTATGGGCTTTGTCTTTATTCCTGTTTAGCGGTTGTAATAAGGATGATGAGCCGCGTCCGGAACAGGAGGAGATTAAACAGGTTGGAGTGTATATTCTGAACTCCGGCAGTATGGGGAACAACAATGCGACGCTGGATTATTACGATGCGGAAACAGGGACTTTACAAACCGACATTTTTGCTTCCAACGGACGGGGATTAGGCGATACCGGCCAAAGCATGTTGATTTACGGCGCGAAAATATACATTGCCGTGTCGGGTTCGAGCACCATCGAAATTACCGATCTGTCCGGGAAATCCATCAAACAGTTGGACGTAAAGGACAATAACGGAGCGCCCCGGTCGCCGCGCTACCTGGCCCACCATCAAAACAAGGTATATGTAACACTGTATGATGGGTATGTAGCCTGTATTGATACAGCCGGGATGGTTATTGAAAAAGAAATTAAAGTGGGCGATAATCCGGAGCAGATCGTGACGGCTAACAATAAACTGTATGTAGCCAACTCCGGCGGGATGAACTTTCCGAATTACGGAACGACCGTTTCGGTAATTGCCCTGCCCGCGTTTACCGTGACGAAAACGCTCGAAGTAGGCGAAAATCCCCAATATCTGACTACCGACAGTCTGGGGAATAACGTGTATCTGGTTTCTACCGGCGACTATTCACCCGGCTCAAATATCCTGCAACGTATCAACACCCAAACCGACATCGTAACCAGGATTGAAGGTTTCAACGCCTCATGGTTGAGTATGGGCTCCGGCGACAAACTCTATATCATCAGTACCGAATACGATGAACAATGGAATATGATAGCAAAATATTATGTATATGAGACTAAGAGTGAACAACTCAGCGAGTTTATCACCGACGGAACTACTATTCCAAATCCCTACCATATCAGCGCCGACAGAGTCAGCGGAAATATTTACATCGGTTCGTCGGATTATGTAAACAGGGGAGATATGTATATTTATTCGTCCGAAGGTAAATTGCTGCATCAATTCGGCGTTTCCGGTATTAATCCTGAAGGCGTTTATTTTCCGGTGAAGTAATTTAAGGTTCAAAGTTCAATGTTTAAAGTTCAATGTTTTTGTCGTAGAGACGTGATTAATCACGTCCGTACATATTTCAGTTTTCAGAAAAATTCAAAATTAGACTACTGGGTTGCTTCGCAAACTCGCAAAGACGGTACGTGCTGACGTCATTGCGAGGACTCAGAGCGAAGCGAAGAGGACGAAGCAATCCAGATAAAACAGAATATTATCATATTACACAAAGATGTTATTGAGAAAAACGATGCTATCCAGCAAAAAGGAGATAATAAGGGGTAGAAATATTGTAATACGATTACTTTGGCTTATACCACTCTGCCTGATGTTCTGTTGTCACATGAGACAGGGCGCCTTGCCGGACGAAACGCAGGGCGAAGCATACGTCTTGCATTATGCAGAGGGATTCAAGGCGACATATTATCCGGATTATACCATCGTTGAGGTACGCGACCCTTGGAATCACCGGCGTAACCTACAGCGTTATATTCTGGTTGACAGAAATAAGGAACTTCCCGTTTTTCTTCCGGAAGGAACGCTTATCCGCACGCCCATCCAAAAAATGGCCGTATATATGGCTGTACATTGCACAGCCTTGGACGAGTTAGGCGTATTAGATCATATTATCGGCGTATGTGAGCCTCGTTTTATGAACATTCCGGTCGTACATTCGCGGTTGGCGGAAGGATTGATTGCAGATTTAGGAGAATCCGTTTCGCCCAATACGGAAAAAATCATTGATATGGGCGTTGAAGTGATTCTGACGTCACCTTTTCACAATGCCGGCTATGGCTCTGTCGAAAAAACAGGTATTCCGATTATTGAATGTGCCGATTACATGGAAACAACGCCGCTTGGCAGGGCTGAATGGCTTCGTTTCTTAGGTCTTTTTACCGGTCAAACGGCATTAGCCGATTCCCTATTTCAGGAAACGGAAACCCGCTATCTGGAAATTAAAAATGCGGTTGCACATATTACCCGCCGTCCGACCGTATTTACCGAAAAGAAGTACGGATCAGCCTGGTATGTTCCTTCCGGTCAAAGTTATATGGCGCAACTCTATCGCGATGCCGGCGCCGATTATCTTTTCAGTGATTTGCCTGGTTCGGGCGGTACGCCCCTGAGTTTTGAGACCGTTTTAGACAAAGCCATTCATGCCGATTTCTGGCTGTTCAACTATAACCGCGATACCGACATGACGTATCAATCTTTAGAGGCTGAATATGCGCTTTATGCCAATTTTGACGCATTCAGGCAACGACGGGTGTACGGTTGCAATACCGATTTTTCGCTCTTCTTCGAAGAAACGCCCATCCATCCGGATTATCTGTTGCGCGAATTAGTGGCGATTTTCCATCCGGAAAAAATGCCGGAATATCCGTTCAGGTATTTTTTTCCGTTGAAATAAGCAACATTTTATTCCTTTACCCAAACGTTTGATCTCGGCGTCCTGATTTCCGGATCGCGCGGTTCGTTGCGATTCATACGGGCAAAGTTAGGGATAGCCAACATGGGACTTCCGTCTGCCCATGTACCTTTAATCAGCATCATGCCATTTAAAAAAGAGGGTGTCCACTCTGCTTTCAAGGGTCCTGCACCAAGTTTACCTTCGTTGATCCGGCCGCCATTGTCTACTTCTTCAAAGTTGTAAATCAATGGTCCATAGCGCAAGGCCACTTGTCCTGCTGTTGCTTCAATGTTTGGATCAGCTGTGATTCGCTGAACTTCCATGGGCAATTCAAATTCAACTTTGTCACCAGTTTTCCAGACACGCTTTATTTCAGCATACCCATTATTTATGACAGGTTCCATCTTTTGTCCGTTAACAGACAAGGATAACAGTCCTTTCACTTCCGGCGTTGGCTCATAAAGTTCGCTGGTCTTCCGATCCGGTACGCGGACGAATAAAGTGAATTCTCTTTCTTCTTTGGGATTAACCGTTATAGCTACATTGCCGTCCCATGGATAGTTTGTTTGTTGAACCATTTCGACATCCGTTCCGACCACTCTTTCCACTTGAATCGTACTCCCTATAAACAGATTCACAAATATGCCTTTATCAGAAGTTAAATAGGTCCAGGTAGGAATCATTAACAATGTTCTTGGGATATTGCCTACGCAACAGGGACAATTGTGCCATGGATATCTGTCACGTACTTCTGACAAAGGATTGGGATAATAGAAATTTTTACCTGCCAAATCCAATGAGCCTAATAGCGCGTTATACATGGTCTCTTCGTATAAGTCTGCATATTTGGCGTCATGATAGGCCATGTTCAATTTATACTGAAAGAACATCAATGCGCATGATGCACAAGCCTCGCAATAGGCATTATGACTTAATGAGTAGTTAGCGCCAAAACCCTCAGAAGTATCGCCGCTACCGACGCCGCCGGTTACATAATATTTTTTATTGATCATATTATCCCAAATAGATATGACAGCGCTTTGGTAATCGGGATCTTTTGTTTCGGCAGCAATATCGGACATGGCAGAATAGAGATATACCGCTCTGACGGCATGTCCTACCGCTTCGTATTGTTGCTGCACAGGAACATGCGATTGGCTGTACGTATTGCCTCCCTGACGGCTATCCATCAGAAATTTGGACAGTGCAATATAACGGTCGCCTTTTCCGCCGCCTTCCATATCATTCACAAAACGGCCGAACCTGACAAGCGCCATTTCCATTCCCTGATGTTCATCCCACCATACAATCTGTCCCGGATTAGGGCCAATATTATCCGCCCAACAATCGGCTAATTTCTTGGCGGCATTGTAAAGACGCAGATCCGAACCGTTTGTCAAAGTATAGTGATTGATAGCCGATTCGATAAAATAGCCCGCCACATATCCTTCGTGATCCTGTCTGTTTGCTGGCGCCCACCTGTGTTCCCATCTGTCAGGATCGCGGAGCGTGAAAGCTGTTTGCAGGTAGCCGTCGGGTTCCTGTGCTTCCAGAATTATCGGAATCCATTGCTCCAACGCTTTCCTCATTTTTTCCTGAGCAGCCATGATTTCTCTATCTCCTTTCGGGTCAATCATCAATGCAATACACATAGATTCAACGGTTTGATGAACCCATGCATTAGAGAATACATAGCCTTTATGGGGAGCGTAAGGTAAACCTTTTATGGCTTTGGCAGCTTCAATAAAGTTATCAAGACCGCCGGGACCTTGTGTCAAATTGGTTCTTTCACACTGGTCGATACACCAGGGAATCCAATAAACAATCAATGCTTTTGCTCTATCATTCCATAAGGGATTGTCAATCGCATATTTCTTCGTGTAAACCACTTCCAATCGCTCTTCTTTAGGCGGTTCAACAACCTTTACAATTAAATCGGATGAAGTCTGAACACTTCCTTTTGTCACACGAAAAGTAAGTACATATTCCCCTAAAGCAGAGAAAACGGCTGAAGTATTAAGCGCGTCTTTGTCTGCAAACGTAACGGTACCCGGACCTGATGACATCGACCAACTTATACTTTGAACAGGAGAAACGGATTTTATTTCTGCAGTCAAATAAGTATTACCGCCTAACATAACTGTCCTGTCCCCATTTGTTAAAATAACTGGAGGATGATTCTTTGAGTTGGGAGATTGTATCACTTTCCATTCCAACAGAGAAGATGTCAGGCGGGAAGCAGAATCCAATTCAAGCCTTAGCTTCGTTGTTTCGATCTCATCGAAGGAGGTTTTATTGTATTCGGCAACTGTAAAACCTAAACCCTGCGGATTGTTGACGGGAATATAATCGGTTCCGTTCCAATACAAAATCCGGTAGGCTTGCGGAAGATTGATGGTTCCTTCCCAATCCCACCAAAATATTTCAATTTCTTTTGTTTTAATGGCTTGTGTCCATTCATACTGTATCCATAGATTTTGTAATGGAGGCGGCGTTTGTCCTTGCCTCATTTGCAAAGGTCCTGTCTCAATCTTGACAATTTCATCGTTAAAGGCAGTGATTGGCTGACGGCTTTGAGAAGAGGTCGCAACTGCTACAACAGCCAAATTCCGTCCGGCATCGCCTGGGTCTATATTGCATTGAAATACAACGAATAATAACGTAAGTGCAATGAGATAAAGCAGCAAATTTGATTTTTTCATCATGATAGTTAATTATAATTATGGATTATTCAACCTGTAACTGACAAACGCAAACCGTTTGCTGTCGGGCGCCCAGGAGTTGACATTGATCGTTCCCTGTCCGCCAAACAGTTGTACTAATGTGCGGGGTTCGCCTCCCTTAGCCGGCATCAGGCGTAATTCTACATTTTTATTTGCCGGATGTTGTCCGGGTTCTACATCTCCTTTATTGTAAGTGATTAAAACCACCTGTTCGCCGTCGGGTGAAATATGTGGAAACCAGGTGTTACGTGTTTGATCAAATGTCATCTGGGTTTGCTCCGATCCGTCGGCTTTCATCCACCAGGCTTGCATCAAACCAGATCGTACGGAGTTGAACCAGATATATTCGCCGCAAGGGGAATATTCGGGGCCGTCATCTAACCCTTCGGCATCAGTAAGGCGTATCTCTTCGCCTCCTTCCGCCGGAATGACATACACATCGAAGTTACCGTTTCTTTCGGCACAATATGCGAGCATCTTTAAATCAGGACTCCATCCATGTAGATAGCTGGGACCCAAGGGAGTAATCAATCTTGGCGTTCCTCCTTCAAATGGCAGTGTATAGATACGGGACCGGCGGTCTTCAACTGTACCGTGACTGATAGCAATTTGTTTTCCGTCCGCACTGATAACATGGTCGTTATTGCAACGTGTAGCATAACCGGTGGGTATTTCTTCCGGCTCTCCAGGCGAATCGGGAGATAACTTGTATAATTTCCCTCTGCTGTTATAGATAAGCCATTTGCCGTCGGGAGTCCAGTTAGGGGCTTCTATCGAATAAGGAAATTCTTTGACAATGGTTCGTTTATCATCCCTGATATCATAGATCTCAAGGATACTTGTTACGCTGGCTTGCTGAGCGTACGATACGGGAAAAACGAAAAGGAAGCATAAAGTCAATTTAATAAGATGTTTCATAAGAGAATATTTATTTTTATTTTTATTGGGCAAAGATATAAAAATAAACGTTTTTTTGTATCTTTGCGCCAACAAAAACAATATTTTTTTTATGTCACACTTATTTTCTACTCATAATCTACCGTACAAAGTGGCTGATATCCAACTGGCAGATTTCGGCCGCAAAGAAATTGAAATCGCCGAACACGAAATGCCGGGTCTGATGGCTCTACGTACAAAATACGCCGGTCAACAACCGTTGAAAGGCGCACGGATCACCGGTTCGTTACACATGACAATCCAGACAGCCGTTTTGATCGAAACATTGAAAAATCTGGGCGCTGATGTGCGTTGGGCAAGTTGTAATATTTTCTCGACGCAGGATCATGCAGCTGCCGCCATAGCAGCCACAGGAACGCCTGTTTTTGCATGGAAAGGAGAAACAATCGAAGAATACTGGTGGTGTACCGACCAGGCTTTGCGTTTTCCGGATGGGAATGGACCTCATTTGATAGTGGATGACGGAGGCGATGCTTCGTTGTTGTTTCATTGGGGATACAAGGCTGAAAAGGATCAGACTACGCTTGACAGAAAGGGCAGTAATCACGAAGAACAGGTTATCCTGGATCTGTTAAAAGATATTTTGAAAGAAGACCCGCAACGCTGGCACAGGATGGCATCGGAAATGAAAGGCATTTCGGAAGAAACAACCACAGGCGTACATCGTTTGTATCAGATGATGGAACGGGGCGAACTGCTTGTCCCGGCAATCAATGTGAATGATTCGGTGACCAAGTCGAAATTTGATAATCTCTATGGTTGTCGCGAGTCGCTTGCCGACGGGATCAAGCGGGCTACCGATGTGATGATAGCCGGTAAAGTAGTGGTGGTTGCCGGTTATGGAGATGTCGGCAAAGGGTGCGCCCATTCGATGCGTTCGTATGGCGCCCGCGTGCTTGTCACCGAAATCGACCCGATTTGTGCATTACAAGCGGCTATGGAAGGTTTTGAAGTAACGACGATGGAAGAAGCCGTATACGAAGGCAATATTTTTGTCACAACTACCGGTAATCGCGATATCATCACTATCGAACATATCAAAGTCATGCACGATCAGGCGATTATCTGCAATATAGGTCACTTCGATAACGAAATCCAGGTCGACCGGTTAATGAATTTCTCCGGTATCAAACATGTCAATATTAAGCCACAGGTTGATAAATACACCTTTCCCGACGGTCATTCAATTTTCTTGTTAGCCGAAGGTCGATTAGTCAATCTGGGTTGCGCGACCGGTCATCCTTCGTTTGTAATGAGCAATTCGTTTACCAACCAGACGCTGGCGCAAATTGACCTCTGGCAGAACAATTACGAAACAGGCGTCTATCGTTTGCCCAAATACTTAGATGAGGAAGTCGCCCGTTTGCACCTTGAACGTATTGGAGTCAAACTGACTAAATTATCCCAAGCACAAGCAGATTATATCGGTGTCCCAATTGAGGGACCTTATAAGCCAGAGCATTATAGATATTAGCTTTTACCGTATCATATTCTACGCCTTCGGAGTCGTAGCTTGATGATAATAAACCGATTCTATAAATATACAATCCACTCCGGGTTTGTATGTATGGAATAATATGTCTATTCCACCGTCCCCATGACATATTCTGCAATCCGGTCACCTACCTCCGAAGTGGAATACGACTTGTTTCCTCTTGCAATATCTTCTGTAACTGTATTTGCTTTGATGGATGCGGCAACTGCTTCGCGTATAAGGCTTCCTTCCTCTTTCAGGTCGAAAACATACTCAAACATCAATGCTGCCGAAAGGATGGTAGCTAACGGATTGGCTATGTTTTTCCCTGCCGCCTGCGGATAAGAACCGTGAATCGGCTCGAAAACAGATGTATGTAATCCGATTGAGGCAGAAGGAAGCATACCCAGTGAGCCGGTAATCACCGAAGCTTCATCGGTCAGGATATCGCCAAACATATTTTCTGTCACCAATACATCAAAACTTCGCGGGCACTGTATCAAACGCATGGCGGCATTGTCTACAAACATATAATCGGTTTCTACTTCCGGATATTTTACGGCAATTTCCTGCGCTACCTGACGCCACAGACGGGAAGTAGCCAGGATATTGGCTTTGTCGACAACAGTCAGTTTTTTGCGGCGTCGCATGGCATATTCAAAAGCTAATGTGACGATTTGTTCAACCTCGTGGCGCGTATATACACATGTGTCGTAAGCCGTATTGCCATCTTCACTCCGCCCTTGGGGTTGCCCGAAATACAGTCCGCCCGTCAGTTCACGGATACAGATAAAATCCGCACCATCGACCAATTCTGCACGCAAGGGCGACTGATGTAATAACGACGGATAAACAGTTACCGGACGTATATTGGCATACAGCCCTAATTTTTTCCGCATCGCCAGCAGACCTTGCTCCGGACGGACTTTCGCCGATGGGTTATGGTCGTATTCGGGCGATCCGATTGCACCGAACAAAACCGCATCGCTTTGCATACAAAGCGTATGGGTTTCTTCCGGATAAGGATTGCCACAGGCTTCGATAGCACACGCTCCCACCAAAGCCGTCCGGTAAGTCAGTTCATGATTGTATCTTGCACATACAGCCTTAACGGCTTTCAACGCCTGCTCAATAATTTCTGGTCCAATGCCGTCGCCGGACAAAATCGCTAAATTCAATTTCATTTTCGTTTCCCGTTCTCTATCTTATTCAACATTTTCAGGGTTGCCTTGATGGCTGCTTCTATTTGGTCAGCATCCAGCCCCCGTGTTTTAAATTCTATTCCTTCATGACGCCAACTGATAATTGTCTGTACCAAAGCATCGGTTCGTCCGCCGGGAGGGATTGAGACGGCATAGTTTGTCAACATGGGGAACGGACGTTCCAACGACTTGTATATCTTGCGCAATGCACGCACAAAAGCGTCGTACTGACCGTCGCCTGTAGCCGTCTCTTCATACGCCACACCGTCAATTTCAATCTTCAGCGTAGCTACCGGTCTTAATCCCTGCGCCAAAGATAAGGAATAATTCAGAATTTTTATCTTGTTATCCAACGTATCATAACGTAATACATCAGAAATGATATAAGGCAAATCCTCCTGCGTGACAATTTCCTTTTTGTCGCCTAATTCGACGATTCGTTCGGTTACCTTGCACATTGCGTCCTCGTCGAGTTCGATGTCAAGCGCTTCAAGGTTTTTCAGGATATTGGCTTTTCCTGACATTTTTCCCAGTGAATATTCGCGCATTCGTCCGAAACGTTCAGGCGCAAGTTCGTTGCAGTACAGGTTATTCTTGTTGTCTCCATCGGCATGGATACCTGCACATTGCGTAAATACCGACTCGCCGACGACCGGACTGTTCGGCGCAATATGAATGCCCGAATAGGTCTCTACCGTTTTGCTGACACGATTGATTTTTTCTTCACAAATGGCAGTGCGAACCTTCAACTGATCATGCAGAACAGCCACGACACTGCTTAACGTCGCATTACCCGCCCGCTCGCCCAGACCGTTGATGGTCGTATGGACACCTTGTATGCCTGCACGCACGGCAGAAAAGACATTGGCAACAGCCAGATCGTAGTCGTTATGGGCATGAAAATCGAACCTGACGGCTGGAAAGCGCTCAATCATATCTTTGCAATAGAGATAGGTGTATTCGGGATTCAAAATACCCAGCGTATCAGGCAGCATAATCCGTTGAATGGGCAACCGGCTCAGCGCCTCCGTCAGTTGATAGACGTAATCGGGCGAGTTCCGCATTCCGTTCGACCAGTCTTCGAGATAGATATTGATGGCAATCCCCATTTGTCCGGCTTTTTCGACTTGTTCGGAAATATCACGAATATGCTGTTCGGGCGTTTTCCGCAGTTGTTCCGTCAGATGTTTGAGCGAGCCTTTGCAAAGCATGTTCATTACGCGGCAACCGGCAGACTGAATCCAGCGCAGTGATTCGCCGTTATCTACAAAGCCCAGCACTTCAAAGCGATGCAGGCAACCAATCTGTTCCGCCCATTCCGCAATACGCTGCACGGATTCAAACTCGCCGTCGGAAACACGCGCCGAGGCGATTTCTATGCGGTCTACATTCAACTCATTTAAAAGCAATCGCGCGATGGCTTTCTTTTCGTGTGACGAAAAGGAAACGCCGTTTGTCTGTTCACCGTCGCGTAACGTTGTGTCTAAAATTTCAATCATGATGTACTGTTTTTTTCGTATTGTTCTATTTTATCTTTTCGGCTTAACAAATAATCAATGTCATCCAATCCCTGCAACAGACAGGTTTTTTTATAGGCGTTGATCTCAAAGGATTCGCTTTCGCCGTTTGCGTTATTTGTAATCAATTGTTGTTCCAGATCGACGGTCAGTGTCATTTTCGGATTTTTTTCGACCGTCTCAAAAATGGCTGCCAAAAAGGCGGGTGAGACGACGACCGGCAGAATGCCGTTGTTCAACGCATTGCCTTTGAAAATGTCGGCAAAGAAACTTGACACGACGATCCTGAATCCATAGCCTGCGATGGCCCATGCGGCATGTTCGCGACTTGAGCCGCTGCCGAAGTTCTTGCCGGCGACTAAGATTTGTCCCGCATATATCGGGTTGTTTAATACAAAATCAGGGTTTTTATTGCCCGCTGAATCGTATCGCCAGTCTCTGAACAGGTTGTCGCCGAAGCCTTCTTTTGAAGTGGCTTTTAGGAAACGCGCCGGAATAATCTGGTCGGTATCCACATTTTCTAATGGGAGTGGGATGATGGTACTTGTTAGTTTTGTTAATTTCTTTTTCATATGGTTAGTTTTGTTAATTTTTTAAAATTTTTGATTCAGCACAGAGACACAGAGAACACAAAGGTTCACAGAGTTCCATTTATCCTGCGACGTATTTCGTCTTTGATACGAACTTTGCTAATCTTACTTGAAATAGCGCTATCTATATTTTCCAACATAATTCTCTGTGAATCTTTGTGTTCTCTGTTTCTCTGTGCTGAATAAATTTACTATAACATTTCACGCGGATCGCAAATCTCTCCCGTTACCGCCGCAGCAGCAGCCACCAATGTCCCCGCCAATAAAGTACGCGCCCCCGGCCCTTGCCGCCCTTCAAAATTGCGGTTGCTTGTGCTCACGCAATATTTTCCTGCAGGCACCTTATCCTCATTCATCGCCAGACAAGCCGAACACCCGGGCTGACGCAATTCAAACCCTGCCTCTTCCAAGACCTTATCCAATCCTTCAGCACGTATCTGCTTTTCCACCGCCCAAGACCCTGGAACAAGCCATGCCACCACCCGCGGATGCTTCTTCTTCTCTTGTACAAACCCCGCAAACGCACGAAAATCCTCTATCCGCCCATTCGTACAACTCCCCAGAAATACATAATCAATGGGCTTTCCCACCAGTTTTTCCCCTGCTTTAAAACCCATATAATCCAATGATGAACCTTGAACCTCATTTTCGGCCGGAATTGTTTCATTGATCCCCATTCCCATCCCCGGATTCGTCCCATACGTAATCATCGGCTCTATATCTTCTGCCTTGAAAGCGATTTCCCTGTCGAAAACAGCCCCTTCATCCGAATACAATGTCCGCCAAGCCTGAACGGCTTTTTCCCATGCTGCGCCTTTGGGAGCAAATTCGGTCTTTTTGAGGTAATTGAATGTCGTTTCGTCAGGAGCAACCATGCCTCCGCGAGCGCCCATCTCAATCGACAGGTTACAAATCGTCAGCCTTTCTTCCATGCTTGCCCGACGGATCACTTCGCCTGCATATTCGACGAAATAACCTGTAGCGCCGCCTGTTGTCATGCGGCTGATAAGATACAGGGCGACATCTTTGGCCGTAACGCCGGGGTTCAGTGCGCCGTCGATGGTTATCCGCATCGTCTTCGGTTTTTGCAGCAGGACACACTGGGTGGCTAACGTCATTTCCATTTCGCTCGTACCGATTCCAAATGCAATTGCGCCCATTGCG
>Ga0099364_10009771_pt1 | contig 13284 bp, 14 predicted proteins | sample TergutTh196P3_FD_73070 | JGI IMG/M metagenome (GOLD analysis project Ga0099364, IMG submission 73070) | Microcerotermes parvus P3 segment gut microbial communities from Pointe-Noire, Republic of the Congo - Th196 P3 | ecosystem: Host-associated > Arthropoda: Insects > Digestive system > Gut ...
GCGCGCAAGGGCGGGTTTCAACAGATTGGCCGCGTCGCTCCCGCCTTCGGCGCGTCCGGCACCGACAACGGTATGCAGTTCATCGATAAACAGGATGATCAGCCCGGCGGCTTCTTCAACCTCGCGCAACACCGCCTTGAGCCGCTCCTCGAAATCGCCGCGAAACTTCGCCCCTGCGACGAGTGCCCCCATGTCAAGTGCGATGACCCTCTTGTTTTTAAGGCTTTCCGGCACATCGCCGTCAACAATGCGCAAAGCAAGCCCTTCCGCAATGGCCGTCTTGCCCACACCGGGTTCGCCGATCAGCACAGGATTGTTTTTCGTCCGCCGTGAGAGAACCTGAATGACACGCCGGATTTCGGTATCGCGGCCAATGACCGGGTCGAGTTTTCCCTCTTCCGCACGGGTTACCAGGTCAATGCCGTATTTTTCGAGAGCCTGCCGTTTCGATTCCGGGTCCGGGTCGGTAACACGGGTTGTCCCCCGGATTTTCCCGACCGCTTGACGGAGTGATTTTGCGCCAATGGCGGTCAAATCGAGCAAGCCTTTCGCCTTCGTGGGCTGTTCGGCCAGCGCAATGAGAAGGTGTTCGGTCGAAATATATTCATCCTGCATTTTTTCCGCTTCAGTGGCCGCAGCATGAAAAACTCTTTGTAACTCATGCCCCGGTGACGGTGTTACCCCGCCTTGCACCCGGGGGAATTGTGCAAGCTCGGCAGCCACCAACTGGCGCAACCAACCCGAATTGGAACCGGTTTCCCGGAGAATCGCCTGCACACTGCCGTCTTGTTCTTCGAGCAATGCCGCGAGCAGATGCACGGGCGAGATTTCGGGATTTTCGCCCTTCACTGCCAAACCCTGTGCCGCAGCAATTGCTTCCCGGGATTTCGTGGTCAGTTGTTCGAATGAGAATGCCATGATTTGCCCTTTCTTTCGTACTGAAATCTGCCAATTTGACAGCTATTCAATGATAGCATACGATTGACGGTGCAAATTCGGTGCCAATAATTGCCCACCAAGCACGGGGAAAGCCGCAATTCCAGGTTTGGCCGGAGACGTGTTTCCGTGTTTTACTTCTTGCCGCTTGCTGACGAAAAACTTTCCAAATGTTCAGGAACTGACGTGCAATTGAGAGAAATTGGGGGGCAATCCAAGGGCGAACATGTTATGATTCCTTGGAAATTCTTTCTATGGAAATCAAGGAGGATAGTCATGTTTGCCCCCAAACAACCAACCCCGAACTTCACAAGCATGGCACAATGCCCCTTTACCATCGTTGCAAGGTACGGCGAGGTGACATTTCAACGTCAACGACTTTTTCACCCGACAAAGAAAAAAATCCGTACCCGTTCACGGGAATTGAATATTCCAGAGGCAGAGCAATAGCATCGTTTTATCGGGCAATTGTCCGGTGGTAAAGTAGGCGGGGCGAGATCATGCAGAAAACTGAAGATCGCATCACGGAGAAATGTCATGACGTTTCGTCCCTGTTTTTGGCAAGTGGCAACCGTTGTCCAGAAATGTTCGTGCCTTATGTTACCTGCGTCGCTACGTGTGCCTTGCGTCACGATTTGGTCCATGATCAACGTGCGGATGCTTTGTTCGGCCTCATGATTCGTTGGGGTATAACGACGGCTCATCAACAAACAGTAATGGGGGCATCGACTTCGTGCCACCTGTGATATAATTTGCATAAAATCCTCAAAGTCCTCGATGCAAGGCAGTGTGTGCCGTGAACAAGGAGTACCCAGACACAATTCGCGGGCTGGCTTTTAAGCGACTTATCGAATATTCGCTCCCAACCACGATCTTGTCGCAAAGGCACGATGCTGTTATGATGGTGGCAAATTGACCTTTTGGCTGACACTCCCCAACCCAAGTGATCGCATCATGTCAAAACATTACGAAACGGACTCGCTCCCACCGACGTTCCAGGATTTGGTGGACAGGGAACTGGAACCGGACGAAAACCTGTACTGGGTCGGCCGACCGGTTCCGACGTTGTTGTTGCTCGGACCAGCGTTCCTGTTTGTTCTGTTCGCCATTCCCTGGACGGCTTCTGCCGTCTTTTGGATGTGGAGTGCCGCTTCAACGGGAGCACCTCTGTTTTTCACCCTTTTCGGCACTCCTTTCGTTCTGATCGGTCTGGTAATGTTTGGTTCACCGTTTTTCATGTGGCGCGGCGTGAAAAACACCGTTTACGCGATCACCGATCAGCGAGCCATGATTCTCACCCGTTCTTTCTTCTCGACGAATGCCGTGAGTGTTTGGCCGGACGACCTGGGCAAACTCCAACGCAAGGAAAGAGCCGGCGGATTTGGCGATGTTCTCTTCGGTGAATCCAGTTTTGCCGATCATCAAACACTGGGAAAGTTGCCTGCGAACGGTTTTTTCAACGTTCCGGATATGCGGGAAGTGGAACGACTGTTCAAAAACCTGGCCGCTCAAGTGACGAAAGAAGAGGCACAGGAACCGCAAGCCGTCGAACAGCGTCACGACCTGCCGATTCTGCACTTGCTCGACTCGACGCCGCGCGATTTGCCGGTTTCAGTCCGATTGTATCTGCGCTTGTGTTCCACCGTCATGCCGTTCTTCGGCTGGTTTTTCGCAGGGTTCGGACTCATGTTCGCACTCGTTGCAATTGCAGTAAGCAAACCGGAGGAAATCGCAGGAGCGTTGATATTTGTCGCGGTTGGCTCACTGTTCGGAATCGTCGGGCTTTGTTTCCCGGTTTATTCCTGGATTTCCGGTGGCAAAGCGGTGCGGCTTTTGCGGGAAGGTTTCGCAATCCGGGCAAGACATCTCACCACGGATTCGACGGGCATGACGGTCAATGACAAACCCGTAATGAAGGTTGTTTTCGAATATCAGGTGGAAGGAGAATCCTACACCGTTTCCGCTCAGGCGTTGGATGTATCCCGGTTGACGGACGCCAAAGACAAAGTCGTGCTTTATGATCCGACGTTGCCGGGCCGGGCGGTCGTGTTGGACGGCTTGCCGCGCGGAATTCATCTCGACGAATTGACCGGGCGATTTCGGGTCAATCCCCTGCGCTGCGTATTACCGCTGATGGCGGCAACCATCGTTTGCGGGGAAATCATTGCGATTGTTGTGTTACTGCTGCTCCTCGCGATTTGATCAACCGGGCTTCAGGCTTTCACCGGAAAATAGATAAGACAAGATTTACAGGATGATTCGATAGAAGACAAAGGAAGTAATCCCTCATATTCCTGAATATCCTGTTAATCTTGTCGAAAAAAGAACTTGTAAATCCTGTCCGGTTATTTTTTGACGAAAACCCAAGGCAAAGAAACCACATTATGTCCCCGCCACCGCAATTTCGTGTTGATCTTCATTCGCACACAACCCGTTCCGACGGCAACGACTCAGTTGCGGAGTTTCTGGACCGTGCCGCTGTCATGGGAATGGCAGTCGTTGCGATTACGGATCATGATGTTTTGCCGCCGGAAGTCCTGGAGGTCAATGGTGCCCGGGTTTCGGTCGGTGACTATGCGCGATCACTGGGCATCGGCGTCATGCGGGGGATTGAGGTGTCCTGCGACACGAATGTCGATGACGTCCATATCGTCGGTTTTGGTTGCCGGTGGGATTCCGAAACAATCGCCTGGCTTCCCGAAATGGCACACCAAAGTAAAATCACTGCGTATCAAATGCTTGTCGAACGGCTACGGGACAACGGATTTGATCTGCATTGGGAGGAACTGACCGATAATGGACGCCGATCCGACGAAGCCGTCCAGAAAAAGCATATTTTTGAACTGCTGGCCGGAAAAGGATACGCGGAAAACTGGCAGACGGCCAAAATCATGGTTCGTGACAATCCTGACTATGATATTAAACGCGAAAAGCCGTGTTCGGTTGCCACGATTCGTTCGCTTCACGATGCCGGAGGTGTCGCAATCCTGGCGCATCCGTATCTCATTGACGAAACGGTGCGGCTGGATGGGAATGCCGTCTCACGGGACCATTATATTCGCCGGCTCATCGACGCCGGCCTTGACGGTATCGAAACGCGCTACACCTACGACAAAACCAGTTACAAAGGAACCATGACGCCGGAGGCCATTGATCAGGAAGTGATGGAACGTTACGGCGAAATGGTGCCGATTCTGTCGGGCGGTTCCGATTATCACGCCGACCACAAAAAAGGCGTTGCCAATCCGCGCATGATCGGCGATGCCGGAATTGAACTGGAGTATTTTATCAACCACCCGCTGTTGCCGTCTTTTTGCGATAAATAAAGACACAACGAGTGGTGTGTCCAGCCAAAAAGCTGGTTCGGCGAATAACGTGAAGATTTCCACCAGAGCCGCGAGTGTCAACGAGCGGTCGAATCGCAACCGAGTCTCAACCAGTCTCACCGCTTCGTGACCGTCGCGGCTCTGATAGATCGAACAGCTTATTTTTGCGCGGCTCTTTAGTATTTCAACCCGCCGGCAAGAAAAACGCAACTGCCGGGTTTGTACCAGGACTGGCCGTCGGAATAGAGTTCGCGGTTGAAGGCACCGCCGACTTCAAAGTAGCCGCTGAGACACTGTTTCGGTTTGTTGCGGAATTCGAGCCCCAACGCGACGCGGATATCGTTGTAATCGGTGCGAAAGACACCTTGACCCGTATTGACCGCCCAGGAACCGCCACCGTAATCGGCACGGACGAAAGCCCACCACTGTGTGTCGTTGACCGTGTAAATGTGTCGCAGAATTTTCGGTTCGGGGAAAATAAAATGGCATTCCAGGACATTGCTTGGCGCCCAGATAATCCCGAAGGCCGGCATGAGCTTGATGCGTTCGCGGTTCAGGAAATGCACTCCTAGCATCAGTTCGCAGGTGTTCGAGTATTGATAGTACCCCCGGGCGAGTCCCCGGACGTAAATGCAGTCGCTCGTGATCTTGTTAAAGTCGGAATAAACACCGACGCTTCCCCAGAGATCAAAGCGAAACTCGTTGCCCAGTTGTGGTTCGATACCCGCATCAAGCCAGGCACCGAATGTCGTATCACGCATGGAGTAAGCATACTGCGGCGACTTGGGCGGGTTGCCCCAAAAATTGACCTGAAAGGCCGGGGCAACGTAAAACATCGTGTTGCCCATCATCTGACAGGGCATGGCAAATCGGGTCTGGCCGCGTAATTCCGTATTCCCAAGCGGCTTGCTCCCGCCGGAAGGCATCCAAAGGGCGTGAACCGTCACGTTGTCCATAAAACTTATCATCCGGTCATAGCGTTCGCTTAACGCCGAGCGGTAGTTCGGATCGTAGGTCGACGCAGCCGGATAACCGGATGGCGGCAAACTGTAAGGGCCGGTCAATGCCGGATTGGCGGCGGCAGGATTGGTTGCCGGTGACAAGCTGTCAACAGGCGCATAAGGGGGACTTTGCGCAAGCAGAACCACCGGCGTACCGGACGGAATGCTTCCGAATTGTGTGTCGATGCCCGTTGAAAGCGTGCCGGTTGTGTCCAGCGAATCGTCAAGCGTTGCCGACGCAAGCCGGATGGGATTGCCGGAAGTGTTGCCGTTCCAATACGCCTGCGGAAATACGATGCCGTTGGCCGGTGTGACGTATTGTGTTCCGCCGCCGGCGTTGGGAACAACCGCAATATAGGCCGCGTTCGTGATTCCGCTGTTGACAGGTGGGCCGCCTGTACGCGATTGCAAGGGCGTTGCCGGAATATCAGCTTCTACAAAGACGGGTTCGTCCACGTCATTATTGGCATGATCGTCATTGTTACCATCGAAATCATCATCGAAAACGATTTCGAGCTGGTCAAGGGATTCCGCCCAAACGGAAGCATCAATGCAGAACAACGTGATCAACGGCGCAATCGTGAGCGGTAATATTATGATTGCCGCCAAAGAGCGGCATGCAATTTTTGCCAGATTTCGCCATATTTCCCAACTTCGCATCGTTATCATCTGTCGCTGAAACGGAGTTTGCCCAAACATTACAAATCGCCGGATTTTCCAGATTGTCCTGAAAAAACCATGCGAAGTGTGACAATATGAAAAAAAAACGCTCAAGTCAAGGGCAAATGCAACCGAACGCAACTTCGAAAATTTGGCCTTGATTTTTCTCTCATTTCCGATGATAATACACAAACTTTGTGCTTCTCTTGGCAAGACCATGTTTTCAGGACAAAAAATCGAATATGTATCCCCACGAAATTTCCCGGCCGCCGATGATCGATAATCAAATCAACTACCGCGATTACCAGCGGCAACGCTCCATGACGCTGGGCGATCTGCTCTTGGAAAACCGCATCATTTTTCTGCAAGGGCAAATTGATAGCGGTAACGCGAATGAGCTTGTTATGAAACTGCTCTTTTTACAGAGCGAAAATCGTCGCAAGGACATCCATTTTTACATCAACTCGCCCGGCGGACACGTTGCGGCAACGCTGGCGATTTACGACACGATGCAAATCCTGAGTTGTCCGGTGGCAACGTATTGCGTCGGACAGGCGGCCAGCGGCGGCGCGATTTTGCTGGCAGGCGGTGCGAAGGGCAAACGTTATGCCCTTGCCCACTCGAAAATCATGATCCACCAGCCCTGGGGCGGCGTAGGCGGTCAGATTTCCGACATTGAAATTCAAGCCCAGCAGATTTTGAAGGACCGCGCGATGCTCAACGACATTTTGGCCCTTCACACGGGCAAAACCTCCGAGCAGATCGCCAAAGACACCGACCGCGACCACTACCTGGACGCCGAAGAAGCCAAAGCCTATGGCGTGGTCGATGACATCCTGCAAAAACAGGCCGTGACCGATGAAAAAGAGTAGAGGATGGGCTTCAGACTTCGGGCTTCGGGCTTCAGGTAGGGCGGTCACGCCGTGATTGCGCAGAAAAAAATATTGATAGGAAACATTGTGACGCGGATTTTTTCATCACGACCGACAAACGAATCCTGAATAAAACCATCACGGAAATCCAAGTTGTCAACCCGATGACTTTTATCGAAAGGCATCACCATGCGAACTGATACCCTGTTGCGTTGTGACGGAATGAAAATCCTGGCCCAACATCTTGGAATCGTTGAATCGGAACGTTTTGTGGCAATCATTCAACGTGAGCCATTCGATTACACGGAATGGCGTCAAAGCCAGTTTGCGGATGTGCCGTTGGATAAATTCCTGGAGGATGCCCGGAGTTTCAGCGAAAGTCTGGAAAAGCAGGGAGTCACGCCGTGACCGACGAAAAAGAGTAGAGGATGGGCTTCAGACTTCGGGCTTCGGGCTTCAGGCAGGGCGGTCACGGCGCGATTGCCGAAATGCTTAATTATCAACATGATAACAAATGGAAATCGCCCCGTCAGGGGCGAAGTACTTTAGCCCAGGGCAACGCCCTGGGAAACGAATCACCCCAAAAATCATCGCCCCGTTAGGGGCAGTGGAAAATGTCACAATCGTTTGCGAAATTCATTGCCCATGTCGTTTACAGCACAAAAAACCGCGAACCAATTTTGGCTGAACCAATCCGACAAGACCTTTACAACTACACCGCAGGAATTCTTAACACAGTTGATTGCATGACATTGGGCATCGGCGGAACAAGCGATCATGTCCATGTGCTGGTACAAATGTCAAGAACGATGACACTGGCAAAAATGGTTGAAGAGATGAAACGTGGCACATCCCGCTGGATAAAAACTCGCGGCACAAATTTTCAATGGTTTTCATGGCAAGGCGGATATGGTGCGTTTTCCGTGAGCGAGTCCCAGTTGACGTTGGTAAAACAATACATTGCCAATCAGGAAGAGCATCATCGCAAGAAAACATTTCAAGACGAGTTCAGAACATTGCTCAAGAAACACAATATTGCGTTTGATGAAAAATATATTTGGGGTTGATTCCACTGCCCCTACGGGGCGAAGTTGTTATTTGGGGTTGCCTTTCCCAGGGCGTTGCCCTGGGCTAAAATACATTGCCCCTTGCGGGGCGTAAGATAGCCGCGTCGTCCTGCGACGCACATGGCAGGACGGTCGCGCCGAATGCTCAATCACCAACACGATAACAAATGGAAATCGCCCCGTCAGGGGCGAAGAATTCATGTCCAACTGTGGAAGAATACCATGAGTTTCCAACAGTAAAGGAGAAAATACAACATGCCAAATCCTTATTTAGCCGAATACAACATGATTTGCGACTTGATTGATCAGGTCAAGAGCAACTGTTTTTAAAATTATAGCGTCATTTTCACCACAAAGGAGATCATCGTGAACCGACCTGCGGTTTTTTTTATCGTGTTTTGCCTGCTTTTCGTGATCCTGTCGGGATGTGGCAAAAACTCCGGTAATTCCACGATTTACTCATATCCCACAGAAAAAGAAGCGACGGAATACGTCGATTTCTTTGTCAAGGCGATCAATGCGGGGGAATACGAAAAGATTGATGAAACGATTGATCCGGGTGCGGCACTTATGTTCAGTAAGGATTTGACTGCAAAAATGAACGCAAAACAGAAAAAAGAGTATCTTCAAAGTATTTTTCAAATGGCTGAAATGCAAAAAAACAGTCTCAGGAAGGGCTCCGCACGATCAAGTCCTGTTCCACAAATGCGAAATATATTAGTGGAAGTGATCTTAGTGGAAACGAAGGAGTCCGCGGTTTTTCGGTTGATCTCACACTCAAGAGCGGTCAGAAAATCCCCGCTCAGGTGTTCTTGCTCTACAAAAATGACAAGGGCGAAACGGGAATCCATTTTGTGGCTCTTGTGCCCCGGTAATAATCGGTAATAAGTGTTTAAGTTTCCATCAAATGTCACGTCCCTAACGGGACATAACCCCCAACTCCGTAACTCAAATGCCTTTAATTCCTTATGTGATAGAAAAAAGCGGCCGCGAAGAGCGGGCGATGGATATTTACAGCCGGTTGCTCAAGGACCGGATCATCTTTCTGGGCAGTGCCGTCAACGACGATGTGGCCAACGCGGTGGTGGCCCAGTTGTTGTTCCTGCATTCGGACGACCCGCAGGCGGATGTGCATCTCTACATCAACTCGCCCGGCGGAAGCGTTACGGCGGGCATGGCCATTTACGACACGATGCAGTACATCGGTTGTGACGTGGCAACGTATTGCATCGGCCAGTGCGCCTCGATGGGGGCCGTGCTGCTGACCGCCGGGGCGGCGGGAAAACGCTTTGCCCTGCCGAACGCGCGGATTATGATTCACCAGCCGCTGGCCGGTATGGAAGGCACGGCGGAGGAGATTTTGATCCACGCGAAGGAATTCGCCAAGACGAAGGAAAAGATGAATAAAATTTTGATCAAGCACACCGGTCAGGACCTCGCCACGATTGAGCGGGACACCGACCGCGACTGCTTCATGTCCGCCGAAGAAGCCTGCGATTACCGCCTGATCGACAAGGTCATCGAGTCAGTGACGGTGACAAAGAAAGAGTGAGTGAGTTCAAAGTGCAAAGTTCAAAGTGCAAAGTTCAAAGTGCAGAGTTCAAAGTGCGAAGTGCAAAGACCAGAACGCAAGGTAGGAATAAAAAACACGTTGCACTTTGCGTTTTGCACTTTGCGTTCTGCGTTTTCCTGTGTTGTTGCACGTCGGGTTGCGCGAACCGGTTTCAGCACGCGGCGGACAAGTCGCTGTTGATTCAGGAGAACCTGCAACTCGACCAGGCACTGAGTATCACGCAGTATGAACTGATGCGCGCGCAACAGGACAACGACGCCTTGCGCAGACAACTCGAACAGGCACAAAATGCAGGCAATGGCACGACCGGGGATCGAATGCCGCCGTTGCGTTCCGAGTACGAACCTGTGAGCGGAACAGAAGCCTATCCCGCCTTTGACGCGAATCACCCGAACCTGCCGCCGCCGTCAAACCAAGTGCCGCAACGTTTCCAGCGACCGCAACAGGATTTGCCGCCGGAAATCCCGCCCCAGTCCTCCGCGGCGCAATACGTTGATACCCCGCCCGGTGCCCCGCAATGGTCTCCATATCGATAACAAGGCAGGGCAATCACGGCGAACGCCATATCGCCATCGACGGCAAAAAATCGCTTGGTACTTACGATGTCAAAGGTCAGCCGTTGCTCAATCTATTCCTGAAACTTGCCGACAATCACAGTTGAGTTATGTCCGCCAAAACCGAAGCTGTTACTGAGTACGTAATCCATCGTCTTTTCGCGGGCACAGTGCGGCGTGTAGTCAAGATCGCACTTGGGGTCAGGGTTGTCAAGATTGATCGTCGGCGGAATGACGCCCGTTTCAATCGCCTTGACGCAAAAAATCAATTCCACCCCGCCGCTACCGCCCAAAAGATGACCGATCTGACTCTTGGTACTTGAAATCGGAACGCGATATGCCGATTCTCCGAAGACCTGCTTGATAGCGTTCGTTTCGGCAATATCACCCAAAACCGTACTGGTTCCGTGCGCGTTGATATAATCAATCTGTCCGGGGTTGAGTTGGGCATTTTGCAGTGCCGACGCCATCGCATAAGCCGCACCCGTCCCGCTTTCGTCGGGTTGCGTGATATGCGTTGCGTCGGACGACGCCCCCCAGCCAAGCAGTTCGGCGAGAATATTCGCTTTGCGTTGTTGCGCGTGTTCAAGGCTTTCCAGCACGACGAGGCCACAACCTTCGGAAAGCACAAAACCATCGCGGTCCCGGTCAAAAGGGCGACTGGCCTTTTCCGGTTCGTCGTTGCGTTCCGAAAGGGCATGCATGGCACAAAAGCCCGCCAGTCCCAATCGCGTCAAAGCCGCTTCCGAACCGCCTGTGATGACAATATCCATTTCGCCGCCGCGAATCATCCTGGCCGCTAAAGCAACGGCATCCAACGAACTGGCACAGGCCGAGGCCACCGCATACGACGGCCCGTGCAGTCCGTAACGAATCGAAACAAGACCACCGGCGGCGTTCGGCATCATTTTGGGAATGGTAAACGGCGAAACTCGGGATGCCCCTTTTTCCAGCAACTTCTCGAAGTTCTTTTCGACTTCCGCCAAGCCACCGACCCCTGAGCCGATCAGGGCGGCACACCGCAAACGATTTTCCCGGGAAAAATCCACCCCGGCCTGTGTGATCGCATCCTCAGCCGCACAAATTGCAAATTGCGCAAAACGGTCGATTTTTTTAATCTCTTTCGGTTCAATACACTGTTCCGGGGCAAAATCAATACAATCACCGGAAATCTTCGTGCGAAAGCCGAGGTGCAACTCGTTCGTAATGGTACGAACGCCGCTTTTTCCATGGCAGAGTGCGTCCCAAACCGGATCGACAGAACAACCCAGCGGCGTGACATGACCCATTCCTGTGATGACAACGCGGGACCCCATGAGATTGGCACTCTTTCATTAACTTTTGTTGCGCGCAACAAACTAACAGCACATCAAATTAATGTGTTGTCGGGACGATAAGATTAGCCGGCATTCAGTCGCGATTCCACGTACTGGATCACCTGACCGACGGTCGAAATTCTTTCATCCTGACCTTCATTAATGCTGATGTCGAATTTTTCTTCAAAGGCAATCATCAACTCGGCAATGTCGAGCGAATCCGCCCCGAGGTCATTCGCAATATCCGTCTCGGGCGTGATTTGGTCTTTGCTGACGGCAAGTTGATCGGCAATAATGCTGATGACGTCTTCTGAAACTGAGGACACAGTGATTTCTCCTTAATTTTGGTAATATCGCTAAACAAACTTGGTGATTCAAAACCGGCACGACAAGAATGCCGTTTTCTTAATTGTGTGTTGAAAAAACGCTATACGGTCAAACCGCCATCGACCGGCAACACCTGGCCTGTGATAAAGGATGCCTTGTCGCTGGCCAGGAACAACACGGCGTTGGCCACGTCTTCCACCTGGCCGAACCGGCCAACTGGCGTTTGGTCTTTGGCAACCTGTTTGACGATGTCCGACAAAACGGCCGTCATGTCGGTATCGATAAACCCCGGGGCAACGGCGTTGACGGTGATGTTACGGTTCGCCAGTTCCAACGCAACGGTCCGCGTAAAACCGACCAGTCCCGCCTTCGAGGCACTATAATTCGACTGTCCCGCATTGCCCTGCAAGCCGCTGACACTTGTGATATTGATAATTCGTCCGTATTTGGCCTTGCGCATCGCTTCACAACACGCCCGGGTCATCAAAAACGGTCCACGGAGGTTGATCGCAATGACATCGTCCCACTGTTCATCTGACAATCGACGAACAAGCATGTCGCGCGTGATACCGGCGTTGTTGACCAGAATATCGACCTTGCCGAATCGCTCCAAAATCTCTTTGACCGCTTTGTTGACTTCTTCTGTGACGGCAACATTGCATAAGTAGGCAACCGCCTCACCGCCGTTTTGGTTGATACCGGTGACCGTTTGTTGCAACCGTTCGGCATTTGTGCCGAGACAGGCCACTTTGGCTCCGTTCGCGGCAAGGCCTTCCGCAATGCTCTGGCCAATGCCGCGCGTCGCACCGGTAACGACAGCCACCTGATCTTTCAGGTTCACCTGAAGGAAATCACCCACAATGTTTGATCCTTTCTCCGGTTCCCAAGACACCCGGTTTAACAGAATAACGCTTCGTATATCTAAAAATGTCAGACAGTTTCTATACCAAATTTATAACAAGTGTATCGTCAAATGACAATACCATTCATTTTGTCAAAATGACATTTTTTTAAATTTTGACGTGTTTGTTCGAGAAATACGACAGAATTTATTGTCAAAATAGACTTTTTCGGAAACTTATATTGGACGTAATCGGCTTTGCCGCGATTGGGCATTTGGTGTGAAGCGGAGCAAAGTTCAAAGCGCAGAATGCAGAATGCAGAGTGCAGAGTGCAGAATGTTTCAAATCAGAGCCGCGAGAGTTATCGAGCGGTCGAAGCAGGGCAAAGTTCAAAGTTCAAAGAGCAAAGTTCAGAGTGAAGATAAGGAAGCGGAACATTCTGCATTCTGCTCTTCTTTTCTTAGGAAATCAACATGAAAACCGGCGCAAAAATTGAAAAAACTTCCAGTTCAGGTTTCAACGTTCAAAGTTCAGGTTTCAACGTTCAAAGTTCAGGTTTCAGCGTTCAGAGTTCATGTTTCAACGTTCAGAGTTCATGTTTCAACGTTCAGAGTTCATGTTTCAACGTTCAGAGTTCATGTTTCAACGTTCAGAGTTCAGGTTTCAACGTTCAGAGTTCAAGTTTCAGCGTTCAGAGTTCAAGTTTCAGCGTTCAGAGTTCAAGTTTCAGCGTTCAGAGTTCAAGTTTCAGCGTTCAGAGTTCAAGTTTCAGCGTTCAGAGTTCAGGTTTCAACGTTTCAACTTGAAGTT
>Ga0099364_10009772_pt1 | contig 13284 bp, 13 predicted proteins | sample TergutTh196P3_FD_73070 | JGI IMG/M metagenome (GOLD analysis project Ga0099364, IMG submission 73070) | Microcerotermes parvus P3 segment gut microbial communities from Pointe-Noire, Republic of the Congo - Th196 P3 | ecosystem: Host-associated > Arthropoda: Insects > Digestive system > Gut ...
GACAAATACAGGTAGCCATAGTTATATTTTTGGGTGGTAGTCGTACGTCGTTTGATTTACGAAAAATACACATTTTTTTCTTCCCCACAAGTTTTTTAGCAAAAAATAATACTGTTTTTTTTGCTAGACCTTTCTTTTCCATTTCGATTAATTGAACTATTTAATAATGCTATTTAATAAATCTATTAGTCTGTTATTCAATACATTCACAACCCCAAGCGGCTCTTCGCTGTCCCTGCAATGCACAAAGAAGCACATGCCGGCGTTTTCGTGGTGGTGCGGCGCGATGGTGTTTGCTAACGAATAAATTTACAATAAAAAAAATATTTTTTGATATTTTTTTGTTGGTTAGAAAAAAAGTAGTATTTTTGCAACTTCAAATTTTTAGTCAATAGGGCAAGTACGTTTGAAGAATTGTGTACTCGCCTCGGCGAGAAAACGGGAAACCGGAGTGCAGGCAGCGGAAAGCGGAATACTAGAACCGCAAGCCGCCTGTCGAGGTTCCTATTGGCGTATGTTTAACCCCCTTAATTTAATGTATAAGAAAATGGTATAAAAAATAGTATATTAGATATATAAACGAAAAGTAGCAGTTTTTATAATTGTTCTTGGTTCTCAAATTTTCCATGTGTAACTTGATTTTCAAGTTGCTCTTTTCAAGAACAGGTAAGTAAATGCCGTTGTTGCGGCGTGGAAAGCCTTGTTTGAAAAGAGAAGGCGTGGAAACCTTGAGAACCGAACAGGGATATGATCCACGCTAATTTTGTTTTATACCATTGATAATAAGCAAATTAATAACTAAAAATAGATATAATATGAAAAGTGTATTTTGTGTAGCCGCTGCCACTGGGAGTGCAGCAATGGAAGCAGCAAACCATTCTAAAAACATCGCCATGGAAGCCGAAAACCATGTACAACACGGGGCAAATTCAATAAGCCGAATGAGCAGAGCGGATTTTTTGATAAAAGCAGGTTTTGTTTTGGCTGCAGGGGCAGCAGGACTTGTCTTTAGCGGCTGCGAAAACGAAAAAGAACAAGAAGAGCAGTGCGATGAAGAGTGCGAGGAAAGAAAAGAGCAATTAAAAGAGTTGGAACAACTTATAATGGACTATGTAGAGACATGTTGTACAGAACACTCGGATCTTCATTATGAGGAGGCGAAATGGTTGTCCGATCCAGTGCGTCGTCCAGACTTTGTTAGAAGGATGCATTACGTATGTATAACTGGGTTTATTAATCAAAAAATAGGTAATGATATGGCGGTAGATGGTGTTGGGACAATAGCACAAGATCTAATGGGAAAAGTTCAAAGTGGACGATTGACGCAGTTTAGTATAACTGACTTGAAACCTGGCGAAAAAGTTGATAACGACACAAGAAGGTGGAGTACGAACCTTATTAACGATACCAACGAGAGAGGGAGAGTTACTGATTTTGCGATAAAAGATAAAATTGTTAGAGACGAATAAAGGATTTTATATATTTAGAAACAATTAAAAAATCAAGGAGTGTTATGAAAAGACAGAATGTAGTCGAAGCCCAAGTACAAGCAATTTCCAACTTAATATCAAAAGTAAATATGGCAGGTTTGGCAACGTTGGTAGCCATCAACATGGCAGTACCCAGCCTTGCACCCAAAGTCAAAATGATTAGTGCGGGAACAGCAGTAATCGCAGGAATGTTAAGTAAAGGTTGTAGTGATAAGCAAAAGCCTGAAGAAATTGACGAGGAAAACGAGGAAAGGCAAAAACAATTAAGAGAGTTGGAACAACTTATCATGGACTATGTAGAGATGTGTTGTGAACAACATTCGTATCATCATCATCAGGAGGCGAGTCAGGTATCTGATACTAGGAGTCGTCCAGAATTTGTGAGGCAAGTGCATTACGAATGTATAACGAAATTTATTAATAATTTAGTAGGCGATTCTGTGACTTTAGTAGGTGTTGGAATTATCCAACAAGACGAGTTTGGAAAAGTTCAGAGCGGACGTTTGACCCAGTTTAGTATCACTGACTTGAAGCCCGGCGAGAAAGTTGATAACGACATAAGAAGATGGAGCCTTATTAATGATACAAACGAAAGGGGAAGAATTACTGATTTTGCAGTCAAAGACGAAATCACTCAAGAATAATTGTTCAACAACAGGCAGTTTTTTGCGATGGAGGCAAGACGCACGGGGGGATCTATTCGTGTGCCCTCGCCTTTGCGCCAAAATCGCTGGGGCGTTGGGCGATAAAGCACGTCTGAAAAAATATGTGAAGCAAAAAAATCTTAAAAAAATCTTAAAAAACTTGTTTCCTAAAAAAGAAACATGTAATTTTGCGGCGAAATTTTTTTGATATGAATGAATATAAATTTAGGGTTGAGTTTTTGGACGATGCAAAGGAATTTTTAGACGGACTTAATGAAAAGTCGCGCAAGAAAATTGTTTATAACGTTTGGAAATCCCGTAGCGTAAATGACAACGAACTTTTCAAAAAACTCCTAGACGAGATATGGGAGTTTAGAACAATGTTCAACAAGACTTATTACCGGCTTTTTGCCTTCTGGGATAAAACCGATAATACGGATACCGTAGTGATTTCAACTCACGGAATAGTCAAAAAAACCGACAAAATTCCCCAAAACGAAATTGAGCGTGCCAAAAAAATCAGAGAACAGTATTTTAACGAAAAAACCAAGAAAAATGAAAACATATAGTTTAGAAGAACTGACCGACAAATACATCGGCGAAAAAGGGACAAAGAAACGTGATGAGTTTGAGAATGAACTTCGTCTTGATTTGTTAGGGCTGGCTATCAAGCAAGCACGACAAGAGCGTAACTTGACGCAGACAGAGTTGGGCGAACTAATAGGCGTTAAAAAAGCCCAGATTTCTAAAATCGAAAACAGCACAACCGATGCAAGATTTACGACAATCCTTAAAGTGTTTGAGGCATTGGGCGCTAAAGTCAATTTTAACGTTGAACTGAACGAACGACAATTTGCGTACTAATTTGCTGTCCCTGCAATGCACAAAGAAGCACATGCCGGCGTTTTCGTGGTGGTGGTGTGTGGCATGGTTGCGTCTATTTTTTTCGTGAATTGAAACGAAAAAAAATCATTTTTTTTGTTGGTTTCAAAAAGAAGTGTTATTTTTGTGCTTTTATTTGTTAGAAATTAGAAGTTGATAATGAACAGTAAACTCAATTATAAAGCCAAACACTCAATCGAGGGCTCGACAATCGCTACCGAATTGACGTTGATTTCCTTTGAGGAAGACAGTGTGTCCTTTGTGTATTGTCCTGCGTTAGACCTTACCGGATACGGCAACACCGAAGACGAAGCAAAAAAATCGTTTTCGCAAACCTTGAAGATGTATTTCGATGACACGACAAACAAAAATACGCTTTTTGCGGATTTGGAAAGGCACGGATGGATAATCGAAAAGCAAAAAAAGTTGAAGTCGCCCGACTTTGATTTTTTGTTTCGGCGCAACAAGCAATTTAAGAGCATTGTAAACAAAAGAGATTTTTCGAAATACAACGAAAAAATTCAATTTCCCGACTGTGTCTACGTATAAGTTATCAAACATATCAATCAGAAATTTCAGAGAATTTCTGACAAAAGCAGGATGTACGTATCAAAGCGTTGAGGCGGGGCATGAAAAATGGTCAAGGCATGACTTGACAAGACCTATAATTTTTCAAACCCATATCGACCCGGTACCTGAATTTATCGTAAAATCCAATTTAAGAACTCTAAACATGTCAAGACAGGATTTTTTCAATGTATTGTTTGATATCCAGTAAAATAGCACACTATTGCCTTCCACGGAAATATATTATGACGCTTGAAAAAATCAAAAATATGTTAAAGCATTACATAAAAGTAGCTGTCCGTAACTTTCTAAAAGACAGACTATATTCGTTCATCAATCTTACGGGATTGTCTATGGCTTTGGCGTGCAGTTTTTTGTTTGTGCTTTGGGTGCAATACGAATACAATTATGAAAGTACGCATGTCAACCGCAAGGATATTTTCCGCGTATTGACTAACGAATATGTTGGCGGCGAGTGGATAGAACGCAATCATACGCCCGGTCCTTTGGGACAGGCGCTGAAAGATGAATTTCCGACGGTTGCGAACGCCAGTTTTTTGCATGTAGAGCCTTCGCCAAGCGTATTGGTCTACAACGAACAGCCGTATTCAGCCATACGTGGGGAAGCCGGCAGTCAATTTTTCGAGATTTTTACGTTTGAATTTATTCATGGGTCGCCCCAAACGGCTTTCGAGGGCATGAGACCAGTTGTGATTTCTGAAAATTTTGCGCGTAAAATGTTTGGCGCCAACAGTAACGATATTATCGGACAACCAATTTACGAACGAACCAAACTTTGGGGAACCTTTCAAAACGAGCAGCCTTTCATCGTTACCGCTGTGGTAAAAATTCCACAAAACACTCACATACGGTTTGACGCATTGATGTGTGCAGAAAAAACATCGCGATTGGGAAACGCTAACCGTTCGTGGACAGCGCGCGAAAATTACACAACTTTCATACAAATGGCGCCTAAAGCCGTCTTTAACAACGACGTCCGTATCCGTATGGCTGACTATATCGCCAAACACCTGCCCAACGACAAGCGCAAATTAGTGTTTCAACCGCTTGCGGATATTCATCTACATTCGGGCGTAACGGATACCAATCTTTCAGGTGAATTTGGCGAACTGCGCTATATCGTTATCTTTCTTACCGTAGCGATATTTGTGCTGCTGATTGGCGTCATCAATTACGTGAACCTGTCTATTGCCCGCGGCGCCTATCGTTCGCGCGAAGCGGGCGTGCGCAAGGTTGCAGGAGCATACAGACACGAATTGATTGTTCAGTTTTTGAGCGAATCGATGCTGTGGTCGTTTATAGCGATGGTTTTGGCTTTTGTGATTGCAAAAATTATTATCCCGTGGTTTTCGGGCATACTGGGAGCAGAATTGGTCATCGAATTTGGATTCCGAACATCTCTAACGGCGCTCGCGTTATGTCTCGTCGTGGGGTTGCTTGCGGGCAGTTATTCGGCTTTCTATCTGACTTCGGTTAGTTTGACAATTAGCCTGAAAGGCGGCTCAATAACCGGCTCAAAATCGGCTTTACGCAAAACATTATTGACGGTGCAACTCGCTATTTCAATCTTTATAATGCTCTGTACGGGTGTTGTATTCAGTCAGTTGCGCTACATTCAAAACAGAGATATTGGTTTCGACCGTTACAACGTCGTCGGTATTCATACAGGTCTGTGGTACGGCATTGAAGATTTCAAGACGGAAGTACTAAAAATTGCAAGTGTAGAGGCGGTTAGTATTGCCGCACAATCGCCCGTCGACATGAATCCTGACGCAACTTTGACATGGGAAGGCAAAACCGATGAAACCGATCTGATATGCAATATTATTTATGCCGACTGGGATTATGCCGACGTCTTTCGTCTGCAAATGGCGCAAGGACGTTTCATTCCCGCAACCCGCACCGTATGGGGAACAGGCGGCGATGAAGAAACATTTCATCTTGTACTCAACGAAACGGCTGCCAAAATAATTGATATTCATAACGTTTTCAATATTAACGTCAATCATACAAAGGTTGTCGGCGTAGTTAAGGACTTTAACTTTCGTTCTTTTCACGAAAAAATCACGCCTCTGATGATTCGTTACGGTCCCGAAATTTCAGACAGGGTCTTTATCCGCATCAGTCCGCATAACCGGAAGGAAACATTAGATTACATCAGAGACGTTTTCCAAAATTTCAAAAAAGATACTTCGTTCGAATATTTTTTTGTTGAAGACGAATACATAAATATGTATCAAAAAGAGTTTCGTTTGGGACGAATTTTTCTCTATTTTTCGCTGTTGAGTATCTTTATTTCGTGTATGGGCGTGTTCAGTCTTGTTGCTTTCATGGTTGCGCAGCGCTCGAAAGAGATTGCTATCCGCAAAATCAACGGCGCCGGAGCGATGGACATTATGGCGCTTTTTGCCCGCGAATTTTCAACGCTTACAGTTATTGCGTTTGTTGTCGCATCGCCGTTTGCATGGTTTGCAATGAACCGCTGGCTGCAAACATACCAGTATCGCATTGATATAGGCTTTTGGATATTTATTGCCGTGTTGGGGTTGGTATGGGCGCTTGCAATGGTTTCGTTGCTGGCGCAGGTATACAGGGCGGCGCGACGTAATCCTGTGGAATCGTTGAAGAGCGAGTAACGACATCAAACAGTTGCATGTCAATCCGGCGAGTATGGGTTGGTGTCGCTTTTTTAAAAACTTTCGATAAAATCCTTAAACAAAAACACTTTTTGCGACTTTTCCATATAAAATAGTAAATGTTTAAAATCTTGCGACTTTAGTTTTAGATTTGTTTTTTCGGTGATACCAAGTAATGCTGCTTTTAATTCCGCTTTGTCTTTTATATTGCATTTTGAGGCAAGATATTGATAATCAGGATCTGTTTGTTGTAAAAGAAACATCGTATCATAAAAATCGCGACCTTTTGCACGAGAAAGCAATGCCGAAATTTTCATGGCACAAAGCAGACTGTCGGGTGGTACAGGAAATGGAAAGAAAAATCCTAAACGTTTGATATTTACCACATTTCGCTGATAATCGAAACCTTGATCTTGCGTTTCTATTTTGATTAAAAAACGTTCTTCTTTATAGCCGGATAGTCCCATTTCAAACAGCAATTCAGGGAAATAAATATTTCGGCGAAATGCCCTTAATTTTTCGTTTTGCTTGTCGCGCGTTTCGACCCGAAAACCCGAACGTTGCAAATATACAAGAATATCGTCAGACATTTTCAAAAAATCGCTTTCTGAAAAATCTTTGCAATCGAAGTCCAAATCTTCTGAAAAGCGGTCAATCCCTTTTACCAACCGCAGATTCGTACCGCCGATAAATGCAATTTTCCCGACATACGCCGAAGATGATAAAAAGTCTAAAATCAGTAATTGGACATACTCTTTCAATATGTACTTTCTGAATAGCGGGTTTTCCTGTACATCGGCGGGAAAATAGTTTTTTATTTGTTGCAGGTCAATCATATTTCGTACAAATCAGTGAAAATCTTAACTCTTGTTGCTAATTTTTTATTTTTAAACTTATCTAAATATAATGCCAATTTTCCTATATTCAATTCATTACGAACAAAATCATCATCAAGACGCAAATTTTCTATTTCGAGTTCGGTGTTGTAAAACGGGTAAAGATACAGTAAATCAAGTATCGCCTTTTCGGGCGTGGCAATGCAGATAGTATGGTTGCCAAATGTTTTTTGTTCGTAACCAAAAAACAAAGTGGGCTTGACTTTTTTATACGAAAATTGCAAAATACCAGTCTGAAATTCGGCTGTTTTCAGCGAACTTACAGCGGTGATTTGCGTAACTGCCTCCGGAATAATGCCATAAAACGCAAGTGCGGACTGTAAACTGATGTAAGACGGCTTGTAAATAAAATTTGACAGAAAAAACGGGAAATTCGGTTGTGAACACGCCTCCTGAAAAGCATAAAAACCTTGTCTCAACTTCACAATCAACCCTTGTCGTTGCCAACGAGTAAGGTTATTGGGCGAATAATCGGGAAAAGCAACATTTGCCTGATGCACCGAAAACGCGCCAAGTTCAATAAACCGATTTCTAAATTCAAGATACTTCATTATGTTTCTATTTTTCTGCAAAAATAGTGATTTTTGGAAACATACATGCGTTTGATTTTTTTTCCGGTAGATATGAACAAAAAAACTGGCGTTACTTCACCGTTACGTTATAAACAAAGTCATTCATCACGATACCTTCTTTGGTATCTCTGCCGGGATTGATCACAATATCTTCATGAATAACTTTCCTGCCATTGATCACCACATTCTCGATAAGCACGTTTTTGATGGCATGATCGGCGTCGTAACCGAGAAACTCTATTTCCTTGTGGAGCGGATAGCCCGAATTATTTACTGTAATGTTCCTGAAAACGACATCCTCAATGTGTCCGCGTTTGTCGTCGGTAGTCCAAATGGCTGTGTTTATCCACAGCGAAGCAAATTTGACGGATTCTTCAATTCGGATATTTTCAAATCGTACATTTTTGATAACGGCTGCGTCGGTGTGGTAAATGCGCAGGGTCCATTCCCGTCCGTGATCGCCGATGATATCGCAGTCCTCGAATAATACATCCTCTACGTTTCGGGTCAGTTCCGCTCCAATACTCAACGCATGGGCTATCTCGTTATATAATACGCATTTACGCACGTGTATACGACCGGCGTCCTGATTGGAGCCTCTCAACGTTTTCACTACAATGAGATCGTCCCATGTACGCAGGAAACAATTTTCCACCAATACATCCATGCTCGAATTGATATCTATGCCGTCGGAATTGGCGCGATGACCAAAAAGTTTTAGATTGTCGATGTGTACATGGTTGCAATCCCGTAAAGACACCGTCCATGTACTGGAATTACACAATGTAACTCCTTCCAATTTAAAACCGTCGACTGTCACACTCATCGTTTGGCGGGGTCTGGTACGCGAAACAAGTCCTTGGTCGAATATTCCGCGTCCGCGAAAACTTATGTTCTTACCTCGCATCACGAAAGACGCTCCTCTGCGTCCTGTCTCCTCCTCCGATATGATACCCCTTACGACAGCCCCGCCTGCGATGTAAACGGTTTTGTTGTCGCCAATAACCGATACAGAGGTGATTTCGTGAATACCGGGTCCAAAATAAATCACATCTGGATCGTCCGGATCGGGAATATCGGTTTCTTCCGGATTCACGAACAAATGTAACGAGCGTATGTGGTCGCCATTGATTTCTACTGTGATGTGCTGATGTTTGGTCACATCAAAAGAGATGGTATTGTCTTTTATGGTGGATTTTATGCCGAAAGAAGTGGGAAGTATCTTTGCCGTATAAATGTGCTCGTCTACAGAAACAGTCACTTTCGCCGGTCCTTTTTTCATGTCAAAAGAAGCAAAACCTGTAATATCGTAATGGTAGTCCGCCTCGGCAACAATTCCCGCTTTATGGCGTCCGTGCATGTCTTCCGTACATATTCTGGCATTGTAAACGGGTACATCAATGCCGTTAACCGAAACTTTAAACTTTGTGTTGAGCGCTTCGCCTTCCGGCGCCTGATAAACAACTACGTCGCCTGTTGAATAATTGCACGACAAACCAAGCGCGACGATAAAAGCAAGCGCACTGAGCTTCAATAGTTGATACATGATTCTTGGAATTTGGACGTTTATATAATATGTATTTTTCTACAAAATCCCAGCCTGTTTTAACTTCAAAATTCTCTCTCCCGACAGTTTTCCTTCGGAGTATTGCCTGATACTTCTAAATTTCCACTGTTGTATCGGAATTGATTTCCTGTTCCCATTTTTCCATTCTTCCAATTGTTTATCCCAGCTATCGGGTGTTTTATCTATGGTTACGTCGAACGGAAAATTTATATCCAATAACTTTTCAAACTTGTCCATCGGCAGTTTGTCTTCCTTGAACTGTTTCTTGTTTTCGGCTATCCATGTGCTGATGATGTTGTTTTTCTCGCCGTTTCGGTATGCGTCCAAAATTTCATCCCATTCATCTCTTTTTTTTCGCGTGTACTTTCTCTTCGGCTTTAGCAGTGATTCATCTTTTCCCTTTTTCTTTTTCCCTGATACAGGTTTTGTCTTTCTTTCAATAACAAAAGGGAAATTTATCTCCTTCAACTTTTCTAGTTTATCTGTTGAAAGTACGCCGGCTTTATAATCCTTTCTGTTTTTGGATTTCCAAACGTGTATCCCTGCGTTTATCTTTCCATTTCGATACATTTCCAAATTTCTGTCCCATGCATCGCTTGTTTTTCGCATCTGCGGCTTTTTCTCTTGTTTTTGTATCAACTCAAGTTTTTCCGCTTCTGTTTCCTGCTTCAGTTCCGGCTTTTGTTCCTTTTCCGGCTTCTTTTTTTCTGTCTTTTCTTTTTCCGGCTCCGGCAGCTGCATTATCATTTGCCGCTTTTCCGTCATTTCGCTGTCAACCGCGTTATCCGCTTCAAGTTCAAACTCAAATTGCGTGATTGACAATTTACAATTCTTTTTTTCCATACGTTCCACCATCAAACGATAACATGGACATACAGAATGCTCAAACACAGCGCTTACCGTTCCGTAAAACCACCAATCGCCGCCATCGTACCTCAGCTTATCTCCAACTTTATATTTCATAAAAGATCATTTTTAAAACATTTGCGCAAAATTATATATATTTTTTTAATTACAATATTTTTTTAAAAAAAATATCTTCATTCATCCAACACATTGAATATTTTTATTACAGCCTCCTCCGGATTTACAGTTTCACCCAGCAGGTCTACAAATTTACTGCCCACAATCGCCCCCGAAGCATTTGCCATAGCCATTTGAAACGTTTCCCGATTGCTGACGCCGAAGCCTATCAGTTGCGGATTTTTCAGGTTCATGGCACGAACCCGCTGAAAATAATCCTGTACGGCGTCGGAAAAACGCTTCTGCGCTCCGGTAGTGGCGGCGCTTGATACCATGTAAATAAACCCGCTCGTGTGTTCGTCAATCAGCCGAATCCGCTCTTCACTTGTTTCCGGACTTATCAGCATCACCATCTTCAAATCGTATTGTTCGGCTACGTCTTTATAATCAGCCATGTAATCCGCAAAGGGCAAATCGGGAATAATCACCCCATCCACTCCTGTTTCGACGCATGAACGGCAAAAAGCATCAAACCCATACTGCATCACAGGGTTCAGATAACCCATCAGGATAACCGGAATGTGTATCGTTTGCCGGAAATCTTTCAGTTGTTCAAACAAAAGACGCAGCGACATCCCGTTACGCAGAGCCTGATTGGCGGCTCGCTGAATCACCACGCCATCCGCCATCGGGTCGGAAAAAGGAATGCCTATTTCAACCATGTCAATCCCTTTTGCCTGTAAAGCGGCAAGCGTCCGAAGCGTGTCGTCCAATGCCGGATAGCCCGCAGGGAAATAAATTGACAATATTCCGGATTTTTTTACTTCAAAAAGTTGTGTTATTCTATTCATTTTATTTTAATTTCTCTTAACTGACCAACAAACCGCTCAACCAAGCCTGCATCTTTCATCGCAGGCGACAATTCAAAGCGGCTATTCAAATCGACGCCCGCCAGCAAAGGGTGAACCAGAGCCTGCAGGTCATGAACATGCTCCAAACCAATCCCGCCACTCAACAAAAACGGAACATTACCCCGATAAGCCTCCAACACTGACCAGTCAAACCGTTTTCCCGAACCGCCGCGTTCACTACTTTTCGTGTCGAATAAAAAATATTTTGCAAAAGGCTCATAGTCCGTGGTTTTCCGTAAATCTGCTTCGGATGAAATCGAAAACGCTTTAATAATAGCGCATCCTGCATCCCGCAACTGTCGGCAAGAATCCGGCGTTTCATCCCCGTGCAACTGCACATAGTTCAGTCGATATGTCGCAACTTTCCGTATGATTTCTTCCGGTTGCTCGTTCACAAAAACCCCAACCTTGACTTTCGCGCAAGATTGAATAACAGCGCAATATTCATCCTTGTCGGGAACATAGCGCGGCGAGCCGGAGTAAAAAATAAACCCCATCCAGTCAATGTCCAACTTTTCTACTGCGCGGATATTATCCCTGTCGCGCATTCCGCATACTTTTATAATCATCTGTTCGATTTTCGATTGATGAATCATTAAAGCGTCAATTATTCAATTATTCAATTATTCAAAATTCATAATTAATTCCTTCAACGTCCTGCCCGGTTCGGGCGTTTTCATCAACATTTCGCCTATCAGAAAACCCCGAAACCCTGCGCTCCGCAATTCCCGAATGGTAAGAACATCCGACAATCCGCTCTCGGAAACCAACAGGGGCGCATTTTCGCCACCGCCGGTTTCTTTTTTTATTTGTTCCAACAGCCGGAACGAATTTTGGACGCTGGTATCAAAAGTTCCCAGATTGCGGTTGTTGACGCCAAGCATGTCAATATGCGGATTGAGGCAGCGCAGTTCATCTTCCCTGTGAATTTCGAGCAATACTTCCATATTCAACTCATGCGCTTTTCGGGCAAACTGCAAACATTCGTCGGGTGCGAGAACCGAAGCAATCAACAGAATGGCGTCCGCGCCTATCGCCCGCGCCTGATAAATCTGATACTCGTCCACCATAAAATCCTTACGCAGCAAGGGCAGACGAACTAATTCCCGCGCCCGACGAATATCGTCGAACGTTCCGCCAAAAAAATCCGAATCCGTTAAAACAGAGCAAGCCGAAGCCCCGCCCGTTTCGTAAGCCGGTACAATCTCTTCGACTTTTGCATCGGGAAAAATCCATCCCTTTGACGGTGATTTCCGCTTAAACTCGGCGATAATGCCCGATGACGAATTCGCCAACGCCTCACGCATCGAACATACAGGACGTTCAAACTGCGAGACATTCAAGTCTATCAATGCTTTCAGGGGAACAACCTCTTTTTGGACGAATACCTCTTTTCGCTTATTTGCGATAATTGTATCTAATATATCCATTTTTACGCAAATTATTGATTTATTTCCACAAACTTCTTCAAAACACGCAAAGCCTTTCCGCTCATCAATGAATGCGTTGCCTCTTCCATGCAGGCGTCGATTTTTTTTTCTGCGCAAAGCACCTGAATAGCAAAACCGGCATTGGCTATCACACAATTCATCTGCGCTTTGGAAGCCGTTCGTTCCATAACGGCTTTGAAAATCGAGGCTGCCTGTTCCGGCGTCTCCCCGCCGTACAGATCCGACGCATCACTACGCTCCATGTGTAACATCGCGGGCGAATAAATCTTTTCTCTTTCCGGTAAGGCTATTTTGAAATCGTCGGTCAATGAAATCTCATCATATCCGTCCAAACTGTGCACCACCCCGAAACGCACTCCCGATGTCTGATACACATAACTGTACAGCCGAAGCATCGGCAAACTGTACACGCCCAACAATTGAAAATTCGGTTGGGCAGGATTGACCAAAGGTCCCAACACATTGAAAAAAGTTCGGACGCCCAAATTCTTCCGTACAGGCGCTACCGCTTTCAATGCAGGATTAAACAGCGGAGCATGCAAATAAGCCATCCCACACGCATCCATTGATTTACGTAGCAGGTCGATGTCGGTCGTGAACCGCACGCCGAGTTGTTCCATCACATTGCTCGCACCGCTTATTGAGGATGCACCGTAATTTCCGTGCTTCGCCACAGGATAACCG
>Ga0099364_10009773_pt1 | contig 13283 bp, 12 predicted proteins | sample TergutTh196P3_FD_73070 | JGI IMG/M metagenome (GOLD analysis project Ga0099364, IMG submission 73070) | Microcerotermes parvus P3 segment gut microbial communities from Pointe-Noire, Republic of the Congo - Th196 P3 | ecosystem: Host-associated > Arthropoda: Insects > Digestive system > Gut ...
GAATTTATATGACTGTCTTTTACATGAGAACAAAGAAAATGTTATAGAACTTTCCGGCGAACTTATAGAAAAAGCCAATAAACCGTTGGAGCGGATGCTGGAACTGGGGTGATAAATTTATGAATAATACCGTTGTAAAATCAAATCAGAACAGGCGTTATATTTTTAACGATATAAATATAGACTATATTTCAAGAGATTTTAATACGGTTATAATCGGCTGCGGAATAGCGGGGATTTATGCCGCTCTGCATATAGATTCGGATAAAAAAGTCGCGCTTATAAACAAAGGTGAAATAAAATCCGGCAGTTCGTATTACGCTCAGGGCGGAATCGCCGCCGTCATATCCGAAAATGACAGTTATACGCTGCACATCGAGGACACGATTATTGCGGGAGCAGGGCTATGCGATGAAGAAGCCGTCAAGGTTCTTGTCAGCGAAGGTCCTGAAAATATACGCGCTCTTGTCGATTTAAACGTACCGTTTGACGTAAACTCGGAAGGGGAGCTTATGATCACCCGGGAAGGCGGGCACAGAAAACACAGGGTTGTCCACTGCGGCGGCGACGCCACAGGCAAACAGACGACCGAACGGCTGTATGAGATTGCAAAAGAGCGTAAAAACATAAAATTTCTCAACGGAGCCTCGCTTATCGATATAATTCTTGATGATAACGGGGAAACGGCGGGAGTGATTTTGAAAGACTGGCGGCGTGAATTTATTATTGAGTGCGGCAATGTAATTTTAGCGACAGGCGGACTCGGTCAGATTTATAATTATACCACAAACCCCAAAGGTTCTGTCGGCGACGGAATAAGCGCGGCGTACCGGGCGGGGGCGGTCATCGAAAATATGGAGATGGTGCAGTTCCACCCGACGGCGCTGATACCGCATTATGAAGCTGACAGATTGTTTTTGATATCGGAAGCGGTGCGCGGCGAGGGCGGCATTTTAAGAAACCGCCAGAGCGAAGCGTTTATGCAGGGTGTGCATGAAATGGCGGATTTAGCCCCCCGCGATATAGTCACGCGGACTATATACAAAGAACTTTTAAAAACAGGGGATGACTGCGTTTTTATAGATGCGGGGAATATGACTCAAAGCTATTTTGCGGAACGCTTCCCCACCATACACGGCGAATGTTTGAAATTTAATATAAAAGTGCCCGTGGATTTTATCCCCGTCAAACCCGCCCAGCATTATCATATGGGCGGTATTAAAACAGATCTGTACGGACGCACCGCCGTGGTTGGGTTGTATGCCTGCGGCGAAGCGGCGAATACCGGCATACACGGAGCCAACAGGCTCGCCTCCAATTCTGTTTTGGAGTGTTTGGTTTTCGGGAAAAGATGCGCGGAATATATAAACCGCAACAATAAAAAAAGCGCGGGAATAAACGTCAGGGATATACTTTCAAGAGGCGGGATAATATTCGGCAGAAGGCTCGATACGCATCAAATAAAAGGTTTTACGCAGGAAATTAAAAATATAATGAGCGTATATGCGGGAGCGGTCAGAAAAACCGACGGTATGCTGTTCGCCCTTGAGCGGATCGGGCGTATCATGGATTTTCTTGACAGCAGCGATATATACGGACGCGAGGAAGCGGAGCTTTACGGTATGGCGCAGACGGCGGGGATGGTTATCGAGTCCGCTCTTGAGCGCAAAGAAAACATCGGCGCGCATTATGTGGAATGCTGAGTTTTTATATAATTTTTGACACTTGCATTTTTATTTAATATGTGGTATAATTTTATTGAAAAAAATTAATATATTAAAAGGAGTTGGATTTTAGTATGGAGTTACAGGATTATCTTATGCTTTTCACCCCCATCGGAGCGGTTATTTCGCTTGGTTTTGTGGTATCTCTTTTTTTCAAGCTCTCAAAGTTTGACGAAGGAACCCCGGAGATGAAGTCAATCTCGGCAAAAATACGCACGGGCGCGAACGCTTTTCTGAAACGGCAGTACACTATCGTTTCTTTGTTTTTCATTGTGATGACGGTTGTGCTGGGCGTGATGGCGGCCTTCGGTTTTCTCACCGTATTTGTCCCGTTCGCGTTTATCACCGGCGGGTTTTTCTCCGGGCTGGCAGGTTTTGTGGGCATGAAAGCGGCCACTTTCGCCAACGCCCGCACGGCGAATGCGGCCGGCGAGAGTTTGAACAAAGGGCTGCGGGTGGCTTTCTCCGCGGGTTCGGTTATGGGTTTTACCGTAGTGGGGCTGGGGCTGCTCGACCTTTCGCTTTGGTACTACCTGCTGAGCTATGTCTTTACGCTCAATGGTGAGCCGCTCGGTATCGCGGACGTCACCGCCGCAATGCTGACTTTCGGTATGGGAGCCTCAAGTATGGCGCTGTTTGCGCGTGTGGGCGGCGGTATTTTCACCAAAGCCGCGGACGTGGGCGCTGACCTTGTGGGCAAGGTTGAGGCGGGAATCCCCGAAGATGACCCGCGCAACCCCGCCGTTATCGCGGACAACGTGGGCGACAACGTGGGCGACGTCGCGGGTATGGGCGCGGATTTATACGAATCCTATGTGGGTTCGATTGTCGCGGCTTCAGCTCTGGGGGTAGCCTCTTTCCCGCAGTTCAACGATACCCCGGGTAACCCTGCGGTAACAATCCCTATGGCGATGGCGGGAATCGGCGTGATTGTCTCTATTATCGGCTCTTTTTTAATCCGCACAAAAGAAGACGCAACACAAAAAAATTTATTATCGGCGCTGCGGCGGGGCACGAACTTTTCCGCGATTGTAATAGCGATTGTGGCGTTCCCGCTTGTATGGTTTATGCTCGGGCAGGACAATATAGGTATTTACGGGGCGGTTTTATCCGGGCTGGCCGCCGGGGTGGGTATCGCTTACTTTTCCGAGTATTACACATCGGACAACTATAAACCCACACGCGGTATAGCCGAATCAACCAAGACCGGCACAGCCACATTGATAATCGACGGGCTTGCGGTGGGAATGAAATCCACGGCGTTCCCCGTGCTGATTGTGTGCGCTTCGATTCTGGTTTCATTCTTTATTTCGGGCGGAACGGGCGACCCTAAAATCGGTCTGTACGGAATTGCGATCTCCGCCGTGGGCATGCTGTCGACCCTGGGGCTCACTCTCGCCAACGACTCATACGGTCCCGTGGCGGACAATGCCGGCGGTATCGCCGAAATGGCGGGGCTTGACCCCGAAGTGCGCAAACGCACCGACGCCCTTGACTCGCTGGGTAACACAACGGCCGCGGTGGGCAAAGGTTTCTGCATAGGCGCGGGGGTTTTGACCGCGCTCGCTCTGGTCGCCTCATATATCGACAGGATAGAAGTGCTGCAGAGAGGCGGCACAAACCCCGGTTTTGAGATGAATTTAAGCGTTGATAACCCCACGGTTCTTGTGGGGCTGCTGATCGGCTCCATGCTTCCGTTCCTGTTTACCGCTATGCTGATGAAATCCGTGGGCAAAGCGGCGCAGGCGATTGTGGTCGAGGTGCGCCGCCAGTTCAAAGAAATAACAGGGCTTATGGAAGGCACGGCGGATGCCGATTATGCCACCTGCGTGGATTTATGCACGCGCTCTGCCCTGCGCGAGATGGTCCTTCCCACCCTTATGGCTATCGGCACCCCGATAGCGACCGGGCTGCTTCTCGGCCCCAACGGCGTTATCGGTCTGCTTATAGGCTGTACCGCCGGCGGGTTTATGATGGCGATCTTCACGGCTAACTCCGGCGGCGCCTGGGACAACGCCAAAAAATATATCGAGGCGGGCAATCACGGAGGCAAAGGCTCGGACAGCCATAAAGCGGCTGTTGTGGGAGATACTGTGGGCGACCCGCTGAAAGACACCTGCGGACCTTCAATCGATATTCTGCTCAAACTGAGCTCGATGGTTTCGATTGTTTTTGCCGCGTTAATTCTTTCTTTCCATGTTTTTTCCTGATAAAAACAAGAAAAACAAACGAAAGAGGCTGTTTTTTGCAGCCTCTTTTTGAATAAAATTTAAGTAAAAAGGGGAATTTATGACAAAAAAATTTGAATACAGAAAAGTCACGCCGGAGGAAAAGCTGCACGTTACGCGGCTGCAGAGCATAGTTTTTTCGTCTGACAATGAAAATGAACAGACCATACTTGAGCAGATCGCAAAAGGCGAATATAAAAGCGACAATACCTACGGAGCGGTTGACGCTGACGGGCGGGTGGCTGCCGGAATGGAGATTTTGCCCTATACCATGTGGTTTGACGGGCATAAAGTACCCATGTACGGTATCGGCGGGGTCGCTTCAATGCCCGAAACCAGAAGACAGGGTCATATACGCAAAATATTTGAAAAAGTGTTTGACGATATATACGGGCTCGGCGCGGTATTTTCGCATTTATACCCGTTTTCTTACGATTATTACAGGAAATTCGGGTATGAACACGCCGGCTCGGTCATGCGGTATACGCTGCCGCTTGAACAAGCGCGCAGACTCAAAAACAGCGGAAGCGCCCACGAATTTATCAAGAGCGGCGGGGAGCGGGAGCGGCTGATCGAAGTATATGAAAGCTATGCTTCCCGCCACAATATGATGCTTTCCCGGACAGAAAAGCGGTGGGACGAGGTTTTTAATATCGGGCTTTTCGGCGCGGACAGGCTGTATTACTGGAAATGCGAAACAGGTGAAATCAAATCATGGATAAAGTTCAAAAAAGACGGAGACACCATGAAGATACATGATATCGCCTGGGTTGATCATGAGGGTATGCTGGGTATTTTTCAATTTATGGGTATGTTTGACGGCGCGGCGGATAATTTAAAGTTTGCCTCAAGCCCCGAATTTATCCCCGATCTATACTGGAATGACATATACGATATAGAAGCGGAGCGCGCCATGATGGGTATGAACCGCGTGGTCGACGCCAAACGCGCGCTGGAACTCATAAAAAAAGAAGGCGAAGGCGGATTTAAAATCAAGGTCACGGACGATTTTGCAAGCTGGAACAACAACACCTACGCGGTGGAATACGGCGCAGGCGAGTGTACGGTAAAAACAACAAAAACAGGCGCTGACATCGAAGTGAGCGCCCGCGCTTTGGTACAGCTGGTCCTCGGTGTGTTTGAGCTTGAATATTTAAAGCACCGGGACGATGTGCAGATCAATTCCAAGCTGCACACGCTTGAATGTGTGTTCCGCAGAAAAAAAATGCTGCTCGCCGATCATTTTTAATATTATTTTTCGAACATTGTGCCGATACCTTCATCGGACAGCATTTCGATAAGCAGAGAATGCTGTATGCGCCCATCGATTATATGCGCGCGGTTGACCCCGCCTTTTATGGCCGCCGCACAGCAGTCAATTTTGGGTATCATGCCCCCGCTGATGATACCCTGTTTTTTTAAATCTTCTATTTCATCGAGTTTGACCACGGGGAGCAGCGTTTCCTCATATTTCACATCGCTCATAAGCCCTTTTACGTCGGTCAGCAGTATCAGCTTTTCAGCTTGAAGCTTGACGGCTATCTCCGCTGCCGCTGTGTCCGCGTTTATATTGTATACGCTGTTTTTACCCCCGTTTTTTATACCTACGGGGTCGGGCGCTTTTATAAGCTCAACGTCTGTTCCCTGCGCGATAGTTGAGATTACCGGAATATAACCCAGCTCAAGAATATCCAGAACAGGATGGATATTGACGTCGGTGATTTCTCCCACATAACCGTAATCGCCTTCAAGTTTTTTTGCTTGTATCAGCCCGCAGTCAAGCCCCGATAAACCGAGTGCCGAGCCGCCTCTCAGGCTTATAAGGTTTACAAGATCTTTGTTTGTTTTACCCGCAAGAACCATCTGCGCGACTTCAAGCGTGTCTTCATCGGTGTATCTCAACCCGTTGATAAATTTTGTCTCGATTTTTAATTTTTTCAGCATATCGGTGATCTCCGGGCCTCCCCCGTGGACCAGCACCACATCGATACCGACCACCGAAAGCAGTATCAGATCATCGACAATCGCTTCTTTTAATTTGTAGTTTACCATCGCGTTGCCGCCGTATTTTACGACTATTGTCTTTTTGCTGAACTTTTGTATATACGGCAGCGCCTGTGTGAGCACTTTGGCTTTATCTATATTCGAAATAATCATAATTTAACTCCTGTAATCTCCGTTTATTCTTACATATTCATAACTCAAATCACAGCCCCAGGCGGTCGCTTTTTCATCGCCGGAATTCATATCTATTAAAATTTCTATGATTTCAAGCGATAAAATCTCTTTGGCTTTGCCTTCATCGAACGCGAGGCTGCAGCCTTTTTCATAACATAAAATCTCGCCCGCGGCAGATTTTAATCTCACATCCACTTTAAGCGGGTCAAACTCAACCCCCGCATATCCGAGCGCACATAAAATCCTGCCGCAGTTCGCGTCCGCGCCGTACATCATCGTTTTTACAAGCGCGGATTTGATCACGGTTTTAGCGAGCTTTTTCGCTTCTTGTACATCCGCGCAGCCCTCAACCGTACATTCGAGCAGTTTTGTCGCGCCTTCGCCGTCAAACGCGATACTCCGCGCCGCTTTTTTGCAAATGGTCCTCAGCGCATCGGTAAAAACCGTATAATCCCGGTTCTTTTCGGTTATTTCGGCGTTGCCGCAGAGCCCCGAAGCCATGATGCTGACCATATCGTTTGTGCTTGTATCCCCGTCAACGCTGACCATATTAAAAGTGACGCCGACCGCATCGCTCAAACTCTGCTGAAGCATACCGGAGTTAATACTGACATCAGTTGTGATAAAACACAGCATCGTCGCCATATTCGGCTCAATCATGCCCGAACCTTTGGCTATAAGACCGATTCTCGCGGGTTTGCCGTCAAGCTCAAAGCTGACCGCGTATTCTTTTTTGCGCGTGTCGGTGGTCATAATCGCGATTGCGGCGTCTTCCCCGGCTTCTTTGGTATCCGAAAGCAGTTCTTTGAGTTTCGGCAGCCCGTTTTTAATAGGCTCAATGGGCAAAGGCGCGCCTATCACGCCTGTTGAAGCAATTATTATGTCCCCTTCGGAAATGCCCAGCGTTTGAGCTGTGAGAGCCGCCATAAGACCGGCCTTTTCAAGCCCGTCGGGATTGCAGGTGTTGGCAATGCCGCTGTTGCAGATCACAGCTTTCGCCGTTCCGTTCTTTAAATTTTCCCGCGTAATCTCAATCGGCGCTCCGTATACTTTGTTTGTAGTGTATACCGCTGCCGCCGCACATTCTTTGCCGTCTCTGCTGAATATCAACGCCAAATCCTTTTTTTCTTTGCTGCGCCGCAGACCGCAGTGCATACCGGCAGCCAAAAATCCAAGCGGAGCAGTGATTCCGCTGTCTATAAATTTTATATTCTCCATTATTGTTTATTTTCACCCTTTCAGCAAGAAAAATAATAAATATTGTATTATTATACTATATTACGCATAAAAATGCAATAGCTTTTAATATAATAATATTTAATATATGCCATAAATTAAAATTATGCCTAAAATTTTAATATTATAATATGAATTTTATTCATATTTTCAATATATAATCTTTAGTATACTGCGATATATTCATGTTATGATACGGGAGGATTTATGTTAAAGTTTAAAAAATATCAAAAAATAATTATCTGCGGTTTTTTGGCTGCTGTGATCGGATTTTCGGCGGGCTGCACCGGCGGCGGGGATGATGATGAGCTCACTGTCACAACAGAGCCGCCGGTCATAGAATTTGAAGATGAGCCTGAAGCGGTTGAGGAGATAGCGATAACCCCGAGGTTTCCGCAGTATGTTCTTCCGGATGAGGAACTGGTTGAGCCTGCGGGGTTCCGCGGGAATATGTGGGTTGTTGTCGGCAAAAACGGTTATCTTTACGAAAACGGGTATATAAATGAATATCTCGGCTCGGCACCGAAATATATCAATGTGACCGACGAGGAGCTGATCCATCGGGCAAGCACGCTTAAAAATATTCAGGAGGATTTAAGTGAGCGCGGTATAGCGTTTTGTGTGGTGATAACGCCGAGCAAAGCCGGAAGTCTTCCGCAGTTTATACCGGATTTTCATATAGCGGATTTTCCGCCGCTGAGCTCCGATTATGTGCGCCCGTATATCAGATTTAAACAGTTTTTAAAGGATCACGGCGTATATTTTGTCGATTCGGCTGATGTTTTTGCATCTATAGGCATGACCAACACTTTCCCCAGAACCGGCATACACTGGAGTTTGACGGCGGCGTTTGAGGTTGTTGAAGCTGTTGTTAAGGAATATGAACGGCAGCGCGGGCTTGAAGTGCGTCATCTTGTCGCGGACAGCATAATTTCCAGCGCGTCCCCGTTTGCTGTGGAGCAGGATATCTTCGGTATCGTTTACGGAGGGGATAACCGGCGGCATATGGATGATGCGATTGTTGATGAGAGATATTATACGCATGATATATATCTTGAGCCCGGCGGAGGTAAGCCGAAAATCGGCAGAACTATAATACAGGGCGGCAGTTTTACCGGCGAGCTCAACCGGTTTTTCGGTCATTTTAATCTTGCTGACAGCACGCATATGATTTATTATAACAATGGGGGTAACACAAACAGAATCAACTGGGGCAGAGAGCTCAGGGATGTGGATTTTGTTCTGCTTGAAGTGAATGAGCAGTTTGTATACAACATGGGCGGTAACGCGCCGCAGTGGGCGGAAAACGATATAAATATTTTACCTTTGGGTCCTAATTTCATAGATGCTTTATGGGAGTATCTATTTCATAATCCGTAGAGAAGGACTTGACAAAGAATCATAATATTTATAAACAGTATAAATATGTATAAAAATAACGCCGGTATGTTGACAACAGCATCGGAATATGGTACAATATTGTTAAAATATAAATGGGGAGTGATATAAGTGATTACCACAAAGGAGAATTTAAATATAAAGATTGACAGAAGCGTAAAAGAAGCTGCCGCGCAGCTGTTGGCAAACATGGGTTTAGACCACACTACTGCAATAGAGATGTATTACAGACAAATTATTAAAGAGCGCAGACTGCCTTTTCAGCCGGAAGCATCGCTGACTCTTGATGAACAAATTATCGCGGTTATAAAATCTAAAAATATTCCGTTGATAAATCTTGAAACAAATGAAAAGGGTCAGATTATTATTGACAAAAATAAACATCCTGATTTGTATGATTGGGCGGTGAACGGCTGATGAAGCCTTTTGAGTTATACATTGCCTATATTTCTTGGGAAAACGGCGGCAAGATGCGTCCCGTGTTGATATATCTAATTGAAAAAAATGAAGCTGTAGTTTTTCCTGTTACAACTCAATACGAAAATAAAAGCAGCCTGTTGCAAAAAAAATATTTTAAGATAATAGACATGGGAACAACAGGGCTTGATAAGCAGTCATATATCGACACAGGTACTTCTTACAAAATATCCGCGGATATATTTAATGAAAATGCTCCTATAGGACAGCTGTCTGAAAATGATAAGCGGCGTTTGCTTGAATTTTTATGAAAAATACTTAAAGATTGAAATGAGTGTGAACTATGCCGCTTAAATAAAGCGGCAGCTAAAGCACTTTGGATAAAAAATCAATAAGGCGCGGGGATTCCGGCGAGCTGAAAAACTTTTCCGGAGGAGCGGCTTCCGCAATCTGCCCTTCGTCCATAAACAGCACCTTTGTCGCGACCTCCCGCGCAAAACCCATCTCGTGTGTAACAACAACCATAGTCATGCCCTCCGCCGCCAAATCCTGCATCAGAGCGAGCACTTCGCCCACCATTTCGGGGTCAAGCGAAGAAGTAGGCTCGTCAAACAGCATAACATCGGGACCCATCGCCAAAGCGCGCAGAATCGCAATACGCTGTTTCTGACCTCCGGATAGCATATTCGGGTAGGTATCGGCTTTATCGAGGAGTCCGATACGCCGGAGCAGGCTTTCGGCGCGCTCGTTTGCTTCGCTTTTGCTCATGACTTTAAGCCAAACCGGCGCGAGGGTTATGTTGCCGCGTACCGTGAGATGCGGGAACAGGTTGAAATTCTGGAATACCATGCCCATTTTCCGGCGGATTTTGTTTAAGCGTTTGTTCGCCCGCGTTATATCTTCGCCTTCAAAAATAATTCTGCCCGACGTGGGTTTTTCAAGCAGGTTAAGACAGCGCAGAAAAGTGCTTTTACCGCTTCCGCTCGGACCCACAATCACTATTTTTTCGCCTTTGCCGACAATATAATCTATACCGCGCAGCACCCGGTTATCTTTGAAATCCTTGCACAGCGCTTCAACTTCTATCAAGTTTAACAAGTTTAAATTATCCCCTGTCACTTTTTGCCAGCTTCCTTTCAAGTGTTTTAAACAGTTTGCTTATACCGAACACAAGGCAGAAATATACAATTGCCACAAAAAAAAGCGAAAAATACGGCTCCATCGTCGCCGCGCGCACATTCGCGCCCGCCCGCGCCAGATCCCGCACGGTGATAAAACTGGCGACGGAGGTTTCTTTTATCAATATCACAAATTCGTTGCCCAATGCGGGCAGTATATTTTTCACAGCTTGGGGCAGCACAATCAAAATAAGCGTACGGAAAGCCGGAAGCCCCAGCGAACGCCCCGCTTCTGTCTGCCCTATGTCTACCGACAAAATCCCTGCCCGCACAATCTCCGCCACATACGCGCCCGAATTTATCCCGAACGAAATAACCGCGACGAGCAGCGCGTTATGCACGCTCTGCAATATTATATAATACATAATCAGCAGCTGTACAACTATGGGAGTACCCCTGAACACGGCGAGATATAAACCGGCGGCGGCGTCAAGGATTTTAAGCCGGCCTGTCTGCGCATGATAAACGCGCACCATCGCCGTCACCGAGCCGATAAACACGCCGATGACCGCCGCTCCAACAGCGATAATAAGGGTGTTCCGGAACCCTTCCGTAAAAAGCCTGTATCTGTTGTTTGCAATAAATGTGATATTGAACTGATGAACCAGCCAATCGATCGCTTCTCTCATATTTTCTCTCTGTTATTATTATGCGTTTAATCTGTCAGTGTGCCGTATTGGACAACCCATTCTTCGATCTTGTTTTCATCAAGAAGACGCTGAATCACTTTGTTTATTACGTCGACCAGATCTTTGTTGTTTTTAGGTATAACGACGCCGTATTCTTCGGATGCCACATTGCCGTCCGCATATTTGAGCTCCGTTGATTTAAGCGCGGCATTTCCCGCAGCTATGCTTAAAGCGACAAATTCATCCATAACAACCGCATCTATGCGCCCGTTCTGCATATCAAGAGAGGCTTCCATAGCGCTGTTATATTCCACAAGCTCCGTGTTTTGATTGTATAAAACGCCTTCTTCATCCAATTCGTCTTCCATAAGCCACTGCCCGGTATACCCGAAAGCCACACCTACCCTTTTGCCCGCTAAATCTTCCATTATCGCAATATCGGAATCCGCCGGCAAAATCAAATACTGTACAGAATTGATATAGGGAACAGAAAAATCAACGCTCTCTTTGCGTTCGTCCGTTATTGTCATGCCGGTAATTGCGATATCCCCTCTGCCGCCGCTGACCGCCATAAGGATAGAGTCGAATTCAGCCTCAACAAGTTCCAATTCAACCCCGATCTCATCGGCTATCGCCCGGGCTATCTCGATATCCGCGCCGATAATCCCATCCGGGCCGTGAAACTCAAACGGCGGAAAATTCGGGTCGGTATAAACCACAAGTTTACCCGCGTCTTTAATCGCTTCCAACTTTTCACCCGCGTCCTCCGAACAACCCGCAAACATCAGTATTGCCGAAAACAGCAAAACAAATAAAATAAAAATTTTTTTCATGGATAATCACTCCTGTTTTTTTATATTTTACATTTAATTTACATTACATTATATCATAAAAAAAACGGCAGGAGTATGTCATTTTTGTTAAAATATTGACAAAATAAAAAAAATGTGATAAAATTAAAATAAAAAACATGGGAGCAAACACAATGCAGGCGATCGATATACACAGCCATATAGGCGATATACTGTATGAAAACGGCGGGGAACTGATTTTTAAAACAGGGATAAAATTCCCGGAATCAACAGGGCTGCAGCGTTTTGATGAAAAATATTTATTCAGAAAAACAAGGTGCGCCGCAATACTCGAAGCCATATTCCCGATGTGGGCGACAAACTGCGAGCGCCGCAGAAACGCGGCGGCGACACTGCAGAATTTTCAACAATCCTTTGAAACCGGCACGGATACAGAGGATATTAAAATAATAAAAAGCGTATGCCTGCCCGTCGCGCCGAATACTCGTTACAGCGATATGTGCGCGGCAGCCGCGGCGGACTCCCGCATCATCGCTTTCACTTCACCCGATTTTAAAAGTACAGATACAGAAGCCGCTCTCGCCGCCGACCTTGAAAACGGCGCGGCGGGCGTGAAAATTCACCCGATAATTCAAGAGATTGAGGCGGATTCGGATAAAGTGATGAGAGCCGTTGAACTCAGTTCGGCATACAATGTTCCGGTAATACTCCACACGGGCAGCGCCGTTTATTATACGCGGCGCGAAAATAAACAAAAGTTTAACGGTTATGCCTCTATAAAAAAAATCGAAAAACTTATATCGGCTTTCCCCTCGGTGCGGTTTATTGCGGGTCATGCGGGGTTAAGGGAGATCGGCGATGTTATAGATCTTTTGAGCAAATATAAAAACGCATATGCAGATACGAGTTTCCAGCACCCCGAAGCGATTGCGGCGCTTATTGCCGCATTTGGGGGCAGCCGGGTTTTGTTCGCCTCCGATTGGCCTTACGGGCTGCGCAGACCCGCGGTTCTGGCGGTTATGGAAGCGTGCGGCGCCGATCTTGGGCTGCGCAGAGCCGTGTTTTATGATAATGCGGCGGAGCTGCTGGGGCTTTTGTGAGATGTTGACAAAGCTGTGATTATTTGGTATAATGTAAATATAAAGTTAGTAAAGCAAAAATCAATCAAAAATTTTAGCTTGAAAACGCCAAAAAAACTATTGCGCATTTTCAATAGAAGAACTAAAAAAACCAATTGCGCATTTTCAGTAGAAGAAACTCAAAAAAGACTGGTGTTATGGCACTTTAATGGGTGTTAAAGCAGTGAAAAAACTATTGCGTATATTTACAATAATTGCGTATATTAGAGAGTTAAGGCGAAATGCGCTGCGCGCCTTTCGCCTTAACGGGGCGGCGGGCAAGCCCGCCAGTTAGGTTCGTTCGCACAGCGAACTTCACCTAACTGGCAGGTATACGCCATATCACGCCGCTGGGGGAAGCGCCC
>Ga0099364_10009774_pt1 | contig 13283 bp, 18 predicted proteins | sample TergutTh196P3_FD_73070 | JGI IMG/M metagenome (GOLD analysis project Ga0099364, IMG submission 73070) | Microcerotermes parvus P3 segment gut microbial communities from Pointe-Noire, Republic of the Congo - Th196 P3 | ecosystem: Host-associated > Arthropoda: Insects > Digestive system > Gut ...
TACGCAAAAGTCTGATTGTAAACAATTTATAGTTGCCACCGAAACGGGAATTTTACATCAAATGCAAAAACAGTCTCCCGATAAGGAATTTTTCATTGCCTCTGCCGATACTTTTTGCAATTGCAACGACTGTGAATATATGAAGTTGAATACATTAGAAAAAATATACGATTGTCTTTCCTCTCAAAAAAATGAAGTTTTATTAGATAAAGAACTAATTGAAAAGGCTAAAAATCCAATTTTGAAGATGTTGGAGTTGTCGTGAGATTAAAATTGTTATTTATAATCGTATAAAGTGGAGGTTCACATAGAATCGCCCGATAGTTTTGTACAGGAAATTGATAATTTAATTTTAAAAAAAGGTGTTAGTGGCAAAAATTCAAATCAACAAATAAGCAAATCACTATTTAATAAAAAAAATTGTACCTTTGCAAAAAAAAAATCGAAGCAAGTATGTACAGAAAAATATTTATGCCTAACGAACAAAACAACGTTGTACCAGTTGAGATTCCTAATGAATGGTACGGGCAGCAAGTTGAAGTTCTTGCATTTCCTGTTTTTGAGGCTGATAGACGAAAAAAACAAGACCTTACAACACAGGAAAGACGAAAAAAACGTGAGGAATTGCTTAATATGTATCCGATAGATTTATCAAATTTTAAATTTAACCGAGATGAAGCAAATGATTACGACTAAAGTGTCTTTGGATACAAATATTCTTGTTTATACTCATGATATAGCCAATTCATATAAGCGGAGTGTTGCCTTGAATAAACTTGATTTATCGCCTATTATTTCTACGCAAGCAATATCGGAATATATTAATGTACTTAGGCGACTTTATAAAATTTCAAAACAAGAATTGATTGATTTATGTTTGGGAAATTTAGAAGGGTGTATCATTCAACAGGTTGCTTTTTCTACATTAAAATTAGCAAAAAAGATTGTGGCTGGTTATGATTTGCAATTATTTGACAGTATTATTGTTGCGTCTTCTCTTGAAGCGGGTTGTGAAATTCTTTATTCCGAAGATATGCAACATAATTTGGTAGTAGAAAAAAAGTTAAAAATTGTTAATCCTTTTATTTAGTGATGATTTCGAGTTTAAAAAAATGTACATTTGCAAGATGAATAAAAAAATAGCGATATGACAAGTTATGTTTTAAGAGTGAATGAGAGAGTGATGTCGGGCAAAAGCCTGTTGAGTTATCTAAAATCTTTGAGTAAAACAAATGATTATGTGGAGGTTTTGCCTCCTAAAGTCGAGTATCTGACGGAAACGGTAAGACTTTCCGATAAAGAATTAAAGGAAATTGAAAAATCTTTAAAATCAGGTTTTTGTTCGGATATAGAAAGTTTGAAACAAAAATTAGATTGTTAATATGAATCTCATATATACAAAAAATTTTGATAAAAAAGTAGATAAACTCAAGGATAAGTTAGCAAAAAGAAGGTTAAAATTGCTTATTGAACACTTGGAAATGGCTAAGTCTTTGAGTGAGATATCCAATGTATTACCCGTTGAAAATGCCGATAGATTGTTTAGAATAACCATTGGTGATTATCGTTTGTTTGTCAAACAAATAAAAAATGGGGAAATTATTATATTGATGATAGATTACCGCAGACGAAACGAAAAAACATACAAAGGGTTGAATTAATTTTTTAAAAAATTATACCTTTGCAAAAAAGATTCATTGTTATGAGTAAACAAACAAGTATCCCGCGGGGAACACGTGATTTTCTTCCGCAAGAAATGATGCGTAGAAATCACATTTTCAACATTATACGCAGTACGTTTGAAGATTTTGGGTATCTTCCTATCGAAACGCCGTCAATGGAAAACCTATCTACTTTGATGGGAAAATACGGCGAAGAAGGCGATAGATTGCTGTTTAAAATTCTAAATTCGGGCAATTTTACCGATGGAGTGGATATGAATAATCCCAATTTTAATCAGTTGGCATTGGCAATTTGTGAAAAAGGGTTGCGGTATGATTTAACCGTTCCATTTGCCCGTTTTGTCGTTCAGCATCAGCAGGATATTATTTTTCCGTTTAAACGCTATCAAATTCAGCCCGTTTGGCGCGCAGACCGTCCGCAAAAAGGACGATACCGCGAGTTTTATCAGTGCGATGCGGACGTTATCGGAAGCAATTCCCTACTCAACGAAATCGAACTGATAATGCTGATAGACACGGTTTTCGCTAAATTAAATATGAACGTCTGCATCAAAATCAATAACCGAAAAATATTAAGCGGAATTGCACAAGTGATTGATTGTGAAGATAAAATAACCGATATTACAGTCGCTATTGATAAGTTGGAAAAAATAGGATTGGAAAAGGTAAACGAAGAACTTTTATCTAAACAAATTTCTACTGATTCGATTGAAAAATTACAGCCGATTTTGTCTTTAAAAGGGACTAACACCGAAAAAATGAGTCAGTTAAAAGAATTTTTAAAAACCTCCGAAACAGGACTGAAAGGCATCGAAGAAACCGAATTTATTTTAGACCATATTTCTACCGATGACCCGTTTTCTTCATCCGTTGTTGAACTCGACCTTACCCTTGCCAGAGGTCTGAATTATTATACAGGCACAATTTTCGAGGTAAAATCGTTGGAGGCGGATATGGGCAGCATCACAGGCGGTGGTCGCTACGATAATCTGACGGGTATTTTTGGGTTGCCCAATATGTCGGGAGTGGGTATTTCATTCGGCATTGAACGAATTTATGATATTTGGTGCGAATTAAACAAAGATAAAGACGCTTCTTTTAATAAAAATGTGAAGTATTTGTTTGTCAATTTTGGTAAAAAAGAGGCAATTTATTGTCTAAAAGAGGTGAAACGTTTGCGGGATTTGGGCATAAGCGCCGAACTGTATCCCGACAAGGCAAAAATACAAAAACAGATGAAATATGCTGATTCTAAGGGCATTCCGTTTGTCGTACTGGCGGGAGAAAACGAAATGAATACGCAAACATTCACCCTGAAAAACATGGAAACAGGAGAACAATTAATTGTAAATTATGGGGAGTTGGAAACAAGACAAAAAATATAAAAAAAAATTATATCTTTGCAAAAAAATTAATTTAATAGTGTCATTATGTTTTATTCAAGGACGAGTTTAGAATCTGATTTATCACGGTTGTCGAAAATGGATTTATTTTTAGACGATGTTATGAAACAATTCGGGATTGAGGAAGATTTTTTGGGTGTATTAAGCGTCCCGTTGCGGGAATGTGTGGAAAATGCGATTGTACACGGAAATAAATACGATAAAAATAAAAAGGTAAACATTGAGGTTCAATTAAATAAATCCGAGTTGTTGTTCTCCGTTTCTGACGAGGGAAAGGGGTTTGATTACGGTTCTTTTTTACGGAAAAAGACAGAACAGCACAAAAAAAACGGACTTTTAAAAGTGGGATTACTGACAAACAATTTATCTTTTTCAAGAAACGGTTCGCGGGTGTCGTACAATATAACTGTTCCTTTTTCGCTTCCTGTCAGTAAGGAGCGGATTGATGTTCTGCAACATTTGCAAAAGGAAAAGGTACGTTCAAAAACAGGGGTGTTGTTTTGAGTTGTGTAAATAATGATGGAGGTCAAAACAAATGCATTTTTGAAAAAATATTCATCAATGATCTAATAGTTCTTGCCATGTTTTTCCTTGTATAGTTGATGGTTGGTGGTTACGTATAAAAAACACTCCATCAAATAAATGAAACCATTTTCCAAAATGAAGCGATTGACCGCCATATATTAAATATGATGGAAATATTTTATCGGCATAAATTGCGTTTTCCCTCATTTTTTCAAAGTCTATAAAAGAGAAATTAGAAGAAGATTGGTTGTATAAATAATATTCTATTGTGTTTTTTGTAGTGTCATTCAATGTTTCAATATTGTCGGAGTGGTTAAAGGCAATGCTATATACCTTATCTCTATATTGTCTCCTCAAATGATGACCGAGTGGTATCATAAAATTATAAAAAGATGTATCTGGAGAATAAATTACCTCATTTAAGTTATTGGCAATATGAAAATTGGCACTCCACACCATTATTTTTCTATCCGGATTCTGTTTGCAAAAATCATCTATAATCTGAAACATTAAACTATCCCGTTTTTTAATCATTTCATTAGATGCGTCATTTGTATTTGTGCATATTAATAAATTTTCTATTTCATAAATTCCATTTGTTAGACATTGCAAGTAAAATTTGTTTTTATTTTTGTTTTCCAATTCGTTTTCATAAATATTTAAAACACTTTCCAATAATTTCATATTTTCCAATAATTGTAACCATTCTTGCTCTGTAATTATATTTTCCATTGCCATCGTGTAGATGTCCTTTGAATATTTGTGTGCATTTTCCCTGATTTTCAGCACAATATTCCAGTCAATTTTATGCTGTTTTTGATAATTTACCTTTGACAAATATTGCTTTAATTCCATCAAAAAACCAAAAGGTTCTTTGGTATCAGTGGCGACATCACAACTGAATAAATAGAGAGGGTTTGTTGTTCTGCAACTGTCCAAATAAAGATATAATTTTTCCAATTGGTCTGTATATGACCAAACAGGATTCCAATTAAGTAAACAGGATTGTTTATTGTTTTTTGTGGCATCATTAATAGACGGATTGTTGAAAAAAGCATAATTTGCACTTTCTAAAAACAAAACATCATAACCCAATTTTGAGTGCAAAAACTTTATTAATTCTATTTTTAACAAAAATGTGGAGCCGTCCGTATGCCCAATTTCCCCAAGAAGAATAATTTGTTTGTCTTTTAATTTGTTTTCCCAATAAGACAAATTTTCTGCATTGGTAAACAAATCGTTTTCATAATTTATAACAAAATCATCTAAGAATTGAAATTCTGTTTTTTGTGAACACGAACAAAAAAATGTACCACAAAATAATCCTACAAAAATAAGTCTTTTATTCATTTGACTAAGTAACTAATATTTAAAGTTTTACCTCCAATTTAAGCGGTTGGCATTGCTTCATTTTATATCTATAACGTTATTTTTGCCATTTTAGTATGAAATCCATTTTGGGATATAATATACGAACAACCTTATCGTCAGTGTGTAATAAAAAAACATGAAAAATATTTTGTTTATTTCGTAAAAAAATTATACCTTTGCAAAAAATAATTTTTTATGGAAATTCAAATAGCAAACCCGATATACGATGTGGTCTTCAAGTACTTAATGGAAGACAATACGGCAGCCAAATTGGTGGTTTCGTCGATTATAGGCGAGGAAATTATTGAATTAGAGCCTAAACCACAGGAACGAACAAGAGAAAAAGTAAAAATAGAAAACAACGAAAGTTCAATAACCGTGTACCGTCTCGACTTTTCGGCAAAGATAAAAGTTCCAAGCGGACACAAATTGGTGCATATAGAAATGCAAAAGGCAAGTGTGCCTTCTGACATCATACGTTTTCGGCGTTATTTGGGCGAACAATACACCGACCCCAGCAACACAATAAGCACTCCAGACGGCGTAAAAGGGTTACAAATATATTGTTTATATTTCCTTGGACAAGATTTAGGAATATACGATGCGCCTGTGTTAGAAGTCGATACAACTGTAAAAGACGCTGCCACCGCAGAAATCATTACTGAAAAATCGGATTTTATAGAATCCTTGCATCACAAAACGTGGATTATTCAGATAAGTTGTCTAAAAGAACGTCGCCGCAATGAATTGGAGCAACTTTTATCCGTCTTCGACCAAAGCAATCGGGATAAAGATTGGCACATATTGAACATTAAAGAAAAAGATTTTCCTGAAAAATATCGTCCTGTAGTTCGCAGATTAAAGAGTGCGGCAAGCAACCCGTCAGTAAAACGCCAGATGAAAGTAGAAGATGAATTTATAATGTATTTGAAAGACTGTGTTCGCGTAGCAAGAGGCAAAGCACTTGAGGAAAGTAAAAAGGAACTTGAAAAAAATAAAAAAACACTCAAAGAAAAAGAAAAATTGTTGGCAGAAAAAGATAAAACGTTAGCAGAAAAAGATAAAACGTTAGCAGAAAAAGATAAAACGTTAGCGGAAAAAGATAAAACGTTAGCGGAAAAAGAAATAGAAATTGCAGAATTGAAACGACAGTTGGGGAAATGAAATACCTTATCATCGGGTTGGGAAATGTGGGCAGAGAATACGAAGGCACGCGTCATAACATTGGTTTTGAAGTGGTTGATTACATGGCATATTTAAACAATATCACTTTTGCACCAGATAGATACGCCCATACTTGCGAGTTTAAATACAAAGGCAAAACCCTCGTGTTAGCAAAACCCACTACGTATATGAACCTCAGCGGAAAAGCAGTTAGATACCATTTGAACAAACACAATATTCCCATTGAAAATTTATTGGTTGTTGTTGATGATAAAGACCTGCCCTTGGGTACCCTCCGACTAAAACCAAAAGGAACAGGCGGCACGCACAACGGTATAAATGACATCGTTACAGTGCTTAACACGCTTGATTTTGCCCGATTACGCCTCGGCATTGGCAACGATTTTGCAAAAGGTTTCCAAGTAAATTATGTTTTAGGAAAATTTACCGAAGAAGAAAAACAACAACTCCGCCCCTGCATCGAACAGTCTGTGGAAATTGTGAAAAATTTTGTTACTCAGGGAGTTGACAGAACAATGAATTTGTACAACAAAACAAAAATGGAATGAAAATTTTGTTGTTCCTGCGCCAATGCACGGGTTGTACGCAAGCGGGGCGACAGTGTGGCAGGACAATGAAACAAAAAAATGAACGTTAAATGAAATATAAACTGTCAGACAGGGACGTAAAAATAAAATATGAAGGCAATACGGAAAGATTTTTGTTTAAATTTTCAAATAAAATTACTATCTTTGCGTTTTAAATTGTAAAATCTAAATAAACATAGAATGGAACGGGAAGTTTTAGTGAAAAGAACAATTGGAAGGATAAGGCAATTACCAATGACACGTATTCGTGAAGTGAATGATTTTGTAGAGTTTATTACCCAAAAAAACGATGATGCTCTGATTACCGAAGGATTGCAGCAGATAGCATCTATCAGTCACACGTATGATTTTTTGTACAATGAGCCTGATATTTATTCAGTAAACGACTTAAAAGTAAAGTTCAAATGAAAAAAGGAAGTGTTGTTTTGATTCCGTTTCCTTTTACAGATTTGAAAGGGAGTAAAATTAGACCTGCTGTTGTGTTGAGTAATAACGTATTGGATGTAACGATTTGTTTTATTACTTCGGAATTTAAGTGGAAAACAGAATATGATATTTCTGTTTTACCTTCAGAAAGTAATGGGCTTAAAGTACCATCTTTGATTCGTATTGGCAAAATAGCAACGATAGATTCCTCTTTGGTACTCGGTGAGTTGGGGGAGTTGTCCCATATTGAAATTGGGGAACTTAATATAGGTTTGAAAAAATGGTTGCAGTTAGAGTAAATAGACAAATTGTTCAGAAAAAAATGCCTGCACTTAACTTGCGGTTTGGCGCAATGGCGACAGTACGCTCGCGGAAAAGGCAGTGCGAAAATGAACGTTTGTATCCCGTATAAACGGTAGTGTAAGCCACCGCTGCGCCAAGCCGCTCGGACGTTAGAAGCGCCAGTGCGGAAATGAAAAAGTTCGGAAAACAAAATAATTCAAAAAAAATGCTATTTTTGCAAAAAGTTTATTTACGAACGAGTTTAATAAAAAGTAATAATTAATAATGTAATGTTATGCCATTTAAAATTGACGCATTAAAATAATTTGTATGTATTGGACAGTAAAATCAGTGGAACCTTTGGACAATTATTGGTTACTTCTCACTTTTGAGAACAAAGAACAGCGTTATTTTGATATGAAACCGCTACTGAATACAGGTGTTTTTCGTGCATTGAAAGACCCAGAAATATTTCGTACCGTAAAGGTGGCTTTTGACAGTATTGTGTGGAAAAACGATATAGATATAGCCCCTGAAACCTTGTATCATGATGGTCTGAAAGAAGGGCTCTATGTTAGTATACAGAGAAATGGGAGCAGAATAATTATCGAGCCACCAAAAGCGAATGTTTCATACAGCCTGAACGAAATGTTGAGTGAAATTACAGAAGATAACATTCTCCATTGCGTTGAAACAAGAATGCCCACAGGAAATGAAATATGGTAATGACAATTCCTTGAAATCAGAAAAATCGGATAATTTGCCTACAGATAACGGGCGGTTTGGCAATTCGTTATCCGGGACAAGTACCGCAACAATTGTGTTGTACTGTTCGATTTCCCAGCCCAGACGATATTCATATTCTTTTATTCCACGCAAAAGTTCTTCTTCGCGCAACGCACCGTATACCGGAATACCAACATTCGGCTTTTTATTCCGTATGCTGTCCAATTCGGCACGCAAAGTATCCAATTCATACCATTTCTTTATAATGGTGTCACAAAGATCGTACAATTTTTGGATATTTTCTCCATTTACAGGATAAGGTTTGCCATGTTCCTGCCATAAACATTTAATAACTTCTATATGTGTAATTGCCGTATCCAGAATATCCGAGATATTTCCCCGTGGCAAATAAAGAGAATCAAAAATAGGGAAATATTTAAGATAAATGCGAACAGGGTTAAAAACCGCCGAATCTGCCGCAGTTTCGGAATAATATCCACCGCTAAAATGAAGCCTGGGCCCATTATTTTTGATAAATTCTTCTCGTTCTTCAATATCCGCTTTTACTTCAGTTGAATCGCGCATTTCGTTGCCGTCTTTGCTCTCTGTGTAGTCCGTAAACCCTGTGTAAGTGCCTGTTGTCAGGTCATTGTTTGGGTTTTGGTTTGTCCGTTGTTTCTTTTCACAAGAACAAAAAACCGTAACCAAGGCAACCACAGCCAATACAAAGGTGGTTTTGAAAAATGTTTTACAAATTCTCATATTGTTTTCTTTTTTATTTATTTGTTTTACAATAGAATACATCATTTTACCCATTTATGTTTAATAAGTCGCAAAGGTACAATTTTTTTTAATACAAAATGAGAAAAAGAAAAAAAAATTTTTTTTTGCATATTTATTTTTGGTTTAAGATAACGTTTGGAACGTTGGTTTTCTAAACTCGGTTAAGGGTACTCCTTTTCATACGCTTGTCATTGTTGTAGAAGTTTTGTTGGAGGTATGACAATTTGTACAATTTTATATATTTTTGTGCGTTAGACAACATTAAAGTATAATTATGAATACGATGACCAATAATGAACAGAAATTAGATAAGGAAACAAGCGATAAAGTGAGTTTTATCAGTTTTATTATACCAATGTTTGCCGATGCGTATAAAATGAATATTCAAGAGGCATGGTTATATTTAAAAAAATATGGTGGTTGGGACTTTTTAAATAAACATTGGTGGGCATTGCATACGGACAATATTCTTTATGCTTTAAACGACATTTACGAAGTTTGTTACAAAAATGGGGGGCAAAAATAATGGAAGTTTACCACGGTAGTTACACCAAAATTAATAAAATTGACTTGTCAAAAGGGCAATTAAACAGAGATTTTGGACAGGGTTTTTATGTAACAAAATTCAGAAAACACGCAAAAAGTTGGGCAGAAATAATTGGCGGGAAGTATGGTACACAAGGCTTTGTAACCGAATTTACGTATTACGACACAGCATTTACAGAAAGGCTTTGCAAAGTAAAACGTTTTGGAAAATACGATGAAGAATGGTTGGATTTCATAATTTTGAACCGCAATCCGTTCTCGCCAACTCCAGCACACGATTACGATATTGTTGAAGGACCTGTCGCTGACGATAAAGTTCAATACAGACTTACAAAATTTTTGCAAGGACAAATAGAAAAATCCGTTTTTTTAAAAGAACTGACATATCACGAAACAACGCACCAAATTTGTTTTTGCACAATGAAAGCACTGCTTTGTCTTGACCACAAGGATAAAACGTTTGCTCTTAAAATAGCAGATATTAGCGAAACAATTTTATCAACATTGATAATTGACAAAAAATCTGATGAAGAAACCGTATCAAATCTTTTTTATAATTCAGACATTTTTGCTAAACTATCCGATGAATCTTCCGAACTCCACAAAAAATCGTGGCAAGAAATTTACGAAATATTAAGGTTAGAATTAAAAAAATGAAACCTATCCTCCCTTATTGATACAAATCGCCGTCATTTCGAATGAAATGCAGTGAAATAAGGATTTTATAAACAAATCATATATTTCCCTAAAAATCAACACTATAAAAACATTGTTTAAAATACATTATTTTGTGTTTTTTGATACGTACCCTTAACGGGAACTCCTTGTCACACGTTTGTCATTGTTGTAGAAGTTTTGTTGGAGGTATGTACAATTTGTACAATTTTATATATTTTTGTGCGTTAGACAGCATTAAAGTATAATTATGAATACGATGACCAATAATGAACAGAAATTAGATAAGGAAAAAGGAGATAGAAAAATTTTAATAAAAGTGTAATATGATAACACCCGTAACGGCAACAGAAAAAAAAGAACAGAAAAAAATATCATGGGGTTTGCCAAGCCAAGAAGAAACCTCGTTAGAAGATTTCAGAAGCATGATTACAGAGGCAGAACGCGCCACAGGCTATACTTTTGACGAATATACAAACAAAGTAAACCAATGGCTGCGCAACAAACTGTAAAAGACATTGAATATCAACTGTATTCGCTTGCTATTCAGCCTGTTTTTTGGGATACTTTGCAAGAGATATTAGATTGTACGTTAAGTCAGTGGGGCGCAACCGTAATGTATGAATTTCTAAAAAAGGTAAATCAAAGTATATTAAGTCTGAATACAACCCCGCACATTTATGCAAAATGTCCTCATCTCATTAGCACGGAAACCAAAACGTACAGGAGTATCATTTTGAAAAAATATCCGTACACTATCATTTATTCTGTTGTTAAGGATAAAGTAACAGTATTGAACATATTACATACTTCTCGCAATCCTCAAGCATACAAAAAACTTACTCGTCAAAAGTAATGGAAGTTTACCACGGTAGTTACACCAAAATTGATAAAATTGACTTGTCAAAAGGACAATTAAACAGAGATTTTGGAGTTTATAACCAAATCATATATTCCCCTAAAAATCAACACTATAAAAACATTGTTTAAAATGCATTATTTTGTATTTTTTGATACACACCCTTACAGAAAGGCAAAAATTGCTTAAAACGCATAAAAAGGACTTGTTTTTAAAAAAAGAAAAATACCATTTCATATAAATCACAGTAATCAAAAAAATCACAGTTCAGACAAAAGCATGTATTTAACTGTAAATCAATGTTTTACAATATGTTTCACGTGAAACATATTATCGTTTCAAAAAAACCAACAAAACGGAGATGTCGGATGGAGAAATGCCGCTAATACGAGAGGCTTGTCCGATGGTTGCGGGTTTTATTTTACTTAATTTTTGGCGGGCTTCGGTGGAGAGAGATTGCAAAGAGTTATAGTCAAAATCACAAGATAGTTTTATGTCTTCTAAATCCACTATTTTTTGTGCCAAAGATTTTTCTTTTTCTATATAGTTTTCGTATTTAATTAAAATTTCTGCTTCTTCTAAAACTTCTTGTGAGTAGTTTTTGCTTTTAATATGTGAGTTAACAACGGGGATTTGTTGTAATAATTCATTTAAAAAAATTTGAGGACGGAGTAATAATTGAGAAAATTTTATTCGTTGAGAAATAGGGGCGAGTTCTTTTTGGATTAAAAAAGGATTTATTTCGTCAGGGTCGATGTTTTGGTTTTTTAAAAAAGCAATAATTGTTTCTGTTTGTTTTCTTTTTCTTTTGAGTTTAGAAAACTGTTTTTTACCAACCAAACCCGTTTCGTAGCCAATGGGAGTTAGACGTAAATCCGCATTGTCTTGACGAAGCAATATTCTGTATTCTGCCCTTGATGTAAACATACGATAGGGTTCATCCACGCCTTTGGTTACCAAGTCGTCTATAAGTACGCCGATGTAGGCTTGGTCTCTTTTTAGTAGCAAAGGCTCTTTATTTTCTAATTTTTTACAGGCGTTTATTCCGGCAATTAATCCTTGTGCGGCGGCTTCTTCGTACCCAGTAGTCCCATTAATTTGTCCTGCAAAATACAGATTTTGCACTAATTTTGTTTCCAAACTTATCTTCAATTGCGTGGGGTCGAAGTAGTCGTATTCTATGGCGTAACCCGGTTTCAAGATGTGTGCTTTTTCAAATCCGGGAATACAGTGCAAGGCTTTTTTTTGAATGTCTTCGGGCAGGGAGGAAGAAAAACCGTTTAAATAGTAAGAATATTCGTTTTCTGTTTCGGGTTCTAAAAACAAATGATGTCTGTTTTTGTCGGCAAAACGTTCAATTTTATCTTCTATGGACGGACAATATCGAGGTCCTACGCCCTGTATTCTCCCTTGAAACATGGGTGATTTTTCAAATCCTTTTCGTAAAACGGTATGCACTTCGGGCGAGGTATAGGCTATCCAGCAACTTCTTTTTTTTAGTTTGGTTTTTGTGTTTGCAAACGAAAATCCGATGGAATTATCGTCTCCTATTTGTTCTTCTAATTTAGAGAAATCAATTGTTCTACCGTCAATTCTCACTGGTGTGCCTGTTTTTAATCTCGCTGTTGAGAAGCCTAATTTTTGCAGTTTTTGTGTTAATCCATCTGCTGATAATTCACCTATTCTTCCGCCTGAAAAATGCACTTCGCCAACGTGTACTATTCCATTTAAGAAAGTCCCGTTGGTAAGAATTACCGCCTTAGAAAACAATTTTTCTCCTAATTTTGTTTTTACGCCGAGAACTGTTTTATCTTTCACAATTAAATCCACAACAGTATCTTCCCGCAAAAAAACATTTTTATTCGACTCCAAAACAGACCGCCATTCTAACGAAAACTTAATTTTATCACACTGCGCACGAGGACTCCACATTGCAGGACCTTTTGAACGGTTAAGCATCCGAAACTGTATGGTTGATTTATCGGCAATTATTCCCGTGTATCCGCCAAGTGCATCAATTTCCCGAACAATTTGTCCTTTTGCCACTCCGCCAATAGCAGGATTGCACGACATTTGGGCAATTGTATCAATATTCATTGTTACCAACAATGCTTTATATCCCAATTTTGCCGCCGCCATCACAGCCTCGCAACCAGCATGACCACCTCCTACAACTATAATATCAAAATCTTGTTTCATCTTTGCAGAGATATAATATATTTCACGTGAAACA
>Ga0099364_10009775_pt1 | contig 13283 bp, 4 predicted proteins | sample TergutTh196P3_FD_73070 | JGI IMG/M metagenome (GOLD analysis project Ga0099364, IMG submission 73070) | Microcerotermes parvus P3 segment gut microbial communities from Pointe-Noire, Republic of the Congo - Th196 P3 | ecosystem: Host-associated > Arthropoda: Insects > Digestive system > Gut ...
CCATTGCCAAACTTGCGCCATGTATTTCCAGGACTTACATTAGATAATGGGAACAGGAATATATTTGATGAACCGCCATTAAGAGTACTGCTATTGGTAATGGTTAAGTTTCCACGTATATAGAGGTTAGTTTGAATTGTAGTGGTTCCAGAAGCAGTAAAATTACCTATGCTCACCAACGGAAGATAAACATCACGCCTGTCTGTGTCAAACAGCCATCCATAAGTAGTTTGCAAAGTAGCTTGACGCACACGCAGATTACCAGTGCTTGTCATAATAAGGGTGGAATTATTAAGATTTGCTATATCAGGCCCAAATGTCTTGTTAATGGTAACATGGCGGGATGCTGCTATTGTAACATTTGTTCCCATGATGTTCACTGATTCATTATTTGCAGAATGAGCATTGGTGGCAGTACCATCATTATTATGGTTATAAAAATCTTGTGTTATAATTCTTGCATTGTTATAAAGATCAACTCTACCATCAAATCTTGCAAATATAACTGGTGATGTAAACTCCGAAGGAAGCGTGCCTGTTCCCACATACCATGAGCCTGTTCTTGTATTAAGTTCAGTACCACCAGGATAGGGAACAGTGCCTGCTTCAAGTGTTAAGTTTGCAACAGGCCGCTGAACAATAATGTGTCCTGCAGCTACTGTAACAGTATTATCACCTTCAATTAAAACATTGCCCAGCTCAAGCGAATGACCAGGAACCTGAACCTGACTTATATTATGCGAAGAGGAAGCGCCTGTGTAAAAAACAATCCTATTGTTATTCGGCTGAATAAATTTGAAAATTACTTCTTCGCCGCCAAAACGAATATCTTTATTATCTTGTGAAGTACCAATCAATGATCCTGGTGGATCTGATGAGCCGGTCTCATCATAATTTCCCTGGAATGTAATCAAATTATCAGATACTGCAACGCTATTGGCCAGGATCAAGCCGTTGTTAGAAGTATTTCCGCTAACTGTAATTGTTCCCAATGATCCGCCTGGTTGGATATCTCCGGAAGTACCAACAGTAAAGTCTCCGGTATTTGTAATGTTTATCGCACCATTAACAGTTACAAGCTGGGCATTAACTGTTAATGCAATTCCGGTAAACTGGAATGCATTATTACTGGAATTTACGCTGCCATAATTTTGATTACCAAAAAATGTTGTGATTACTGTGCCGGCATTTTGTGTAAAGCTTGCAGCCCAGATTTCATCGTTAAATGCAGCGTTAGCAGCGCTTGAAACCACAAGAGCTCCAAGTCTGTTTGCAGCACTTACACCAACATTACTGCTGACAGTTATATTACCAAGGCCTGCTGTAAGTGTAAGATTTCTTCCAGCTGCACTTCCTGTAATGCTTGCCAGAGATATATTACCAGCAGCTCCGTTACTGCTGATTGTAATGTTATTTTGTAATATTAGAGGACCGTTTATGGTTATATTAGCATTAAAAGTACTGATATCCCCATAAGCATTTATATTAGCTGTTCCGCTATACACAGAGAATGTTCTGCTGGTTGCATCATTATTAACTGTCCGTAAAGTAATTACACCTCCGCTGCTGTTTTGATTGGAAGTAAGTACAACAGGCCCAATAAGAGTTATGTTGCCTACAAAACTTATGCTCGCATTTGCCGCATCTGTGTTGGTTGTGGTGATGTTTGCTCCAAGACTATTGCTCCCAGCGCCTGTTTGTGTAAATGTTCCGCCAGAATAAATATCAGCGCCTATGTTCTGTGTAAAGATTCCGCTGTTATTGATATTAATCTCGCCAAGCGGCTGATCAGCTGTTCCCAATGTGCCGGAAAGAGTAATCGTTGCTGAATTCAAAGTCAAATTCCAGGGGCCTGTTGTTCCTGTTGTTCCTCTTAAAACACTGTTTGTAGTACCTGTTGCTCCCAATGTAATGCTATTTGCCGTAATATTAAGACTTCCCTGCTGTATTAATAATGTTGGTGTTACAGAAAAAGCGGAATTGGTAATTGTAATGTTTGTAGTGCCAGCAGTCTCATGGAAACTATGAATATCGCCTGATGATGGCAGGATTAAATGAGGATCAGTACTGCTCATACTCCCTGAGTAAATGTATTCATTATAAAACCTGATATATCCTGTTGGAGTTATAGTTATGGTTCGGTTACTACTACTATCATCAACTACATTTGCAAGATAAACATTTCTGAAACCTGTTATATTAAAACTACCGCCGCTCATAAAACTAGAATCAATTATTACAACATTTGTAGTTGGCAGTCCAGTTCCGGTATATGATCCTGAATGATATATAAGATCAACATCAACATTATCATGGCGCGGCCCAATGGAAGGAGCCGGTGATATAATACCAGTTAAATCTATTTCACGATCCACTAAAAAAGTTATGCTTCCGCCAGCAGCCGTAATGTTTCCTGCCCCAGTAATTTCATAGGCTTCAATTAAAATATCAGCACCTGGCAAGGTAATACTACCAATAATACTAACTCTTCCACAGCGATCAGTTGATCCGCCAGGGGCACCAACAGGAAAACCAGAAATAATATCAAGCTGTGAACTAATTCCGGTAATGACGCTGCTGATGGTGATACTGTTACCTACCATTGTGCTGGGATTATTAGTTTCAAGCCTAACTTGTGCAGCAGTAATATTGCCACTTACAGTTATTGGATCGCTGTTTATTATATTTATATTACCTGCTCCAACAATTATCACATTGGTACTAAGGGCTACACTGTTTCTAAAAGTAAAACCAGTACTCGCGCTAACACTTACTGTGCTTACAGCATTGGCAGTATTCCCCAGTGTAATTATATTGCCTGCGTTTAAATTCAGTGTGCTGCCGCTTATAATGCCTGATGTAAACGGAGTTGTTGCAATCTGGCTTATTGTTCCTGCACTTGTTAAGCTGATTGTTTGCAATGCATTTGCCCGTATTGCTGCTGCTGGTGTACCGGTTGCAGCTCCAAGCCGCAGATTTCCGGAGCTTTCAGTTATCTGAATACCGCCATTTGTTGCATTATTAAGGGCTGTCACAGTAAGAATATTGCCTGCACCACGTGTGCTATTGTAAACAATAGCGCCGCTTGTAGTATTGCTTAAGTTGACTGTTTCCACATTGTTAGCAGTATTGTTAGCAGTATTGTTAAGCGATATGCCATTAGCAGCTGATACGTTCAGCGTTGCACCGGCAATTCTTGCATTGGCGTTGGCATTTTGAGTTATTGTTGCGGTACTTGTAAGCGATATTGTCTGCCCTGTTGCAGTAATGCCACTGTCTGCGGTTCCAACAGTTATGCCATTTGCTGTAATATTGAATGCTCCGGCATTATTAACCCCAGTAACTGTTACAGCATTAGTCGTACGAAAATTAACAGCATTTGCAGGGGTAAGTCCAGTCTGATTATTGTTCAGCGATACGATTCCACTCAAGGTATTGGTGGTATTATCCATCGTTATACTACCCTGGGAAGTATTTATAATAACGCCTGCTGTACCACTAACCAGCCCTGAGGCACTGATATTACCGCCGCTGCTTTGCAATGTTCGCTGAACAGTACCCAATGCCATGGCAGCATAAGTTTGAAAGCCTGTGGTAGTAATATTCGCATTTATAGTACTGGCCCCGGTTACGCTTATTGAAGCAGCTGTAATGGGAGAACTTATTTCTGCAAAACCACTTACAGTTAATGCTCCTGTAATGGTTCCCATACTTGCAGTACTGTCAATAATAAGGTTTGTATAGGTATTACCAAATGGCCAAACCGCAGGCGTAGTGCCCTGATATTGGATAGTCCCGCCTGGTGCAGCAGCTGGCGGCGAACTACCACCAACAGTTATTGTCTGACTGCCCTGCAGTTGAATAATACCGCTGTTGGATAAAGTTCCATCTACTTCAAAATCAAAACCAGCCAGATCCACAACAGCAGTTGCAGCTATGTCAAATGAACCGCAGGTAACATGGTCGTTAAGTACAAGCGGGTTATCATAATCAGCACTATCGGGAATAAAAATATTTGTTGAGCTATCATTAGGATTCGGGAAATAGTATGCAGAACCGCCAATGGAGTCTGACCAGTTATCATCTTCATCCCAATTGCTGTCTTCATTCCCTGTCCAGTAAAAATCCCCGCCAGCAAAAACACGTAAATTGTTGTCGCCATCAATTGCATCAATATCTCTTATCAAGCCAAGATGTTGAGCAGAGTCACAGTCTCCTATGGTAGGTAATCCGCTTGTGCTGCGATTTACAGCATATAAATTCCAGCGAAGCGCACCTGGAGTTATTGCCTGTAAAGCTCCACTATTTACAACTAACTGAGAAACTACTGTTTGATTACTATTGTTTGCAAAAGATACATTTCCTGAAGTATTAAGGTTCCAGAAAGTATTATCTCCATATACAGTTGCACCATTAAAATTAACAGTACCGCCAAGATGACCAAAGACACTGGATACACCTCTGTTCCAGCTTCCTGACACAGTTATACTGCCTGTGTTAAGGGTTCCGTTAATCGTTATATCATGTACGGTTATCTCAGGCCCTGCATCTAGTGTTCCAATAATATTCAATTCTGTAGCAGATAGATCATAAGCATCCATATTCAAGCTCACGTAGATGTTTAATGCACCATCTATATTAATATAGTCTACTGCAGTACTAGAGCCGTAAATATTTACATCGCCTATAATACCGGTTGCCTGAATATTACTTACAGCTCCGGTCATGGTCAAGAATCCAGCCCCGGAATTAATTGTAAGGTTGCCGCTGCTTTGTTCAAAGCTGCCATTAACAGTAATTGATTCTGTTGTCCTATTGCCTCCCGCGCTTATTTGTAAATGTTGGACTGTAGTAATCCCTGCAAGGGTTGTTCCATCTGCATTAAAATGAACCAAACCACCTTCTCCGGTTATTACTGCCGGTGTTACAGTTTGTCCACTAACCCCTGCCAGGGTTATTACCCCTCTATTAATAATTGTTCCTGCAGTAATACTATTAGTTCCCAGGTGAAGGGTTGCATTACTGCCATTCGTAGCAGGATCATTAACTTGTAAGGTATTTAGACTGTTAGGTAATGGCGCTAAAAGAGTAACATTTGAGCCTGATATTGCTATTCTTGCTGAATCACCTATATTTACACCAGGATAAGTTCCAGATAGTGTTGTAGCTCCTTCTATATACCAATTATCGTCAGTCCAATAACCATTACCTCCACCCCAAACATACGTCTGCTGCCCCCACGCCCCAGCTGCGAGAAAAACGATTAATCCAGTAAAAATCAAGAATTTCTTCATTTTTTAAGCTATTCCTGTCTTAAATATAACACATTATATAGAGGAATTTTACCCATTTGGTATAATATCGGCAGAATTTGGGAAGAATTACAGGTTCCCAGCTTCGTAATCCTTGACTATTTCTTCTGCTGATTTACCGCTTTTAAGGAGATTGATTATTTCCTGTCTGCCTTTCGAATGACCCTGAGCATGACCCTGAGCATGACCCTGAGCATGACCCTGAGCATGACCCAGGGCATGACCTTCAGCATGACCTATGGCTAAGCCTTCCTTACGAGCATTGTTCATGGCACTTGTCCGATCACACAGCGCCATAAAACGTCTGCGGTATAAGTCTATTGTATCTTCATCACCTGCAAGATATGCAAGTTTTTCTTCAGCGTTCAGTATAGAAGTATCCATTTTAACTACCTCCTCCACTAATTCTTGTGAACTGCTCTTATCAAACCATATTAGCCATCGGGCCAATGGATTGCTTAGGTCTCTTTTCTCTTTGCGAAACCTTACCATGTTTATAAAGTGTATCTCAAGCGCTTCTGTTAGGATTATATCATGCTCTTTTGATTCCCGCAAATGAAAACAGCTATGATACCCTTTTGTTCCAAGGTAATCAAAATTGACTATGTTTATGGCTATCACATCAGGTAATTCTTTGTAATCCTGACCTTCTTTAAGACTTTCGGAAAACTCCCTGCTCCAGTAAAAAAGACTTCGTTTATCCATGTTATACTCATTTCTAAGCTGTACTTCAACATTGACTTTTGTTTTTCCATGAAGTACAGCCCGCACGTCAAGGATAACTGTTTTATCCCCTATTTTATCCGCTGTAAATGTTTTATTTTCCAGGATTTCAATAGAAGTGAATTTATCATCATCTGTTTTTCCCAGAACCGCATTGATAAAGCCCAGAAGTTGGATTTCATCATCCTTTTCTCCCATAACTTTGTAGAAAAGGAAATCGTTAAGAGGGTCGAGCTGAGCCGGCCTTGTAAATAAAGTTTTCATACCTATATAAAGGTATGGAGTTGCTGTTTTACTTCATTAATAACAGGTTTTTATGATATTTATCACTACCCCATCACAACATCAACCTTATGCACTTTCCCGTCTCCAAAGATTGGCAGAACATAGCTTCCGGCATAAATGCCTTCAGCACAAGCCTTAAGGTGTTGGCCATCGAGCATTATTGATTTGACCCCTTTTTCCACGCCTGCGCTGTTGTCCACAGTGATATGGTAATCCGCGCCACGGAAATAACGGGTTATGCTATAGCCCTTCATGTCAGGGGGTATACAGGGGTTGATCAAAAGGCCGTCAAACACGGGCCGGACGCCAAGTATGTACTGGGAAATGCTTACAAAGGTCCAGGCTGCTGTTCCGGTAAGCCAGGAGTTTTTTGCCTCGCCAAAACGGGCCGCGTCCTTGCCAGCCACCATTTGGGCATAGACATAAGGCTCAAGCCGCCGGAGCTGGCTGTCATCCTCGCGATAGGCAGGGCATATATTTTTATAGGTCTCGAATGCGCGGCCTCCCCGTCCAAGCATGGTCTCGGCAATTGTAACCCAGGGGTTGTTGTGGCAGAATATGCCTGAGTTTTCCTTATAACCAGGCGGGTAAGAGGAGATCTCGCCCAGTTCAAGGTGGTATTCCCTGTAAGCTGGCTGCTGCAGGACTATGCCGTAAGGCGTATCAAGATGCTCTTTTACAGAATCAAGGGCTTTTTTGGCGCGGCCATCATCAAGCCCTATGCCGGCCATTACTGCAAAGCCGTTTGACTCGATAAATATCTTGCCATCCTCACATTCATTGCTGCCGATTTTTTTGCCATGAGCATCATAGGCGCGAAGGAACCAGTTGCCGTCCCAGCCATGCTTGTTAACAGTGTCTATCATGGAGGCAATGGCTTTTTGGGCGCGTTCAGCTTCTTCCTGCTGGCCTGTGCGAAGGCAAATCTCAACATAATCAGGCCCGACAAAAGCAAAGATCGCGGCAATCAAGACAGATTCAGCAACGCCGCTTTCAAAATTGGCTGTTGTCTGGAATGATTCGCCTGGGGTTGAGGAAAAACAGTTAAGGTTAAGGCAGTCATTCCAGTCAGCGCGGCCTATGAGTGGAAGGCCATGGGGACCTGTATGCGTTATGGTGTAATCGAAGGAACGCTTAAGGTGAATAAAAAGCGAGTCAGCAAGACTTTCGTTATTATCAAATGGTACGCTTTCTTCGAGTATGGAATAATCGCCTGTTTCCTTGATGTAAGCTGCAACACCGCATATAAGCCAGAGCGGGTCGTCATTAAAGCCTCCGCCGACCTCGTTATTGCCGCGTTTTGTCAGGGGCTGGTACTGGTGGTAGGCGCTGCCATCCGGGAACTGGGTTGCTGCAATATCAAGTATGCGGCTGCGGGCGCGCTCCGGCACAAGATGCACAAAGCCCAAAAGATCCTGGTTTGAATCGCGGAAGCCCATGCCCCGTCCTATGCCTGATTCAAAATAAGATGCGCTGCGCGACATGTTAAACGTAACCATGCATTGATACTGGTTCCACACACCAGCCATGCGCGCCATCTTTTTGTCTTCTGCTTCCACTGTAAAGCGGGAGAGAAGATCATCCCAATACTTGTTAAGATCGGCAAGTGCTTTATCTGCTGCTTCCGGGCTGGAGTATTTTTTTAGTAAGGCATCAGATGGAGCCTTGTTAATGACACCAGGTACACCATAGTCTGCGCGCTTTTCCCACTTTTGGTCTTCTGGATTTTCGCAGTAGCCAAGCACAAACACATAGGTCTTTGATTCGCCAGGCGCAAGTCGAGCCTTTATGTGATGCGATCCTATTGGTGCCCAGCCGGATGCAATGGAGTTATTTGCTTTTCCGGCAAATACCGCGTCAGGTCTGTCAAAGCCATTGTAAAGACCCAGGAATGATTCCCTGTCAGTATCAAAGCCAGTAACAGGAACATTTACTGACCACACAGCATAGTGATTGCGGCGCTCGCGGTATTCTGTTTTGTGATATATGGCAGAGCCATGAACTTCAACTTCACCTATGCTGAAGTTACGCTGAAAATTGGTCATGTCGTCATTTGCATTCCAGAGGCAGAACTCTACAAAAGAAAATATATCTATGTTTTTATCCTTTTTTGATTCGTTGGTCAGGGTGATTTTATGAATCTCGCAGGTATCTTCAAGCGGCACAAACGAAACCTGGGTAAATGCAAGGCCATTCCTTGCCGAAGATATACGCGAATAACCCATACCATGGCAGCACTCATAGCGGTCAAGCTCTGATTTCATGGGTTTCCAGGAAGGTGTCCAGATGTCAGATGATTTGTTATCCACAGATTGAGAGTCCGCGGAATTACCTGCATTGTCCCTAAGATAAAAATAACGCCCGCCTGAATCTTGCGGCACATTATTGTAGCGGTAACGGGTCAGGCGCAGCATACGCGCATCGCGAAAAAAACAATAACCGCCTGATGTATTGGAAAAAAGACCAAAAAAATCCCCGCAGCCAAGATAGTTAATCCAGGGCCAGGGCGTGTCAGGACGCGTTATAACATATTCCCGTTTTTTATCATCAAAATAACCGTATTGCATAATTCCCCCATTAGTTCAATTATAACATAATTACAAGGAAAATATTATGGATAATTTTGAAGAACTCCGTAGTAAAATGGTAGACACGCAGCTCATATCAAGAGGCATAAAATCCCAGGCTGTTCTTGATGCCATGCGAAAAGTACCTCGCCACCTCTATGTAAGCGAAAAATACCAGGATTTTGCATACGATGATTCACCTCTTTCAATAGGATTAAGACAGACAATATCGCAGCCATATATTGTAGCTTATATGACAGAGCAGCTTGAGACTTTCCCTGGCATGAAGGTTCTTGAAATTGGTACAGGCTCAGGTTATCAGGCTGCCATACTTGCGCAGCTTGGCTGTGATGTCCATACAATTGAAACCCTAAAAGAACTTTACGAAAGCTCAAAGCTGATCCTTGAAGCAAATTATCCAAATAACATAAAAACCAAAAACAGCAATGGCTTTCTTGGCTGGCCAGAGCAAGCGCCATTTGACACAATTATTGTGACTGCGGCTCCTGAAAGAATTCCTGAAAAACTTTTGGAACAATTAAAAGACAATGGCAAGATGATAATACCTTTAGGCAGGGTTCATATGATACAGTATTTAAAAATAATCACAAAAAAAGACAATAAAATTATAGAGAATGACCTGTTACCTGTAAGGTTTGTCCCAATGGTTGAATAAGCACATTACTTTGATAAAGCAAAAACCTTGCTGCCAGGCTTTACTGACTCGGTGATCCACACACTGCTCCCTATAACAGAGCCTTTGCCGATCTCGGTTTTTCCGCCAAGTATTGTCGCGTTGGCATATATCGTAACATCATCTTCAATGGTGGGGTGGCGTTTTTTTCCTGCCTTTTCCTTGCTTACAGATAGCGCTCCAAGTGTAACACCCTGGTATATTTTAACGTTTTTGCCTATGACTGCAGTTTCGCCTATTACAACACCTGTTCCGTGATCAATAAAAAATGATTCGCCTATATCAGCTCCCGGGTGTATGTCAATTCCTGTGCGACCGTGGATGATTTCACTCATAATCCTTGGGATCAAAGGCACATTACGCAAATAGAAAAAATTGGCAATGCGATGAACTGTAATGGCTCTAAAACCTGGATAGGAAAGAATAACCTCATCCGGGTTTGCAGCTGCTGGATCGCCCCGGAACGCAGCTTCAAGGTCCATGGCTAAAAAAGCCCTTATATTTGGCAGTTCTTCAAAAAACTCGTCCACTATAATCTCCGCTGCTGCTTGACTTCCGCTCTGCATCCTGTCTGTATCGCTTCCTTTATTTTCCTGCCCAAGCCGCAGTGCAAAGCTTATGCTCTTTTCAACTTCGCGTATCAATTCACGCGCAAGCCGGTTGATCCTCTCTCCTGTTATCAGGGAGAGGTTATTTTTATCAAGCTCTGTCTGCTCCCTGTAACCGGGAAAAAGCACTTCATTTAAACCTGAAAGTATATCATCAATGCTTTCCCAGTTGGGAAGATTGTTCCCCTTTGTATAGTTTACAAGCCCGTATTCTTCATAAGATTTTATTATATGCTCTATGCTTTTTTCAAGTTTACGCATAACATTGCTCCTTGGTTTTATTGCCCGCTTGCGGGTTTGTCTACAAGATCAGAAAGGTCATTGCTGCCCCTAAAGCGCAGTACATTGACCATAAATATATTGAGCTTATTAACAATATTGGGCGGAAGCAGGTTCCCGTCAACCTCTACAGAGAGCGTTGGGTAATTGCGTTCCCTTGCCCAGGGTGTAAAAAGCCCTTCGATAACACGCCCAATAAGACAGGCAAAGGGTGCGATATTTACAATGCCGGAATAACCTGCTTCCATGGCTGCTGCTGCTGATCCGCTTGATACCGCAATCTCTGAGTTAAGCTCAAGATTTACAAAATGCTCCTGGCTGTACTTCATTATAACACGCATATCATGTGGTGTTTCAGGTATAAGTGAAGTTGGCCCAAGTATGGAAAGAACTTTCTTTTCTATGGATTTTTTCCACCAGCGCTCTATATTAAGCTTTTGCAGATCACGCCAGGGTTTTGAAAAAACGCGTTTGCCGGGTTGTTGCAGCATGATAAGTTTTTTAAGCGCGTATTCCCTTACAAAGTCAAGGTAATGAATCCATTCTGAAATACCTGCAACCTTTACAACTATACCGCGCTCTGACATTAGCTCTGTAAGCTCCCCTACAGCAAAATCATCGCGGCGCACATAGATCTCGCCTACGACTAACACGCGCGGACAGTCTGCAACCCTTTTCTTTAAGGGGATTTTTTTAACATCCTGGCTGACTTTTTTTAATTCTTTCCATATATGTTTTGGCCTGTGTTCAACTGTATGCATTAAGCGGCGCCAGGATTTTTCAAATTCAGAAATAGCAACACTCGGGTTTTTAGCTGTTGCCAAAAGCGAGTTCTGGATATCTTTTAGATAATCTGAAAGCACTAGTCCTTTCCACATCTCCATGGCAAAGTTCTGACCCAGCTCTGTATAGGAATTATCAGCAGAAAGTATCAATACAACGACATTTTCAAGACGCAGGTCGCGGAACAGGTTTTCGTAATACACAAAGTACTGGCCTGTTCTGCACGGCCCTGTTGTAATCGGTACAAACAAAAGGTAAATCTCATCCTTGCGGTATTTATCGCTCCATATATATTCAAGCGCGCTTCCCAGAACAAGATGACTTGGCACGCACTCCTTGCCGGAAGCATGCGCGCGCGCGATCTGCACGGTTTTGTTAGTCGCAACAGGCATTGCCTCGGCATTTACACCAAGGCTGCGCAGCGCTGCGCCCGAATACTCAGCCGATATGGCGCCCATGTTTGCAAGAAGAAGTTTAACGCGTTTATTGTTTTTTATCCTTACTCTCTCGTTTGTTTTTGAATTCTCAAGTCTTAATGTGTCATCAGCTTCACTGGCTTCCGGGTCATACACAAAACCCCAGCCATTGTCATAGGCTTCTTCCTTTAACTCTGCTTTTTTCTGCCTGTAACCGTCGATGATGTCAAGGAATGCCTCGACACGCGTATCAATGCCGGCATCCGCTGAATGTGAATCCAGTTCCAGTACAAGGAAGGGTTTTTGTCCCATCAACCATTTAACATAATGAAGTATGAACGAATCAGGCGCGCAGGAAAAGTTTGATATAAATGTAATATAAATGTTTTCTTCGTTTTTAAGGAAGCTAGAAGACTTTAGATCCTGCTGGCCGTAGAACCAGTACATGTTTGGGAATATCGCCTGGTCTTCAAAAGGCAGAATGTCGAATGGCACTATGGAATAACCGCGGCTTGTAAACTTGCGCGGTATGCCCATGTTTGCCTCTGGTGTAAATGCATTGTAAGGCCGCCCAAGCACAGCGATCACAGGCCTGTCCTGATTGCGCGCATCATTAAGCGCCTTTATCCCAAGCTGCTTTGCTGCAATAAAATACTCGTTCTGCTTTGCAAGGGCTTTTGTAAAAGCAGCCTTTGTCTCCTCTTGGCTAACACCAAGTTTTTCGTTTAACATATTGAAAAGCTCAAGGGCTTTTTCTTCCCCAAACTTAAAACTTACAACCAGCGGCAGCCATTTTTGCTTGTCAACATCCGGGAATGCCTTTTCTATATAGTAGGGAAGCGCCTGTGTTATGGGACAGAAGTTCGCATGAACATCATCCTCGTAGCTGGGCATATCACGGAAATGCGGCAGTAGAATAAAGTCAGCTCCCTTTTTAAGACAGTCTTCGACAGCGCCGTGTGCAATCTCTGCCGGGAAACAATAGGCTGACTCTGCCCTGGCAATACCTTCGTGAACAACCTCGTCAGACAGGAATGTCTTTATACCAAGCTCGTAGAAGAACCAGCTGTAAAGCGGGTAAAGCGAGTGAACAGAAAGTGCGCGGGGAATGCCGACAGTGAAATTTCTGTGTTTTATTTCACACGGCGGCACAGAGCTCACGGAGTTCACGGAGGAGGATTCAATATTAATATCTTTTTTTTCCTCTGTGTTCTCCGTGCCGCTGTGTGAGGAATTTCCAGTCAACGCGGGCGCGGCGAATTCTTCAAATAACATTTTCTGGCGTTTTTCAACATAGTCAAAGACAGGAACATCCTTGATCGCCTTGCGCATATTGGTATATTTATTGCATCTACCGCCGAACATATACTTGCGGTCGCTTACATTCAATACCTGTATGGGGCAGAGGTTCTCGCAGCTCTTGCAGGTAAAAACACTTTCATAGCCGATTTCCCTTGCCAAAAGATCGTCTATGACTATTGGGCGTTCTTCGAGAAGGTTGTCAAGGTGTTTGCGTTTTGCAAGCAAGGCAACACCAAAGCAGCCCATTAATTCAGGGGAAGGCGGAACAAGAATTTCCTTTGAAAGCATCATGGCAAAGGCCAAAGGCACTGCAG
>Ga0099364_10009776_pt1 | contig 13283 bp, 11 predicted proteins | sample TergutTh196P3_FD_73070 | JGI IMG/M metagenome (GOLD analysis project Ga0099364, IMG submission 73070) | Microcerotermes parvus P3 segment gut microbial communities from Pointe-Noire, Republic of the Congo - Th196 P3 | ecosystem: Host-associated > Arthropoda: Insects > Digestive system > Gut ...
GTCAAAGTGATCAACCGATGCCGACATGTCAATAATGCGCGCATTCTCCCCGGTATCTGATGCGGCAATGTCAAATCGGCCAGCTGCCGAAATTCGGGTGCCGTCCACGGAAAACCCGATTTTTTCAATCAGAAGGGCAAGCGGGTTCTGCGATGAACGGGACCAGGATGATTCCACTTTCAGGTCATCAAAAATCCACTCCGGCTTCTGGAAAAAAGAAGCAACGTCAAAGGACGCTCTCTTTGAATCAAGCAGAAATGATCCACCGCTTTCATTGGCCTTTATGCGCCCGGAGAGTGTTTTAAATCCGAAAAAAAGCGGACCTCTCTGTTTTCCAGCCTTTATTTCCGCATCAGTCCTGGGCAGTTCAAATGGCAGGTTCACAGGGATATTGCTGACTGAAATGTCAACAAACTGCCCGTCAATGGCCCAGGAGGCCATTTCAGGGAAAGAGCCTGTCCATTGGACATCGAATGCATTCAGTACCCCCGACGGTTCAAGTTCCTTCAGGAGCCTGTGCCCTTCTGCCGGTATCGGGAGATGGTGCGCAAGCACGGAGAGCGTGTTTATATCGAGCTGATTGACTGAAATCTGGCGGATTGCGCCTTCAGTACCTGCGCCTGGAATAAATCTGTGCGAGAAGTCAACATCATTCATTCTGGTGCCATCAGCCGTTTCAAAGGAAACATTCCTGAGTGCAATGGACAGGGGTCTTTCGCCGATGCCCAGTTGATCTGTGCTGCTTTTTGCCTCGAACAGTTCCTTGGCCAGTATGCGCGCAGAGAGCCGGACGAGATTCAGCTCCGGCAGATCAGGTGCGATCTGCACGGTCGTATTGTCAAGATCGACATCAATCGTCAGATCGGCAATTCTTGCCTGATCCAGGCTGATCCAGGCACTGAGCGATCCTTCGCCTTCTTTCAGACCTTCAATAAAATCAATGTAGGGCATCCACGGCTTGAGGTTTGTGGCTGGCAGGGCGACATAAAGGTCGCCCCGCCATGTGGACAGATCAGATATGCGCTTCGCGAAAAAAGGGTGTACAAAGTCGGCTCTGACATCGAGCGGCCCGGAACCGGTAAATTCCGTTTGCGCCAGAAGGCGCATGCGATGGCGTCGCCCGCTGTTTTCAAGTGCGAAATTGATCTGGCTGACTTCCATCGTCGGCACACCACGCAACTCATCTGTCCAGCGGACCTTTCCATCGCGAATGACAATCAGGCCCTGCCTGAAAATCCAGTCTGAACTGCCTGCCCGGTCCCGGTTATCAGTATCGGCGGTAAACCCGGCAACATGAATCATGCCTTCCGCGTCGCGGCTGACCTCAAGTTCCGGGCTGTCTATTTCCAGGGAGGCAAAACGAAGATCAAAGACAAAGAAAGACCAGAGCGAAAGAACTGCCCTGACGTTTTCCAGCTGCAGGGCAACATTGCCTTCACTGTCATGCACCGTAACCTGGTTTAACTTCAGAACGGGGTAAAATCCGCTCATGGAGCCTTCAATGCCTGAAATCGTTATCTGCCGGGCAGTCTGCCTGCTCAATATGTTTTCAATTGCCGGCCTGTAACCGGAAATTCCCGGCATAACCACGTAGCTGAGCAGCAGGAAATTGACGCAAAATACCAGATAGAGAGAGATGCCAATCCCAAAGAGCACACGCAGGATGCGCCCTGAATTCGTGCCGGGTGTCCGGATTGCCTGGCGAAACCGACCCCAGGCCAGCTGCGCGAACTGCAGCGGCTTTTGTAGTGGAGCCAGTTTGATTGACATGGATAAAAAGGCAAAAATTTAATTGAAAATATTTTTCTTCAATGATAACGGCATAAATGCCATTTAACTGTTGTATAAAAATAAAAAATATTGCCGGGAGCTTCCGTTTTTTCTAAAATTGCCGTTCAAACCTGGTTTTACCGGTCAGACCGGACAAAAGGCTGACAAAGCCGGGCACTCGCTGTCTGAGCCCAAAAACCGGTCTGAGCGGCGCACTCAGGTGGCGAATTCATGAGTGGGCATACCGGAGAAAATCCGTATTTAAAAAAAGAGACATTCCATCGACACAGGACCCCGCATCAACTTTTTTTCAACCCGACCCTATGCCCTTATCCATTTTACCCGCAAACGAGGCATCACGTTTTTACATGCACTGGCTGAATGCCGATCCAGCCAGCCGACAAAAGCAGATTGACCTGCTCTCTGAGGATACTTTGCTCGCGCAAAATTTTCCACTACTGTTGCAAAATGAAACATTGGCGGGTTTTACTCTTGTCCGCTCCATGCGTCGCACAAGAAACCTTCTGCTGGCCCACCTGATCAGACGAGACCTTGAAGGAAAAGCTGATCTTTCCGAAGTCGTTGCAACCATGACGGCCTTTGCCGAATTTGCCATTGTGACCTTCCTTGCGCATTTAATGGCGGAAATGCGCACTTCACACGGCACACCCATTGGTGCCATATCAGGTGAGGAACAGGAGCTGATCGTCATTGCCATGGGCAAGCTCGGTGGTGAGGAACTCAATGTCTCATCTGACATTGATCTGATTTTTGTCTTCCCGGAAAATGGCGAGACCCGTACGGCAACACCTGCTGAACGATCGCTGTCCAATGTGGAATTTTTTACCCGCCTTGGTCAGCGGCTGATCGCGGCACTGTCTGAAATCAGTGAAGACGGTTTTGTTTTTCGGGTTGACATGGCTCTCCGCCCCAATGGTGCATCAGGTCCTCTTGTCTGCAGCATTGCTTCGCTTGAGCAGTATTTCATCGTTCAGGGCAGGGAGTGGGAGCGTTATGCCTGGATCAAGGCACGCCCCCTTACCGGCCGGGACAAGGATATTGAAGCATTAAATGGCGTCATTCTGCCTTTCGTCTACCGGCGCTATCTTGACTTTGGCGTCATCGACGCCATCAGGAATATGCACAGGCAGATTCGTGCGGAAGTTCTGCGCCAGGAAAAGTTTCTTCCTGATCGCAACATCAATATCAAACTTGGCCGTGGCGGGATTCGCGAAATTGAATTTCTGCTTCAGATGTTCCAGCTCATCAGGGGCGGAAGAGATATTGCCCTGAGAAACCGTTCAACCCGGGAGATTTTGCGTATTCTCGCTGACAAACGTCAAATTGATGCTGACATTTCCGCCGAACTGTCAGATGCCTATATTTTCCTGCGCGAGCTTGAGCACCGCCTGCAGTATCTTGATGACCAGCAGACGCATGTTCTTCCGGCCAGCCCGGCTGACCAGGTACTCGTCGCCAACATGATGGGATTTTCCGATACGGCCGGCCTGTTGGCTGAACTGAAGCGGCACAGCACTTTTGTTGCCCGGCAGTTTGATGCCATATTCAGTGACAGAACGCCCGCCTCTTCTGAAGACATGCAGCTCGATCTCCATCAGCCTGGCAGTTCCGCGCAGGATGCGAACGAACAGCTTGTTTCCATTGAGGCAAAGCTTGTTCAACTGGGCTTTGAGGATGCCGGGCCTGCGGCCTTGCGCATTGTTGAACTCTACAGATCGAACCGTATCCGGACATTGTCCGATATTGGGCGCGTGCGACTGAATACTGCGATCAATCTGGCGCTCCCGCTGGTCACTGAAACCGGCACGGATCAGAACAAGGCGCTTTTTCGCGTCCTGGATTTTTTTGAATCCATTGCCCAGCGCTCGGCCTATCTGTCTTTGCTTGCCGAGTATCCGGTAGCACTTGACAGGCTCATCCGCATGGTTGACGCGAGTGACTGGGCTGCGCGGTATCTGACCAGGCATCCCATTCTTCTGGATGAACTGCTCGATGTCCGGATGCTTTTGACCGAACCTGACTGGCCTGTGTTTGCAGAAGAGCTGAATCAGAGACTTCAACTGGAAAGAGGTGATACCGAGCAGCAGATGGATACGCTTCGCAGCATGCATCACACCCAGCTTTTCCGGCTTTTGGCCCAGGACCTGGAGGGGGCGCTCACTGTTGAGATACTGGCTGATCATCTGTCAGATCTTGCAGACATCATCATTGAAGCAGTGGTCAGGGAAGCCTGGCTGCAAATGCCCAACCGTCATACGGACATTCCGCGCTTTGCCGTCATTGCATACGGAAAGCCCGGCGGCAAGGAGCTGGGCTATGCTTCCGATCTGGACCTGATATTTCTGTATGATGACGCACACGAAAATGCGCCCATGCTTTATACACGTCTGGTCAAGCGTTTTATCACGTGGATGACCACTTCGACCTCTCTGGGCAGGCTTTTTGAAGTTGACACTGCCCTGCGCCCTGACGGTTCCAGTGGCCTCATTGTTTCAAGCTTCAGTTCTTTTGAAAAATACCAGAAATCCTCTGCGTGGACCTGGGAGCACCAGGCTCTGACGCGTGCGCGTTTCTGCGCGGGCGACAAAAGCATCGGACTGCGCTTTGAAGCGCTTCGTGATGAAATTCTGAGGCTTTCGCGAAGTGAGGAAGCGCTCAGGGCAGATGTTTTAGACATCAGAAAAAAGCTTGCCGACGCCCAGCCGGACAGTTCCATGCTTTTTGATCTCAAGCATGATACGGGAGGCATGATTGACATTGAATTCATCGTCCAGTACCTGGTTCTCAGGCATGCGGGCCAGTTTCCCGAACTTGTCAGAAATGCGGGCAATATCGCTCTTTTGATCATGTGTGAAAAAATCGGGCTGATTCCGCAGGGGTACGGTCAGGACATTGCTGACATTTACCGCAATTTCAGGAAATGGCAGCATCAGAGCAGAATGCAGGGTGAAGAAGTTGCCCGGGTGGACATGGCGTCGGTCACCGGGGATGTTCAGAAAGTTGCGGCCTTGTGGGAACTGGTTTTTGGCATTCCCCGGTAAGTGAGCCGGATTCGGACTTTGTCCCCGGATTTATGGCTGCGCAACGGGCGGGTGATAGATGTGGTCCGACTCATATCGGGTATCTCGCGAAAGAAGCCGGGCTACTGCATCACTGGTTGAAATCCCGTCGAACAGGACAGCGGCAACGGCTGCGACGATCGGCATTTCAATATCGAGCCTGCCTGCGAGTTCCCTGACGGCGCGTGCACAACGGACGCCTTCGGCAACCTGTCCGAGTTCCAGTACAATATCTTCGAGTGCTTTTCCGCTGGCAAGTGCGAGGCCAACTCTGCGATTGCGCGACAGGTCTCCGGTGCTGGTGAGAATCAGGTCACCCATTCCGGACAGGCCCATGAACGTTTCGGCCCGTCCGCCCAGGGCCATCCCGAGTCGTGTGATTTCGGCGAGTCCGCGGGTGACGAGTGCGGCACGGGCATTGGCACCGAGCCCCATGCCGTCGGACATGCCTGTTGCAATGGCCAGAATGTTTTTGACGGCACCCCCCACCTCGACGCCAATGACATCGTCACTTGAATAGATGCGCATGTTTCCAAAGTTGACGGCTGACTTCACCTTGTGGCGCAAGGCCGGTGAATCGGAAGCCATTGTCATTGCACAGGGCAGACCGGCGGCAACTTCACGGGCAAAAGAGGGGCCGGACAGAACACCTGTTCTGATTTCTGAATCCAGGGTAGCTGCCATAATCTCATGAGGTAAAAGCGAGGTTTCTTCTTCAAAGCCCTTGCACAGCCAAACGACATTGGGTGGGCAGGCGCTCGCCATGCGCTTTGCTGTGGGTCGCAGACCGGAAACGGAAGTTGCCACGAAGAGCAGGGAGTCTTCATTTGATGCATGCGCCAGGGCAGCATCAAAGTCCGAAGTGAGCATTAACTGTTCTGGCAGTTTAAAGCCGGGGAGCGACAGTCTGTTTTCGCGTGCTGCCAACATTTCAGAAATATGGCTTTCGCTTCGTCCCCACAGCAGAACTTCGTGCTGCTTTGCCCAGGCTATTGCCAGAGCCGTGCCCCAGGCACCCGCGCCAAGAATTGTCATTTTCATAAGTCATTAACAAAAAAACCTGACTTCAATCAGACAGGAAGTTGCCTGAGTGAAGCGCGAGTCAGGGAGTTTTCGCCGCTGGCGACAATACCAGGAATTCGCGGTAAACCCGCGAAGCTGTTTTTTGCGCATGGGATACCCTCGTGAGGACGCCCTCCTGTCCGAAGTCCATGCTCCCATCCTGATGCGTGGAGACCGGTTACTGCAGTTCCGTCGACATGCCTTGTGTGCCAATATCAGGAGGTGCCTGCTGGGCCTGTCTTGCCAGCTCTTCCTGAACGCGTTCACGGAAATAGGCTTCAAAATTGATTTCAACAAGATGGACCGGCGGGAACCCGGAGCGCAGAACGATGTCCGCAATATTGGCGCGCAAATAGGGATAGACAATCCCTGCACAGGTGATGAAAAGCACCTGGTCCAATGTTTCCCTGGGCAGATTGCGCACTTCAAAAATGCCGGCCTGCTTGCCTTCAATCAGATAGGCGACCCTGTCTTCGATTTTTGCGGTCAAGGTGACGGTAACGGTCGTTTCAAATGTGGTATCCGCAAGAGCATCAACAGCGACATTGATCATGATATCCAGATCCGGCATTTTCTGCTCAAGGAAAATCGCAGGCGAGTTGGGCTGCTCGAGTGACAGGTCTTTCAGATAAATGCTCTGGAGCTGGAATATCGGCTGATTTGTTTCAGCAGTTGTTTCAGAAGACATGGCTATATGGCTCCGGTTTAGAGTGAATAAAAAAAGTTATGTGTTTTTGAATAACTTCTGGTTTACCTGCACTTTCCATGCAGGGAGTGAATGTGCAGCCACCGAATCACAAGGTCAGCGGAAGCCCCTGTTTTTTCCATCCCTCCATTCCGCCTTCCATACTGTAGACGCGCGAAAAACCTGATTTTCGCAGGAGTGCGGACGCGCTTCTGGACGCGGACCCGTCATCGCAAATCACAATGACAGGCTGTGATTTGAGGTTTTCTATTCGTGGAAGACGCTCTTCAAGCGATTCATGGGGAATATGAATCGCGTTGAGCAAATGCCCGGATTTGTATTCCTTCTGGCTGCGGATGTCAATGATGGCTGTTTTGCCTTTATTGATCATGGCCGTTGCAGTCGAATGGGTTATGCGCGAGCCACGGCGAATTCGTGGCCACGCAAGCGCAAGGATGCAATAGGTCACGACCATTACTAAAAAGATATTATCCCAAATGAAATTCACGATACTTTCTGCCTGCAAAAGAGTTTGAACAACCTGATATCTGACCAATCGGTGTTATTATAGATGGAAATTCTTCTTTTTTGCACAGATTGTTTACAATGTGCCCTTAATCCAACCTGACATTCATCTTTGAACTATGCATAAAATTGTTTTCATGCGACATGGACAGTCCACCTGGAACCTGGAAAACCGCTTCACGGGCTGGACGGATGTCGACCTGACCGAACAGGGAATAGAAGAAGCCAGGGCTGCAGGGCGTGCCCTGCGTGAGGCCGGCTTTGAATTTGATCTTGCCTATACTTCCGTATTGAGGCGTGCCATTCGAACCTTATGGATTGTACTTGATGAAATGGACCGCATGTGGCTGCCTTTTTCCTGTGAATGGCGCTTGAACGAAAGGCATTATGGTGCTCTGCAGGGCCTGGACAAGGCCGAAACGGCAAAAAAATTCGGCGATGAGCAGGTCCATATCTGGAGAAGGAGCTATGACACGGCTCCTGACGCCCTGCCTGCGGATGATGAGCGCTCCTCCCGTGCCGATCCGACATACAGCACCCTTTCTTCCGATCAGATCCCTCTGGCTGAAAGTCTGAAGGATGCCATCATACGCGTCATGCCTTTGTGGAATGAGCAGATAGTCCCGCAGATTCGTGAGGGCAGGCGAATACTGATCGCAGCGCACGGCAACAGTCTGCGTGGCCTGATAAAGGAACTCGACAATATCAGTGATGCGGACATTTCCGAGTTGAACATCCCTACGGGCAAGCCTCTCGTTTATGAACTTGACGAAAATTTAAAGCCAATTCGTCATTATTATCTCTGACCGCCTGCGAAATCCTGCATGGATCAGTGTTGCTTTATGCAGGATTTTTCACTTGAGCGCTCTCACCGGCCGTTTCCGGGTCTTCACCTGGGAATATCTGCACGACCGGCAGGATATTGCGAATCACTCTGTTTGCCAAAGGCGCACATCTTCCTTCTGCCCGGAATACTCGCAGATGCATGCGCCCACAGCACCCTCTTGCCAGTCGCCCCTGACAGTCGCAGCAACCTCCACTGCCCTCGCTACGGGCATTTTGTTGCTCAAATGCAACTCCCGTTAAAACCTTGAATCTTTCCAGTGCCACTTTGACCTGTTAGGCCACATGTCCAGCGAACGGATCCGAAATGCAAGAACCCGTAAGAGTTTTCAGGCACCCAGCATCAATTTTTGCCACAAATTTCAAATTTTTCCTTAAATAAAACCGCAAAAAACAAAAGGCTGGCTGTTGGGATTGATGTTGATAGTATTGGAAAAGTGTGCTATCAAGTTCATGTTGGAGGTCGTGCGCCCCATTAATACGGCATTTCCCGGAGCGCCCGCATGCAGCACCCGATTAACCCCGATTTGTTTTCCCTCGAATTCTTTTACCTGAACGTTTGCACGATTTGTGCGCTGCCTGTCACACACTGTACAGGACGCAACCGGGCATCTCGTGTATCTGGCTTTTCGGGGAAAATCCAGAGTAAGCTTTTTACGGTTTTTTACTCTTGATTGCGTCGCTCACTACCCTGCTCCCCTGTCTCACCGGGCTGCACTATTAGAGAGCGCAGGCTTTTACCGGCCTCATTTAAAATTTGTATTGGCCAATAAAAGTAACGAACTTTGATACGTGAAAGATATCCGTATCAAAGGAAGGGTTGGCAGCAGGCCCCAGGAAAATTGACCGCGTGCGAAAGTGTCACCCTCTTTCAATCGTTTCGTCACATGGTCTGTCTGGCTGCACGGGAATCCGAATTCCGTATTTGAAGTGGACCGGACCAAAATGGCGCGATTCCTTTTACGCTCTTCGCACGATCCGTATTAAACAGACCCGGTTCATCTGAAAAATGAAGTCAGTTTGTTAACGATCGGACAGCAAGTGCAAAATAGCTGTCTGAACAGTTTTAACCCGTTTGAGAAAAGGTAAATTATGAAAAGAAGATTTATTTTTATTGCCACTCTGGCACTTTCATTCGCTCTCCCGGTTGCTCTGTCCGGACTGGGTGTGCCTGTTGGCGAAGCAATAGCGCAAAACAAAAGATATTCAGTAGATGTGGAAGGGACCTGGGCTGCTCAAAAAAAGGCCACTCCAGACGGCGGTCTGCGCAAGCCTGGGCAGCCCGTAACCATGAGGGGAACATATGAGTCCAATGCGCTCACCGCCGTTGGTGCCAGAACATCCGCAATCTCCCAGTTCAAAAAAGACTTCCCGAACTATCATGGGAATGTAAAAGCCACCGCTACCAGAGAAATCAAGCCACCACCGGCGCCAAAGCAGACTCTCGGACAAAGAACAATCAACGCGATTGACCAGAACAACAACTTTAAATCACCGAGGTGATTACAGTTGGGCAGCGTTTTTAGCGCAACGGTGGCCTTTTATTCACTCTGCTGACGCTTTCCCGGGTCGGGCACTCCAATCGGCGGGGGTAATGGTCTAAACAGCAGGATGTTCAGCGGATATGCCGCCTGATTCCGGATCAGCCTGGCCAGGTACGGGAGTCCTGTACCTGGCCAGTTCTATAACTGGTTCGGGACTTCCGGGTCCAATTTCTTCCTTCTGCCGAAGAAACTGTCAGTCTTGTCATTATGCGCTATTCAATCCCATTCGTTTTGAACCGGGTACGCGAGGAGATTCGTTTCGCCAATGTCATCATCAATGACATTCCACTTACCCGAATCATTCACGGCTACGGATTCGCACCTGTTTTCCATGACAGAGAAAAAGCGCACAATATTCCCGGCAGTCATGAAGACCCGTTCGCAGGTGAACTGGATGCACATGATATTTGACTGTTGATGACGATGACAGTCCTTTCCAAAAAACACCAAAATCAAAGTGCAAACAAATCCCCGTCAGCCCAGTGCTGGTGGGGGGGCTTATTTACATGCTGTTTTTTTTAACACTCAATCACAGCTTTCCCCAGCTACTTGAATGTAACCAAATTGCTGGTTGTGATGCTCTCATGTACGGAAAAGCGTTCGAAATTATTCCTTGTGCCCACTTCAACAATTCTCACGATCCATTTTTTCGACACCGGCATGGCCCACCAAGCTGTGCTACCAAACAAAATATCAAGCGCTGTTTATGATACAGTCCTGAAAAAAGGAGCGCTATCATGTCAATGCAAGCTGAAAAAATTATTGAGAATATCTCAGGCGAGGCAGAAATTCCCAAGTGGATGCGTGAACAGGTACTTGAACGCTACCACCTATCGATTGCTGCCCCATCCCGAGGAGAACCCCTGGATGTTGTGTTTAACAGACTTTTGACTGAATTTCCCCCGGATTAATAACACAATCCTCAGGATCAGATTTATAACTCTCAGTGCTGATGAATATGCGAAATCGCCCGATGCATCTGTTCGGAAGCAGGCTCCTGATCAACCAGATTTGTCCAGGCGATCAAGAACCTGTAGGGCAGCGGGAATATCTGCGTTTGCCGCCATTGCCTTAAAACGTGTTTCTGCATCAAAAGTAGTGCACAGTCAAGCATAAGCCGTCTTAAATTTTTTTTGCCATTCAGGTTGTTGCCGCCAATAGATTTGTGTTAAAATATGCATGAGCCAAAATAATCAACACATGGAACTTTCATATGGAATCAACACATGAGATTTATGAGATGTCTGATGCTGCCTGGGCTTTAATAGAACCTCAGACCTTAGGAAGAAAAGGAACATGGGGAGGCAATGCGAAAGATAACCGCCAGTTTTGTAACGCTTCATTTTGGATACTAAGTACTGGTGCGACTTGGCGTGAGTTGCCACTTGAGTATGGTTGTTGGAAAAACGCTAACAAGCGCTTTGCACGTTGGCGTAATGATGGGGTCTGGGAAAAAATAATGGCCATCATGTTTGGTCAACCTGAGTTTCAATGGCTTACTACTCCGCAGGTAAAAGTCCGGTACAGGGGAAAAACCCAAAGTACAGAGCATTATTGGCCGTGGCTGCGCATGATATGCAGGTCCGAAGCCTTGTTGCAGAAAATACCGAGGGCCATGAGCGTGGAGACTCCGAAATCCGATGTAAATCTTACTGGCGACAATCTATTGACGGCAAAGTCCAGCCAAAAGAAAGAGGCAAAAGAAATGGTCAAGAAGAGAAATGTAAAGGAAGAGAAGGGTGAAAACGCGAAGAGCGAGAAAAAGGTGAAGGAAGACACCCGGTCAAGAGTCTCCTACAGGGTGACACTGACACGAGAAGAGCGCATTGATCTTCATAAAATATCGACAACCGGAAAGCCTGGTAGCCAAAAAATGCTGAATGCCATAATTCTCCTGAGATGTGATACTGGAGAATTTCAGGATGCGAAAACACTCACATCTGCCCAAATTGCCGAAGTGCTACCTATCAGCATAAGAAAAGTTGATAGGGTTAAGCAACGATTTGTTGAGCATGGTATTGAAGTAGCCCTGAACGGACAAGAACCGAATCGTCAATACGACAGGAAGATTGATGGCGATATTGAAGCACATCTGGTTGCTCTTGCCTGTAGTGAGCCCCCTCCCGGTTACGCTAAATGGACCTTGCGCCTGTTGGCTGACACACTGGTTGAGCTGAAAATTGTTGACTCCATTTCGCATGAGACTGTCCGTGCCTGCCTAAAAAAAACTCTTTAAAACCATGGCAAACGCGTCACTGGATTATTCCATTAAAATATAGCGGTGAATTTGTTGCTGCAATGGAAGCGGTGCTTGACGTCTATAAACGGTCGTACGACCCGCTTCGGCCCGTTCTTGGTATGGATGAGACGCCCATCCAGTTGATAGGCGAAACACGTCAACCGTTGCCGACTGCACCAGGCAAGCCACTGCGCATTGATTATGAATATTCCAGGCTTGGTGTATGCGCCCTGTTCTGGGCCGTGGAACCGCTCACCGGAAAACGAATTGCGCGGGTCAAAAAACGGAGAACCAAAAAAGATTGGGCAATGTTCATGGAAGAAATAGCAAGCCACTATTCGCACGCCGAAAAAATTACTATCGTTATGGACAACTTAAATCAATACTAAAAATGAAATTTCAACCTCTGAAAGAATATTCAAAAAATCAATATTATAGCTTGCAAAAGGTTGAAATTTCGTTTTGCCCATCAGATCGTTACTACACTCCACAAAAAGCACTCAGAGTTTGACCTGAATTCTTCCACTCTTTCTTGACATTATTTCCAATCTCCACATCTAATGTGCCCAGCGCTTTAGACTTTTCTTCAAGTCTGATTTCCAGGTATTGCATTGTTGTCTGCAGTGAGGCATGGCCAAGCAAAAAGCTGATTTGTATGATATTTACGCCGTCTTCCAGCCAGTGAGTTGCCCTCGCATGACGGAAGAGGTGCGAGTGAAATTTCAGAGGTACGACCGGGCATTTTTCATGTGCATTCGCTGCATAAGCTTTTAGCCTTTTGTCAACAGCAGCAACCGTCAGCTTTGAGTAAAGCCCGCCAACTTTGGAATAAAACAGGTATGCTTCGGAGTCAGGCGAGACTCCATGTACATCGTTTATGTATTTCTGGAGGTGGGTGACGGCTTGTTGCAGGAGAAAAAGAGTTCTGATTTTCTGCCCTTTACCGACAATGGTGACATAGGATTCCCTTTTCTCAGAAAGATAAATGTGCTTGATTTTTAGAGATAATATTTCGTCTATCCGAGCTGCCGTTGCATAAAGCAAAATCATTAATACGATATCTCGTTTTCCGGCGTCTGTCGTCGGATCAGGCATCATCAACATCGTGCTCACTGCATCACGTGTGAGACCATTGACTTTCTTCCTGGTACTTTTCTGCTTCTTGATCAGTCGCGCTTCCTGGATCAGGTGAATGAAATCAATTTCACGACTACTGAGGAACTCCAGAAACACACGGAAAGAACCAAGTCGCACATTGCATGTGTCAGGACAGCAACCACGGATTTCCCTGAGCCACCAGATCCATTTTTCAATTACAGGACGTTCAAGGCAAGTCTTTGTAAAATTGGATGGCGTAATACCCTCGGACTCGAGAAACTTGATATAAAATCTCAGGGCATCTCGATGTGACTTTAAAGTGTGTTTGCTGGCTGTAAGAAATTTTGGTGCATAATCATCTAGAAAATCATGTATATAACGCGCAATCTTTACCGCCTCTTTGTTCTTCTTCACCATGTTGCCTCCGGAACAATAAT
>Ga0099364_10009777_pt1 | contig 13282 bp, 9 predicted proteins | sample TergutTh196P3_FD_73070 | JGI IMG/M metagenome (GOLD analysis project Ga0099364, IMG submission 73070) | Microcerotermes parvus P3 segment gut microbial communities from Pointe-Noire, Republic of the Congo - Th196 P3 | ecosystem: Host-associated > Arthropoda: Insects > Digestive system > Gut ...
GTCATCGGAATTGCCGGCAAGGCCCTGCGGCCCGGGGAAGCCCTGCCCTCGGTGCGGCGCATGGCGGCGGATATCGGCGTGCATGCTCACACGGTCAACAAGGCCTACGCCATGCTGCGGGACGAGGGCTACATCGTTATCGACAGGCGCTCCGGCTGCCGGGTTTCCCCCGCGATCCCCGGCGCGGACGCCCCTTTCGCGGAGGGCCTGCGGGAAAAATTGCGGCCCATCGCGGCATCCGCCATTGGCCACGGCATGCGGCCGGAGGAATTCGGCGCGCTGTGCGAGGCGGTATTCAAAAGCTTGGAGGGAGCCACATGAATCTATTTCTTTTCATCACGAACCTGGCCATTCTGGCCCTCATCGCGGGGCTGATGGCGGTGACGCCCATGCTCAACCGCAAATCCCTGCTGTTCGGCGTGCGCGTACCCGAGGGCGCCGCCGACACCCCCGAGGGCCGTGGGCTCAAGCGAAGCTATGTCGCCATTGCCGCGCTGGGGAGCCTGGCTGTGTTCGGGCTGGCAACGCTGCAATATGCCGCCGCGCCGGAGCTCACGCTGCTGGCTGTGTGCTATTTTCCCTTTTTGATGATCGGGGTGCAGCTCGCGGCCTTTGTTCCCCAATGGAAAAAAGCGAGGGGGTATAAAGAACAAAAGGGCTGGAGCGTTCCCCTGACCGCGGCGGTGGAGACGCGCTCCTCGGCTGATCGGGAGAAGCTTTCCAACCTGCCCTGGTGGTGGTATATCGCCAGCGCCGCCCTCATCCTCGGGGTCGCCGGTCTCAGCCTCGCCCTGTATCCCCGTCTACCCGAACAGATTATCCTGCATTGGGGAATGGATATGCAGCCCGACCAATGGGAGCCGAAGAGCGTTTCCAAGCTGATGCATATGCCGCTGATCGCGCTGGGCACGGTCGCGATTCTGCTGGGCTCCAACGTGCTGGTCTACCGGCAGAAGCTGCAAATCAGCGCGGAGCACCCGGCGCTTTCCTTCGCGCAGCACCGCATATACCGGCGGATGCTAAGCAACGCCCTCGGCTTTATGACCCTTTGCATGTCGCTCATGTTCGCGGCGATACAGCTGGGCTCGCTCAATATTCTGTCAACGCGGGCGCCTTTTGTTCCCGCCGCGATCATCGCGGCCTGCGTCTTCGGGATGCTCCCCGCCCTCTATGTGCCTATCCGCGCGGGGCAGAGCGGCTGCAGGCTGAAGCCCAGGGTCAGCGCGGAGGAGGCCCGGGGCGAGCTGCTCGCCGCGCGGGAAAAGGTAAAGGCCGCCCACCCCGCACAGGGCGACGACCAATACTGGAAGCTGGGGATGTTCTATTATAACCCCGAAGACCCGGCGGTGCTGGTGGAAAACCGCTTCGGCGGCAACAGCGGGTTCAACTATGCCCGCCTTCCAGCGAAGCTCTTCGTGGCGGCGGGCGCCCTGCTTCTTGCCGCGTCTTACGTGGTAATCACCTATATGGCGCTGAAATATCCCTTTGTGTGAACGGGATGTGCTATCCGAAAATGCGCGGCAAAATCCAGAATATCGCGAAGAGCAATGGCTGATGCGCAAGGTAGATCGGCAGCGAATGCCTGCCCAGCCATTGCAGGGCCCTGCTGTGGGATTTCATGAAAAAGGCCGGAAAACGTCCCCGCTGGCCATAAGCGCCAAGGGCCGTGCCGGCAAAAAACAAAAACAGCCAGGGCAGCAGCGGAAAGTAATCGGCGGACACCAGGGTATCGCTGGGGAACCCCAGAAGGAACAGCGGAAAGAAATCCGTGGGGGGAAAGGGCAGCAGGAAGCGTCCCAGCCCGATTCCCGCCGGGCCGCCGTATACCGGGCCGGCGGTCACGAGAAACAGCAGGGCGAAGAGGAGAAACTGCGGCAGCGGCGGCGCCTTGGCGAGAGGCTTTTGCGCCAGGGCAAACAGGAGAATCGCGGCGGCCAGAAAATGCAGCACACCGAAGCGGATCAGCTCGTCAAAGCCAAACAGGGTCAGGCCCCAGGTGCACAGCGTGACCAGCAGCGCCACCCCCAGCAGCCGCAGCCCCCGCCTCCCGTTCGACCGGGAAAAGCGGCAGCAAATGCCGCAAATCAAGAAGAATGTGCCCGCGATAAAGGGCTGCGCCGGTCTGGCATACGCCAGCAGCATCCGGCCCGAAGGGGTCTTGAACACATAGGCCAGCAGGTAGAGCCCGTGGTATATCACCATAAAAAGAATCGCCAGGCCCCGCAGCTCGTCCAGCAGTGGATAGCGGGGCCGGTCCGCGTTTTGCTCCGGCGCGCCGGCCAAGGGCTTACTCCCGCACATAGTCCACCTGATAGAGCGCGCCGTTGGAGTAATGCCCCAAGCGCACAACGTTGTTATAGTAGCTCTCCGCGGAGGACAGCTCGACATCAAACGAAAAGCGCAGCCGCACCGTTTTGCGCTGAAGCGGAACCGGCGCGCCGTCATAAACACCGTTAAAATAGGCGGGGAAATCATACGCGAATTCCAGGGTCTTTTTCTCCGCGCCTGGCAGCAGAACGCTCTCCCGCTGATAGCGCAGCAGCTCCGCGAGAAAATCCTCCTCCAGGCCGAATTGCCGCAAAAAGGCCTCCGCCTCAGCGAAAAAGCGGTCAGGCTCCAGCACGGCGCGGCAGAAGAAATACATGTCCTCCATCATGCGGCCAAAGCCGAAGCCCGGCAGACACAGGGGCGGAGGATCCCCGCCGTGGGCGAGCTCGGTGAAGTTTTTTTCCATAATGGCCACAACCTCGCCCAGCAGGCTGTCCGGGCGCTCATGGCAGTGCTCCAGCAGCCGCGTATAAAAATCGGCGTAGGAGACGACCCGCTCCGTGTGGAGATATATCGCGGCCAGGCGCAGCAGGCCATAGCCGTGGTTGGCCAGGGCCAGCAGCATGAAGAAGTTGGCGGTGAGCCAGTCCGCGTGGGGCATGGACGCGGTTTCGTCAATTGTTTCGACGTATTCCTTGATTTCCTCTATCTCCAGCGCGTTTTCCATAAAGGCCCTGCGCGTGGTGCGCAGCTTGTGCTTTGCGCGGTAGGCGGGCTCGGCCATCTGCGCGTTGGGCAGAAGCGCGCAGGGGTAGTAGACAAAGCCCTCGTGCTGTCCCAGCTCAAAGAGCTTTTCCACGCTGAGGCGGAAGCTGTGCAGCGTCTCCCCCGGCAGGCCCAGAATCAAATCGGTGTGGGTTCTGTAGCCCGCCTGGCGGCAGCGGCGGATCCATTTGGAGATCGCCTCGTCCTCCAGATTCACGCGCCCGATGTTGGCCAGCACCCCGGGGGTCAGGGTCTGCACCGCGAGGTTGGGGCCCAGCTTTTCCAGGCCGCTTTTATGGAGCTTTTCCACAATGCGGAACAGCCGCTCGTTGAAGCTCTTTGTCGTCTGGCTCAGAAACACATGGGGATAGCCCGTGCGTTCCCGGGAATCCGCCAGCGCGTCAATCAGGGCCTCATCCCGCTCAAGAATACCGAAGTTCGCGTCCGCGCACCAGATGAACTCCACCCCGTTGGCGCCCATCCATTCGATTTCGCCCAGGAGCCGCTCCATGGAAAACTGGCGCAGCTTCGCGTTGTGCTGGCCCCAGTCGCAGTAGGCGCAATGGTGCGGGCAGCCCCGGTTGGTCTCCCATACGATGCTCCACTGGATCTCCGGATGCGCCGCGGTGATGGAATCAAAAATGCCCTCAAGAAAGGGCGAGGGAAAATCCGCGACGGATGCCGCGACGGTTTCGGGATTGCTCGCCGTTCCATGCTTCGTTCTGTAAGAGAGCCCCGGCACCGCCGTCCAATCGGGCGCCTCTTTTTTATTCTCTTTTTCTTTGCAAAGCTCCATCAGCAGCGCCTGAAAGGGGATCTCCCCCTCGCCGTGGATCACGAAATCCACGTAGGGCGCCTCCTCCAGCGTCGCGCCGCCGGGGAGCACGTTGTGTCCGCCGAAAAGGATGATACACGACGGAAAACGCTCTTTCACCAGCCTTGCCAGGGCCTTGTTATACTCTGTGTTCCAGACATAGCAGGAAAAGCCCACGAGGAAGGGGTTCTCCAGGCGGGCGGCCAGGTCTTCGACGCTGTCGCGCAGAAAGAAGAGCTCCTTGAGCTCATAGGCATCCGCCACGGCCGGGGCCTGCCTGGCATAAGCCCACAGCCCCCCCACGGCGTAAGGAAGGTAGGCGGAGCAGAACAGGGGCGACCTGCGCAGGATATCCACCTGCGCGAGATATATATTTCGTTTTGCTTTCATGTATTGATATTCTCCTTCCTCTCAGATGTGCTCCAGACGCGTTTTTTAGGCACGACGCGAATGCGCAGGGCAATAGCGATATAGAACAGCCTTTTGATAAAGGTTGTGGATTCCTTCATTTCGGTACGCGGCAGGTTGATCGCCGGAACCTCCACAATGGGCGCCTTGACGCGAAGGAGCGCGAACAGCCATTCTATATTGCCCAGAAGCGAGCTGTGCCTGAGCCGGACCGAAATAGCCAGAGAAGCGGGAGCCACCAGTATGGCGAACGCGGGGTCTGTCAGGTCACAGCTGTAAAGCAGGCGGATAAACGCGCTGAAGAGCCGGTATAACCACAGCTCCAGCTTGCTGTAGCGGGGCCCGAAGCTCCCCCCCGGCATCGCCCGGGAAAATTTGTATATCGTGTCGGGATCCCGCGCCGCGCGCGTGACCATGTCCCCGATGGCGCCGGATTCCAAAAAAAAGTCCGAAGCCACGATCAGAAAATGGGAGAAGCCCTGCCGCTCCTTCAATATCGCCTTCACGCAGCCAGGCAGGTTGTCGTTTGGCTGCACGATAGCTTCCACCGGAATGGGGAAGGACTCATTTTGCAGGGCCCCGGCAGTGCGGCGGCAGCCCTCGGTGGCGTCGCGCGCAAGCAGGAGCACCATGCTCTTTACGTATTCCGGCGGGCAGACGGCCTGCAGGCCGCGCACGGTTTTGATCAGCTGGCTTTCCTCGTTTCTCGCCACAACAAACAGGAGCAGGCGCATGCCTTCCTCATGATTCCTCATATTCGATCTGGTATTCCTTTCTTTTCAGCAAGCCCTTTCGCCTGCCGTACCATACATTTTCCCGGGCATAATCCGCCCAGCTAACCGGCGGCGTCTGGTCCGGAAAGCGCAGCGTGATGCGCTTTTTGTGTAAAACCGGGCGCTGCCCTGCGGCGGCGGCGGCAAAGTACCCATGAAAATCATAGTCAAACAGCTGCTGTTCGGGCGGAGGCTCCGGCAGCCGCACCATGGCGCGCTGGAAGCGGATGAGCTCCCGGAGCAGCTCGTCGTCCATGCTATATTGCCGCAAAAAAGCGGGAAGCTCCCGGTAAAATCGTTCGGCCTCCAGCGCCGCGCACAAAAAAAGTGCCTCCGCCAGGGGCCAGGTCACCTCGCCGAAGCGCGGATGGTAATACACCAGGCTTTCGCCGCTGCCCTCAGAAAGCGCCCGGTACCGTTCCTCGTGAAACAGCAACAGCTCCCCCATCAGGGTGGAGGGATTCGCTTTGGCGTAAGCCATCAAGTCGAAGTAGAACCGCTCGTAGGCAAGCTCCCGCTCCCAATGGAGAAAAACCGCGATATAAAGCAGCAGGCCGAGGCTGTGAAAGCCCTGCACAAGCGTGGAAAACAAATACGCGGTAATCCAGTCCTCCACGGGCATTGTTTTGGTTTGGCGTATGATGTCGGAATATTCGGGAACCTCATCCTGATTTTTCGGCGAGCCATGCCGCAGCATCTGCCGCACGCGAATGCCCTCAATGCCATGCTCTTCTTTGAAGGCGGGATTGGACAGCTTGGCGTTTGGCAGCAGCTCGCAGGGGAACACATCCAGCGCGCCATGCATACCAGCGGCAAGCAGCGCCCCGATGCCCTGGGCGAAGCTTTCGAGGGTTTCGCCGGGCAGGCCCAAAATCAACTCGGTATACACCGGCACATTGGCCTGGTTATAGAGGGAAAGCAGCTCATGAAACTGTTCAAAGTTCAGATTTTTGCGCCCGACGTTTTCCAGCGCCGCCGGCGAAAGGGACTGGAACGAAAGGGTAGCGCCGCTGTTGAGCCCCTGCTCGCTGAGCTTTTGGTTGAGCCGGAACACGGTTTCGTTGCTGTTTTTCGCAAAACAGGCATTGATTTTTTTCGGATAACCCGTGCGGCGCTTGCTTTCGATCAAATAATCCACGATCTCGTCGTCGCGCTCCAAAATGCCGAAGTTTCCGTCAGCGCAGTAGAAGTACTCGACCTTGTGCCGCGCGCCCCAGTCAATCTCCGCCTTTACGCGTTCCATGGGCATGCGGTGCAGCGCGTGCCGGACAGTGCCCCAATCACAAAAGGCGCAGCCATAGGGGCAGCCGCGGTTGGTTTCCAGCGTCATGGAAAACAGGATATCGGGATATTCCGCAAAGAGGCTGTCGAAAATTCCGGTCAAATAGGGGGAGGGGAGCTCGTAGTCCTCGCAGGGCTCCGGCGGCGTGCGTACCGGCTTTCCGTCCGCCCCCCGGAAGGAAAGCGAGGGCAGCTCACGCGGATCGCCGTCCCGCGCCAGGGCCAGCAGCAGCTGCTCAAAAGGACGCTCCCCCGCGCCGTGGATCAGGTAATCCACAAAAGGATATTCCTCCAGCTGCGCCGCGCTGTCGTTGAGCACATGGTGCCCGCCAAAAAGAATCAGGCAGTTGGGAAAGCGTTTTTTCACGGCCCGGGCAAGGGCCTTGTGGTATTCGAAATTCCAGACATAGTTGGAGAAAGCAACCAGAAAAGGCTCCTCGAAGGAAGCCGCCGCCTGATCTACCGGCTCCCGCAAAAAGAGAAAGCGGCCCAGCCGGTAACTGTCGCGAATCGCGGGATTGCTCCACGCAAAAGCCGCCACGCAGCCCGAGGCATAAGGAAAATAGGCGTTCACGCCATATAATACGCCCGCCTGCGCGAAATAGATATTTTTTTTATTCTTTTTTTCATTCATTTATGGCCCCTCCTCCGGACTGACGGTCAGAAGCTTCGCGAAAAAGGCCTGCTTCATGGCCAAACGCCGCAGACGCCGTGCCGCGAGCAGCCAGAGCCTGTCCATCAGCTTCTTTTCCAGCGGGAGCACGAGCAGCCATACAAGCGCCGCGATCGCCCCGGCAACGCACACGATCTGTGACATGGTAAAACCCAAAAACCCGCCGGCCTCCTCCATGCGGTAGCTTTCGCCATGGTAGCGCAGATATTCGCTGCCGAAGCGCGTCGCCGTCAAAGCAAGCGCGCAAGCAGAGCAGCCGCGACCCGGCCTATAGGTTTTTCCGAAGAGCATATAGAGCCCGCACAAAACAGCGCCCAGCGCGCAGAGCGCAAATTCCAGCAGCTGTACCGGGAACACCTCAGCCCCCAGCCTGTCATTGTAAACGCCCCCGGGCCAGGGGATTCCGAAGCAGCAGCCGATGCGCCAGCAGGCGATCAGCTTCATGATCCCAAAGCCCAACAGGATATGCAGGGCGGTAAGGTCGAAATAGAACTCCCGGTTTTTTCGCACGAGAAAAAAGGGGAGTAAAAGCATCAACAGAAGAGCAAGCATCAGGAAGAAATAGGTCCAAAGAGCTTCAGGCCGCATCTGCAGGTAGTCCCGCTGCTCCGGGCTGGCATTCCGATAGATGGAGAAAGCGTTCAGAGCTGTGCTGTTGAAAATCAATCGGACGCTGTTTGCCACCAGCCAGGACGCGAAGAGCATCGGCAGATAATTCAGCCGCCGCCCCGTATCCGGATTGGGCAGCAATTTCAGCTTTTCATAAAGCAGCCAGTCGGTTTTTTGCAAAAGCCAGGCCAGTGTGCGCCTTGCTTTTTCCAAAAATGTTGTCAGCCGGTTTTTTTTGCGCTTTTTACGTTTTTTTGTTTTTGCGCTTTTGTTCTTTGTCGGCGGGGCAAGCGCCAATGCCAATTCCCGCAGCAGGCGCGGCCCGGGAGCCGCCGCCTCAACGCGCGCGTTCATTCTGCGGGAGCTTTGAAAAAACAGCGACACAAGGCCAAATACCACAAGCCCTGCGCCATCCATGTGAATAGACAGGTATTTCAGCAGCGGCGTTAAGCCGTCGCGCAGCCAGTACAGCATAGCAACGTCCCCTTCCTCAGGCATTTATTATACCACATTTCTTTCGGGGATTGCAAGCGATAAATTTGGCCCGGCCACGCTTGTCCGCCCTCAGCGAAGCAAAGCCTGGAAGCGCGTGTAATGGGCCGCCACGCCCTCGTCCAAATCCAGCTCGAACTCCCGCGCCGCGAAGGAGGCGATGATCTGGTCATAGCGGCGGCATTCGGCGAGCTTTTCGCTCTCCGAGGCCGCTTCGTATATTTCCATCAGGGGATGCAGACAGGCCTCCCGCGCTGTGAGGAGCACGCGCCTGTTCCAGCGGTGCAGATAGCTCAGCGCCCGGAAACCGCCCTCCCCGCCGGAGTCAAGCATCCAGTAAATGGGCCGGCGCCGGTATCGCTTTACATGGTCTTTATAGAAGTCCTGGTAAAAATATCTTCGAATTTTTTCCCGGGCTGAACCGCTTTTGCCGGGATACAGCGCCTCCGCGATGAACGCGAGATTTTGCTCCAGGGAGCCCGCGCCGTAAGCGGCACGGACAAATTCGACGAAGCGTGTCACGATGTCGTTTTCAAAGCATGCCGCGTCCGTGAGAAGAAGTATGCCGCTTTTCTCCGGCGGAAGACCCTCCAGGCTGTAGCGGCCAAACAGGCAGCCCACCGCGTAACTGAGCAGGCCCCGGATATCCCGGCCCGGGTCGGCGCGGCGCAGGGAGATGTCCCTGTCCTCTATGTCAGGCCGAAGCACATCCTCCAGCCCATACATTTTGATAAAAAAGCGGTTGAGCTCCTCCTCGTTGGCCTTCAGCTCCCGGAAGCGCGCCTCGCATTCCCGCTCCCAAACGCGATAAGCCTCCCGCAGCGACGAAGCGCCGTTGATCAGCGGTGAAGCGCGAAAATCCCAGCTGGCCTCGAAGGCGTCCCAGTCCGCGCGGGAAAGGGCGATATTGCGGGCCGCGAGCTGGCTGACCCGCGGGGTAGGCTCCCCCAGAACGGGCAGGCGGGCGATCTGGCCCACCTCGTAGTTCATTGTTGGGCTGGTGATCGCGAGAAGATGCGCGTTCACCACGGAATTGGCGAAGCCCAGCACATAAAGAAGCCTGTCCCCCAGATCAAACAGGGAACAGCCCGCCACGTCAAAAATATAGCCCGGGGGAATATATCTCATGGAAAAGCCGGAGGCGGAAATCTTACACCAGGAAAGGCACTCCTGAAAGTAATACCGCGTGTTCTGCGCCCGGGAGCGGGCGCGGCCCCTGCTGTCCGTGAAGCTTCGGATTTCGCGGCCGTCGTCCTCCCAGTTCACCAGATACGCGCCGCCGCCGTACCACTTGCGGTAGCCTCCGCCCTTGTTGTAGGGGAACCACTTGCGCCCGCTGGCCAGGGCCTCCTCCCGGGAAAGGCCGAATCCGCAGCTTTCCGGCTTGAGCTCATGCCACAGCCGCAGGAACCGGCGGTTGTCCCCGGTGGCCAGGCCCTGCTTCGGCGCGGCCAGGGTATCCATTCTTTGGCCAAGCCGAAAGGCCCGGTAAACCGGCGCCCCGGCCCAATAGGCGATGGGCGTGCCCGGGAGCTGCGCGAAGCGCTCCTTCTCGGCCATATAGCGGTTTTTCCCGGATAAAAAGGCCTCCTCCTTTGCGCGCTCGCCGGGCTCATCCACCAGCCGCGCGTAAAGCCCGCGATGGCCCGGAAGGCTGCTGTCCCGCAGCACGAAGGCCGTAGTCTGCACTACCTCGCCGCCGATTTCCTCAAAGGCCCGCGCCCCCAGATGCGCCATCGTGACAATGTCCCGCCGCAGGATCTTCCGCCGCAGCCTCTCGCAGCCGGAAAGGAACATCCAGCCGTGCATGGTGATCATCGCCTGGCAGCCGCCGGGCTTGAGCAGCGCGCCGCAGGCTTCGATGAACGCCGCGCACAGGTCGCTCTTGCTGTCGGGGTAGTGCGTCTTCAGGTAGGCCGAAAGCTTCGGCCCCATGCCGCCGCTTCCCATATACGGCGGGTTGGTGATCACGCAGTCATATTTTTGCGCGAGCAGGCGGCGAAAGCCGTTCTCCCCGCCCCCATCTCCCCCGCCCACAAAAAGAGAGCCATACTCCTCCAGCTCCGGGTCCCCCTGGGCGGAATATACCCGGGGCCGGGGGATGTCCGCCAGATCCCTTTGAAAGAAGCCGCCATGATAGTGCCGGGCCTTCATCATCAAGGAGAAATAGGCCAGCCGGCAGGCCCGCTCGTCAATATCCAGGCCGAAAAGATTGTGGCGCAGAATCAGGTCCGGAATCTCCTCTTCGGCATAGCCCTGGCTCCGGTAAGCCTGACAGAGCAGCTCGAAGGCATAGACGAGCATATGCCCCGCACCCATACAGGGGTCTATTATTTTAACGCTTGTTATATCTATTTTTATTTTTATATTTTCTATTTTATTTTCTATTATATTTTCTTCTTTTATATTTTCTGTTATTATCTCTGGCTGCATGTCTTGCGCGGGCACAAAATATTTCCAGCCCGGTTCCCCGTTCCCGTTTAAAATCCGCCCCAGGGAGTTTTCCGCCAGATACTTGACAATCCATTCGGGGGTGAACAGCTGCGTGGCGGCGGGAACGCGCTCTCCGCTCAGCTTTTCATTCCGCCGCAGCCCCTCGAAGGCCTCCTCCCGCCTTTCGCTGCCGTAGTACTGGTACAGCCAGCCGACGAGCTCCACGCCGCGGGTGAACTCTTCTTTTGGCATGGCCCGCGAGAGCTCCTGAACAAGGCCGCCCTCATCGCAAAGCCCGCCGGGGAGCAGCGCCGCGATATTCTCCGGAACGGGGCCGAACAGGGGAGGCAGAAGCTCCGCCAGAAAGCGGCAGCGCCCGAGAAGGATATCCTGGTAAAGCGCCTCCGCGCGGGCCGGCGTTCCAAGCCCCGCGGCGATATCGGGGGGCAGAAAGGCGTTGGCCTCCATATACCGGAGGGCAATGAGGCGGCAAAACCAAAGGCAGGCCGCCTCATCCGCGTCTCGCGGGGAAGCGGCCCTGGTCCGCGCGGCCTCCAGGAGCTTTCGCCGGGCCGCGGCGGCGGTTTTTTTCAGCAGAGGCTTGTTCATGGTCGTTTTCACATTGCTATTTTAGCAGAACCAAGCGGCGATTACAACCATTTTTTTCTAAAATCTTCTTTTAAAAAATCTCTTTTTTGAAAAATCTCTGGGTACGCGAAGCTAACACCCCTCGATTCCGCTGGCACGCTGGATGATCCTCCGGAGGTCTCCGCGTCCATTCTTAATCGTATTGTTGATGCGGTTGATGGTTGCTGTGCTGATGGTGGAATCCCCGTGCCTGAGCGTTTGCTTGATCTCCTCATAGGTATTCCCCTGCACCAGCAGCTCCGCCACGGCCACCCGCTGCGATATAGCCCTTATCTCCTGCCGCGTGCAAAGCTCGTCAAAAAACGCCGCGGCCTCATCCTTGCTTTCCAGTACGGTCAGGGCGCGGAAAAACAATCGCCTGTTGTTGTCTTCAGTGGAAACATTTTGATTCATCGTTATACTCCTTGGCTTTTTTGAGTTCCCCCGAAGGGGCCCCCGGTCCGCCGGAATACGAGCCGGGGGGAGAAACAAAGAAAGAAAAGAAAGAAAGAAAAGAAACAGTGAAAGAAAAGAAAGAAAAGAAACAGCAGATTTATGTTGTGCGGTAAGCATAACACGAAAAACCTGTGAATGGCTTAAAAATGTCCTGAAATGCAACTATGTGTCTTAAACTACGGTTACAATTTATGGGAAAAGCAAAAGCGGCCCCGGCCTTGCTTTTTACACAAGGCCGGGGTGTTTTTTTTGACGTCAAAAGGCTAAGAAGACTTCGTTTTACGCCGCTTGCGCATCCCCGCGAAGATCACAATCACCGTCGCAAGACCCATGAAGCTGGCGCCCATGACGCACAGCCAAAGCGCCAGATTACTGAGGTCGCCGGTTGGGGGCTGCGTTGGCTTGCCCGAATAGGATTTATGGATATTGATCAGATTGTAGCCGTCCACGGCCTTGATGTAGTCGCTGACCGGGGCTTCGTCTATCGTATAGACGATTTCTTTTCCGTCCTTGTCGTATTTGTCCATGCGGACGCTCCAGCTCCAGTGATCGGCCTCGCCGATCTCCTTTTGCAGGATGAATACGCCGTTGGCGTAGAAGCGCAGCACAATGGATTTGGGCTGCTGGCCGGGGGGGTTGCTGCCGTGCTCCCAGGTTTTGCTGCCGCTGATCGGCACCTTCGAGGGCGCGTTGGGGGTCTTTGTGTTGGTGATAATAAATTCGGTGGACGCGCTGCCGGAAATTTTCTTCGCGTAGCCCTCCGCCACGTCGAATTCGTCCACGGTCCACGTGCTGTCCGGGTCCAGGTTGTCCCAGGTGTGGGTCCATTGGTTGCTGTCGTCGAGGGTGACGCAATTCCCATAGGGGACGCCGTCGCGGTACAGCTGCGCCAGAATGCCGCCCGGCGGGGTGTCCGTGCCTGCCCATACTTTGTATACGCTCACGGAATCCACCTTGATGTCGCGCCTGATGGGCTCCGTTTTCGGGTACGCGGTCACGTTGTAGTCCCACGATCTCGTTCTTTCGTTCATAACGGGGACGGCGACAAGGTACGGCGCGATGATATACTCGCTGCTTTCGCCGTCCGTCTGCGCCACCAGGTATAACCCGGCCGATAAATCCGGAAAAGCCGCCTTGCCGTCCGCGCCCGTGGTTTTTTGGCTGCGCTGGATATCATGGGCGGTGGCGTAGGCGTCGAGGGTGGCCGCCAAAGCGATGTTTTTCTCCTTGGTCAGGTCCGTAAAATCGGCCTGCGCGTCCGCGAAGGCGGGCGTGGCGACATAGTCCGCCCAGCCGTTTCCCTCCAAGGCGCCGGCCACGAGGCAGACCGCGACGCCGATACCGCCCAGCGGTGTTTCGCCGGATTTCATAGCGACCGTCAGGCTCGACGGCTGCGAATCCAATGCGTAGGCGGCGCCCGAAGCCAGCGTTAGCACGAGGAGCGCGGCGAGAATACTTTTGATCAATCGCTTCATCTGTGATGGATTCCTCCTTTGCGGATTTTCCGGCCTCTCAAAATGATGAGAAGAAGCATAAGCGGCAGCGCCGGGATCAGGCATATCAGAATCGCCATGGGCTTGTCCAGGTGTCTGGCGCCGGCGTAAACCGTTTCCCAGCCGGCGTTCAGGGCGTTTTCCGTGCGCCGCCCGCGCACCAGCAGCCTGTGGGAGTTCACCCCATAGG
>Ga0099364_10009778_pt1 | contig 13282 bp, 8 predicted proteins | sample TergutTh196P3_FD_73070 | JGI IMG/M metagenome (GOLD analysis project Ga0099364, IMG submission 73070) | Microcerotermes parvus P3 segment gut microbial communities from Pointe-Noire, Republic of the Congo - Th196 P3 | ecosystem: Host-associated > Arthropoda: Insects > Digestive system > Gut ...
CATCTCTTTGAGTTTTTTGCCTTCGCCGCCGGCTTGCAGTCCGTAAATTTGAGCCATCGCCATCGCGTCTTCGATGCGTTCGTTCGTCACAGGCGGCGGAATTCGCAGTTGGGTGAAACATGAAGGACACAACATAAATGTTCCCACCTTGTCTTCGGGTGCGGAAACTTCATAATGGCAACTGCTACAGGGAAAATGGATCATTGAACATCGCATTGCAAGCAACTCGCCCCACATGGTACATCAAAAGCCAAAAAATGCAAGACGATAGTTCATGACACCATAATAATTAAATCTTGGAAAGCCCTTATGTTTCCTTGCATTTTGCCGAAAGTGTGGTACAATGCTTTCCGGCGAGTGGAGTCTCAGAACTTGTATTTTGAGTTATGGCGAAGAAACAAACTGTTTGGGGAATCGATATTGGAAATACCTCGCTCAAAGCATTGAGATGCTGTTTGGCAGAGGATCCGGGTAAGGTCGAAGCACTAACGTGCGATTTTATCGAACATTCCAAGATGCTGTCCCAACCGGGAACAGACGTGGCGGAAGTGCTGGCGGAAACGCTTCAAACGTTTTTGAGCCGCAATGAAACCAAAGGCGACCGAGTCGCCATTTCGGTGTCAGGACAAAATACGATCTCCCGATTCCTGCCGCTGCCGCCAGTCGATCCCAAAAAGATTCCCGACGTAATCCGATACGAGGCAAAACAGTGGTTGCCCTTCGACATCAATGATGTCGTTTTTGACTTTCAACCACTCAGTAGTCCGACCGAAGACCCCGAGGACGACTTCGCCGACATAACTGTCGGGATGTTTGCCATCAAACGAGATGTTGCTGCAAAAACTCTCGTTCCGTTTTTGAGTCGAGGAGTTGATATTGACAGCATCCAGAGTTCGCCGATAGCACTGTATAACTTCGTCGCCTTTGACCAGTTGCCCTCTTTCGCAGGCGTCGGAGGCACAGGAGGAGAGACCGATGACGATGCGTCGCAGGAATCACTGATTGCCCTGTGCATCGGAACGGATGCCACCGACGTAGTCATTACGAACGGTTCGAACATTTGGACTCGGAACATCCCCCTCGGCGGCAACTCCTTTACGAAAGCGTTGGTCAGAGAACTGCAACTTACCTATTCCAAGGCGGAATACCTGAAGCGGAACATCAGCACTTCAAAAGATGTTGAGGAGCAAAAACGGGTTATTACGGCAATGCGTCCGGTATTCAACGACGTGGTCAACGAAGTCAACCGGTCGCTGGAATACTATCAAACGCTCAACCGAAAGGCAAAGTTCCAAAAGATCATTACGCTGGGGAATGCGTCAAAACTGCCCGGTCTTCGGCAATTCATTGCCCAAAACCTCGGATACGAAGTTGTCCGACTGAGCCGATTCAATAATCTGATCGGTGCCGATGTTACGGAATCGCCGATTTTCAAGGATAACCTGTATTCGTTTTCCATTTGCTACGGGCTTGCCGTGCAGCAACTCGGCATTTCGTCCTTGAAGACTAACTTGATTCCGCGTGAAGTGATCATTGATCGGATTATCCGCGAGAAAAAGCCTTGGATGCTTGCCGCAGCGGCAGCACTTCTATTGGGCCTTACCATTCAATTTGCTGGTGTTACCAGTGCATACAACAGTGTCTTTACTGACGCATACGAAAGGGCGGACACCCGGGCAAAGAATGCCCAAAGCACCTCGTCGAACCTACGGTCGCAAACCAGTCAGGCGGCTTCCGCTTTTAACAGTGTGGATGAAATCGGCAGAAATCTGACCAGTAACGTCGAGGGGCGAATAACGTGGCTGGAACTTCTCCGTGCACTCAATGCTGCGTTGCCGCAGTCGCAGCCCGGTGCTCAACTCGAAGGGGACTTGGGACGGCGTGACCAGGTCTTTGTTACAAGTATTGAAGCAGTTGCTGTGGACAGTCTTTCGGATTGGTTTGCTCCATTGAAGGAAGATGGACGTTACTTCCCTGATGACGAGGAAATAGCGGAAGCCCTTGCGAGCGGTGATTCCGAAGGTCCAAACACTTCTTCCTCTTCCGATGCTGACGAGAGTGAAGGAACCGAAACGAGCAGACCGACGCAGCCTCCGCGCCGGCTTACCGAGGAACAGCGTCTCGAACTCGTTACGGGGCCCAGCGGTACGGAAGCGGCGAAGATAGTGCAGATTACTGGTTACCATTACCACAATCCGACAAACCCCAACGATTTTGCGGAAAACGGCGGTGAAGCCTATCTTCGGAACACATTGCTCCGCAACTTAAAATTCGGAACAGTCGAATTACCGCCGACCTTGGAGGAACAACAAGCAGGCGTACCCGTTAAGACTGTTACTATGAGCGAATTGGGGGTTTCGTTTCCGGTACTGCTGTACGTTCCTAGTGTTTATGAGGTACGGATCCCCAATCCTGAGGTGGTTTCGGTGGCGTTGGCTCGTGGTATTCCCATTTCTGGTGATCCCTCTCGTCTGGAAATGGGGGGAGGATCAATATCATCGTCGCGAACTACCTCACGGGGGCAAAGTTCTGGGCAGCCTTCTGCACAGGATCCGTTTATGGCACTTGCCAACTCGTTGCAGCGCCCGCCCTTTGTGTCGGTGCGGCGCTTCGATTTCGTAATCCAGTTCGCATGGGAAGAGACTCCGCCGACCGTGCGAAAACAAAATGCAGCGGCAGATGCTGACGCTGATGAGACGATGGAGAACACAGATTAGTTCGCCGGTATCCCGGTTTACTCCCAACCAACCTAACCCTACAAAACAGCCATGTCAAAGAAAGTCGAGTTTAATATAGAGACCGTCAAGAAGTATATCTTCTGGGTATGCACTCCGATAGGCTTGGTCATTGCAGTGCTTGCCGGTTTTTTGGCAATCGGTTCCGTCGCTAGTGACTTAAACCAGCAAAAACAGCACTTGGAAAGCCAAAAAAGTGCCATGACTCAACTTCGTAGCGGTGCAGCGACACATCCTAATCAGGGAACGATCGATGCTATTAACGAGGTGCGGTGGGAATTGGTCGAAAACGTCCTTGCCGCCTGGGAGATATTGGTGCAGGAACAACAGGCACGAAACCAATGGGGGGCACTCGCAGAGAGGGCAATCCAAGAATTGACCAGCAAGAACTTTTTAGACCCGCTGGAAAGTACCACGTTGGACAGTTATCTGGAGTTTGCTAAGGATACTATTGACGGCAATACTCAACGCGGAACCCTGGGACTACTGGACGCTACCAAAGAGGGTGATGCTCCCCTCAGACGTGTTCAGCAATACCGCTTGCAGCCGGACGGGCAACTCCGACCGGTTGAAACCATTCTTCTCACTGAAAGCCGCGGCGGTCGCGGCGGCAGTGGAGGTTTTGATATGGGGAGCAGGGGAGCACGCGGCGGTGCGGCATCTTCCCCAATGACACCGCAGGTTGCCGGTCCGACGACACTGACTGGAAAAGTCGTTTGGGACAATCCCGATTTGGACTTTACCCTGAAAAATTGGTCACAGCGACCGCGCGCATTTGAGGTGTGGTTGACCCAGGAAGACCTGTGGGTTTATCAAGCACTACTCTGGGTTATTGCCGAATCCAATAGGGACAAGAGAGAGGATCGTGTTAACATTATGCCCGGTGCTGCCAGTCAGGGGACATCAGGAGGACGCGGAGACAGCGGAGGCGGAGGCGGAACCGGAGCCGCTACGCGACCGCTAAACCTTAGTGACTCCGCGGTCAAAGAGATTATTGACATATCTATCGGCATTAATGCCGCAATAGAATTAAGCCGACAATCAAGTCGCCGTGTTGGTTTTTCCGGGTTAGGGATGGGAATGAGCGATGGCAGCAGCGGAATGGACATGGGAATGAGCGGTGGGATGGGGAGTACCTTCGGTGCCGGCGGCAGATTCGGTAGTTTCGGAGACTCTGGCGGCGGCAGCGATATGATGGGAACGGGTGCGGGAATGACCGCTGCGGCGGCGGCAGAGGCAGCGAGGAGTGCTGCAATGATGGGTCGGTACGTCGATGAGACAGGAACTCCCCTGATGGAGCCGGATTTGACCGGACAATTTCGTCGAATGCCGGTGTATCTCAATCTCCGTGTCGATCAACGTTACCTTTCCGATGTACTGGTCAACTGTGCGAACTCTCCGATGCCCATTGATGTTTTATGGGTCACAGTCAATCCTGATGCCACACAGCCGTTCGATTTCGCTCCCGCTGTCGGAACAGGAATGGGGTCAGAAATGGGAAGGGGAGGCTCTTCGTTCGGCGGTTCAGGCGGGGGTGCTACAAGGCGGACGGGAGCCGCTCCAGGAAGCATGGGCGGCGGTTCCATGTCGCGTGGCAGTGCTGGCGGCGGAACGCGGACTGCTGGAAACGTAGATTTTGGTCCCCATCAAGTCATTGTGGAGATATTCGGTTGCATTAACATTTTTGCTCCGCCTGACCCGCGAACGCTCGAAAACGAGAGTTGACAAAACCGCATTCGGAAGATTGCGAAAACAACGCACAAGAACAAGGGGTTAAGCCCTCGACTGTGCTATTGGATTGCCTTTTTACAACATAGAATACCATGAAAGCAAAAAAGAAGACCAGGAGCAGTGGAAGCGGTACCGGGGGAGCGCAGAGGTTCCTTATTGAGCACGGCGAAAAAATTGCCGTGGGCGTTTTGGCGGTCGTGGCATTGTGGTTCGCACTGCAAGGGCTGGGCTATCAATCCCTCCCTTGGCAGCCGACTGCGCTCGAAGAAGAAGCAACGCAAGCCGAAACGGCGATCCGAAACAACACACGCACCGCAGAAGATGAAGGGATTGAATTTGTTAATCATGCAGAGTTTGCCGAACAAATCCGGGAACCGATCCCTGCGGACCCTTATCGTAATCTTCGGTCTGGGCAGCAAAATATCTTGTGGAATTCGGAAGGTTTTTCCGGTGCTTCTGCTCCCGGTCGGTCGGGTTCACAGTCGATGGATTTTTACTGATCTGCCGTGAGTGCGTTCCATCATTGCGCTGCGCTCCATTCCGGCTTTTGTTAACGTCGATAAAAGCCGGAATGAAACGAAGTGTAATGATGCTACTCTTCGAAAAGAGCAAAATTAAACGGCATGCCTATAGACATTGTATATGACACGGAGAAGGCGAGACATTAGACCCGAATGGAGCAAGAACGAAGGCGGCAGAGGTAAAGCACTGTTGCGGTTTCTTGGCTGGCACGGCGAAAAATTTGTGGCGGCTGCTCTCTTCATCGCAGCGGTGTGGTTCGCTCTCCATGTAGGCAATTATCAATCTCTACCCTGGCATTCGCGAGAACTGGAACAACTGGTGGACGATACCGAAGAGATCATCAAACATAATGCTGTCACCTTGGAAGACAAAGAATTACATGTGTTTGATTTTGCAGCGTATGCAGAACAGATCAAAACGGTCATTCCCACGGCTCCTTACCGAAGCGAAACTGCCTGGTTTCCGGTGCTTCATCCTCCACTGGCACCTCGCGGCGGTTTTGAAATTTTGACGGCAACCTCATTAAGAGCCGAGACGGTTCGCCGAACTGGCTTGGCCAGTCAGGAAAGACTGGCGACGCAACGGAACCGTACGCCGTTACTGAGAGGGGCAGAGGAGGATCAAAGCCCGGAAAACGTAGTCCCTGTGCATCGCCCCGCCTCAATTTGGGTTAATCTCTACGCAACCATTCCTTTTTGGGAGCAATGGGGTATTTACAATCAGGTTCTTGACAACATTGACCCGGAAAGCCGACCCGAATATGTTTATTACGAACTGGAAAGAACTGAAGTAAAGCCCAGAGAGATGCCCGACTGGCAAGCGGTCGCCGCTAATACCGGCACCGCCTCGGAGCCGAGGCGGCTCATCCCCTTTGCGCAACAACAGGAAGCACTGCAAGAGGCAAATTTGCTTTTGTTTTCCGATTTAGACATTGAACCCGACAGAACCTACGCGTATCGAATTCGATTGTATGTGCGGAATCCTAATTACAACTTGCAAGACATCTTCGTGGAGGCGGAGGTAGACACGACCAGCGAGTTTGTCCGATCTGATTGGAGCCCCTTTGCAAGGGTCTATGTGCCGGAGCGGACGTTGGTGCAGTTACGATCTGTAACTCCTACCGACGGGGCAAATTTTCCGCGTCAGGGGGCTCCGTTAAGACCGATAATGGGCACATTGGTATTGCACTATCTCGATATAGAGCAGGGTGTCTCCTTACCGTTGGTCGAAAGAGCAGAGGTTCTTCGCGGAATGTTGGGGAATATGTCGCAGGCAGAAGCAAACCGATACATTAGCAGGGGAGGTACAGGGGAAATAATTGTGAACTATCCTGAAGCCGGTTTACGTTCCAACGTTTGTGTGATGGATTTCAGCGGCGGCAGAAGATTGCAAAAAAGACCGACCCGGGAAGGGCAGGCTTCTCCCGATCTTTTTGTCCCCAGTAGAGCGTTATTGCTCTTACCTGATGGGACAATGCAGACAACATCGGCGGAACCGGAACTGTTTCGGTAAGCATCATTCAACGCAAGAGTTACTCCGCACAAGAGCGGGGGGTAGGTCCCCCGCTCCTGCATTTTCCTTTTGACAGAGACCAGAAAAACAAAAGCCGGAATGGATCGCCAATTTTGGTATAATGACAAGCCCTTGTTCGGAGACAAAAACGATGCTCTTTCGCCATTTGTTTGTACTATTATTCACCTGCAGTTTCCTGCCGCTCGGAGTCGCCCAAGAAATAGTGTCAGAACCAACTCATGCCCTCTATGAGGCAGTCGTCTTTCCTGATCGTTCCCTGACTCGGCGGTTCGAACAAGCAGCACGTCTTTTTGAAACCGGACGAAGCAGCGAAGCCGCCGTGATGCTCGGTGGTATTCTCGAAAACGCCGACGTTACCTTTTTCCAGCCGGAAGAATCGGCGGAAGAACCGCCACGACGAACTCTGCGTCTGACTGTCCAAGATTACGTCATCAACCGAATTCGGAACCTGCCCCGAGAAGCGAGAGAGTCCTACGCTTTTCAATTTGAACCGACGGCACGACGACTTTTGGATAGTGCCGCCGCAGCCGGTTCTCTGGACGACGTTCACCAAGTCGCCCGAAAGTATTTTCCTACCGCATCGGGAGCGTCCGCCGCCTTTCTCGTTGCTCTGACTCAATTTGAACGCGGTGATTACGTTGCCGCTTTTCTCACATTGGATAGACTGAAACGTCTCCATCCTTCGTTGCCCGATACATTGCAACCGGCATTAGAGCAAATGCTCGAAGAACTGCAAACCCGATTGCAGAACAATCCGTTGCCGCAGAACATCTCCGAGTCGCTGTGGCTAGAACAGACTGGCTGGCGGTTACCGATGGGAACTCCCGCTCAAAATGCAGGCACGCAAGCAACCGCTCCGCTGTTAGAGCAAAATTGGACAGTACCTCTTTTCACGCGGCTCTTCAATGAACGGGAAACCGAACGGCTTTCCCAACTGCTCGAAAGCGGTGACGATCTGTACATACCGGCATCGCAACCGCTTCTCGTCGGCGATCTGTTTATCACTCGAACGTTCGGCGAAACTATTGCCGTGGACACGAACACGGGAAAACGCCTTTGGGCTGCTTCCGAATCGGAGTACCGCCTACCCGAAAGATTGAGCATTGCGCCGTTTCATTCTCATGTGAATTCTCGTTCCGCACTCCGGTTTTTCTTCTGGCACAACCGTATTGCTCAACAGTTGAGTAGTGACGGCGAACGGCTTTTCGCTATCGACGGACACGATTTTCAGATTGAACACCGGCAGTTTGCCCGACTGCCCGTGAACATAGGTGGAGGGGAAGACCCTCGTTTTAGTCCGGGCAACACACTCACGGCACGCGATGTCAGAGCCGGGCGAATCCTTTGGCAAATCGGCAAGTTTCCTTTCGTTCAGAAATACTTTGACACTCTCTTCGCTTCGAGCCGGCAACCTCGCGAAGAACGGTTTGAATTTGACGACACGGTGTTCACCGACGATGAACAATTGCTCCGGGACACTTGGTTTCTTGGTGCGCCGCTGCCGCTTCATGGTCGGCTTTACGTGATTGGCGAAACCGACGGAACGTTTCAACTCTTCGTTTTAGAGAGTCACAGCGGTCGTCTTATTGCCCGACAGACGTTTGCTCATGCGCAGTCTCCTATGTCGGCAAATATCGTTCGGCGGTCCTATCCGCTTTTTCCGTCAGCATCGGGCGGAATTGTGATTTGTCCCACCGGCAATGGACTCATTGCCGCCCTGGACGCAGTTACGCTTTCGCCGATTTGGTGTTTCACCTACGCTCCTGCTCAAGCGGCAGCCTCGGCAAACCGGATGATACAGAACCAACAGAGAATTGCTCCGATACCGCAAGTCAACGAACACAGCGTTCGGCATCTCTTTGCAGCAAGCGGCTGGCAGGTTCCGCGAATGATCATCGACGGTCAACGTGTTTTGGTTGCTCCGCCGGATCGTGCCGCTCTTTACTGTCTTGATTTGCTCTCGGGTGAACTTCTTTGGGAGCAAACCGTTTCGCGTCCCAACGCTCTTTACGTCGCTTGTGTTCACGAGAACAAAGCCTTTGTTGCTACGCCGATCAACCTCATGGTTTTCGACATGGACTCGGGCAAAGAAGTTGCATCGCACAAAATACGTTTTCCGTTTGCGTTGCAACCGGCGGGGGTGGGTGTTCACAGCGGTAATCAATACTTTATTCCCTTTACGGAAGGTCAGTTGGCGGTTGTCGATTTGAACGAAGGCACAATGACTTGGCTCGACGCATCGGGATTGGCAATTTTACCGCCCGTTGTGGAGGAGATACCTGATTCCGAAATGACGGATGATCCGACTGCAACATTATTGTTAAGCGGAGCATTCGGCGGACAGCATGAAGGAGAGTCAGATGTTTTCATACCGGATTTGGTTGCGGACGGCATCTTCCGCACTCCGATACGTTTCGGCAATCTGGTCGGCATCAGAGGTCGATTTTTCTCGCAATCGCCGACGCAGATTTCAAGTTTCGACCAAAAAGAACCGTTGAGGCAACAAGCCGAAATATTGCTTCATGCCGATCCCTATGATTCTCAGGGATTGTTACAGCAAGGGCGGATTTTCCGAACGGAGGGCAAACTTGCCGAGGCGATTGATTCCTTTCGTGCATCCATGCGGTCAAACCCCACTCCCGAAGCCGCCGATGCGCTGCGGCGCAATTTGCTGGAAGCCACGCGAAACGACTACCCCGCTTGGGCGGACGCAGGACAGGAACTCGAATCGCTTGCCGAATTCTCCGACGAATGGGGAATGATTCTCTATGCTCAAATTGAAGGGATACTCCAGTCAGGCACGATGGATAATCTCCTTCCCGTGTTGGAAAAAATCTTTGCGTTGGGACATTATCCCTCGATTCTAATTCCGGTGAGTAGCGACCATTCGGCACAACTCCATCGGGCTTTGGGCGGCTTGATCGACCAAAACATTATCCGAGGTAACCGTCCTGCGCTGCGAGCGGCATGGGAAGAACTCGCCGAAACATTGTTTCAACGGCTGGTAACGAACCCCGAAGGGTTCACGAAACCGCCGCACATTTCTGCGCTGCCGCCGCAATGGCTTCAGAACACGGTACATCTGCCGCCGGAAATTCAACGCTGGTCGATCTTTGTCCAGATTTTCCGTAACACCGATGCAGCGGAAAAAGCGAAACAGATATTGCGGGAAGCATACATACGGTATCGTTTGCCCATCGCATTGGATTTGCAGGAGAGGCTTTCGGCAGTACCAAGGTGGTCGGAGTTATCCATCCCTTTCGTATGGAATTCAGGAATCGTCGATGTACAGGATATTCCGGCAAGTTCTGCCGGAACACGCAGGAACGAAAGCAATCCGATTGACCGAAATATCAACCGGCTTTTAGATGCTGCCAGAAATCCTCATGCGGCATCTCGTTCGTTGGGCAGCCAACAGACGCTCCCGCTTGGGGGTTTCCCCAACCCGGAACTTGCGGCATTCAATTTCGCCGTTACTCCGTGGTCTGTACAGGCAACGGAATACTTCTTGTATTGCAATGATCTGTCGGGACAAGAACTCTGGCGGCTTGCACTGCCGCATACAAAATACCCGGAAACGAGAATGGCAAACACGCAGGCGGGAGACCATGTTCTTTACATTCAAGCGCACCAAAATCTGTTCATTCTTGTGCAGGGCAATTTAATGACCGCCATTGATGTGGCTTCGCAATCGGACGCAAAAATTCTCTGGTCGAAAACGTTGTCCACATCGCTAGTCAATAAACAGCACAGCAGAGACCGAATACCGGATCAACGTCTGGCAATCCACGGAGCATTTCCCAGAAAATCCGTGTTCGTTTCGCCGCACGTCATAGCCGTTTGGGATGCCCATCACGTCTATGGATTCGAACCGTTGACGGGGCATACACTCTGGGTGCGGAAAATCCTTCACGATAAATGTTCGATATTAGGAGACAACGAGAATCTGTTCTTGGTCTTTCCCGATGCTAGGCAAGTGTTGGCTATTGATTCGTCAAGCGGCGGGGAAATCGACACTGCTCCTCTGCCGGACGGTGCTGCGTATTATGTCTATGGAACAAACATCGTCTTTGCCCGAAGACTCGCCGAGACCAATGACCGTTGGCAAAATTATTCTCTTCACGTTTGCGATCTTCGGGACATGCACGACAAACGTGCCCGGGCATTGCTGATTGTGAACTCGCCGGATGAGCAGTTAATATCGCCGATCCCCTCGGAAATCCTGCATGATCGGCTAAACCATCGGATAACTTTTGTGCAAATGCTGCATGACGACCGATTTTTATCTGTTGCCAATTGGGGGACGAAATCGTTGCAGATTCATGACTTACAGAAAAAAGAAAAATTACTGCCGGAAGGAAACAGCGTACTGCGGTTTGTTTCGGAGGGACACACAGGTGAAACAATGCGGTGCGATGTCGAATTCGTCGAAGATCGTATCTTGGTCTTGTTCACGCAGGACGTGAGTATGCGCCCCATGGGACCGTGGGAAGCGGGCAATTTACCGTTTCAGCGGGTCACGTACAGTCAGGTCTCCGGTGTTTCAGGCATCTCCGTCGGCAAAGGGGAGATGATGCTGTTCGACACCGCAGGCAATCCTTGTTGGTCACAGCCGACGAACATTGAAACGATTCAACGGCTTTGGGATGTGCCTGCCCGATTGCCTGTAATGTTGTTTGCAGTTTCGACAACGGTGAGAGGAACCACACAGTTGGTAAGGGATAGCCATGCGACACATCTCATGGCGGTGGACAAGCGTTCGGGAGAGTTTCGTTTTCGCAAGAGGTTCGGCGAAAATGAGCGTCCCTTTTTGCAAGGGTTTCGAATCACTGCCGATCCATCGGCGCAGGCAATTACGTTTGCGGTTCCGTTCTCGCATCCGCCGGAAATAGTGAGAGCGGTCTTTACTGATGCTGCCGAATGAAAATTTTCGTAACACTTCAATCGAGTATCGCGAGGGGGGCTACAACGAGTTGCACAGTTTATGTGTTTTAGATTACGAGTTTTAGGAAAGGAAAATACAGCATTGGCACAGAATATGTGGACAAAACATTTCCCGTTCTAACACAAAATCAAAACACCACACTCGGCTGAAGTGTTACAAGTTTTCTTACCGGACTTCAAGCAAATTTTCAACTTTATTGACTCCCGGCTCCAAAAGGAGAAGTTGCTGTGCCACCCTGCGTTCCCTGTTGGATGCTACCGTTCCTGTCAAGACTGCCGTTGTGCCGCTCGGCGAACTTCTGAACGTAACTTGACTGCCTTGAATTCCGGGCATCCTATTCAGGTGCGTCGCAACCGCCGTCGGCTGTATTCTTTGGGAGGGCATCGTAACATCGAAATCAATCGAAGATGCCGACCGAATGGTTTGATTGTTGATGTTTCCTACTTGACCGGCTCTGGCGGCAGAGGTTGTTGCCAAACGTTGCGTTGCTGTTGTCGCTGGTCGCACTGTCGTTCTTGCCGCAGTTTGCCGGGTGCTGCTCGGTACTCTGCTGGAACTGCTGTTGTAAATTTCGGTAGTACCGACAAAACCGGTCGGTCTGCCTCCGCCGATGAATGTTCCCTGTGCCTGCGCCGACACGTTTTGTACCCCTTCATACGACTCGCCGAAACTGGTGCTTGCCGATGTCGTTGCGGTTGTGCTTTCCCGCCCCCCCTGTTGTGCGAAGAGCGACACCGGCGCAATGAAAAACGCCAAAACCGAAGTTATTACCAAGACTCTCATACGCACCTCCATCGTCTATATCGTCAATCGGTGTTCCCAATCATAACGAAAATTCGGAAAACTACACCGGCGGTCATTGTACTGTAATCAAGGGTCGTTTACAAGCGGCGGCATTTCTGTGTTGTCGAATTTTTCCAATTCTCTTTGGAGCATCGCCACAAAGGCGGCATCGTCAGTGATATATCTGTGAACTTCGGTAGTCAGGTCTCGAACTCGCACACTTTGCCGGTTCTTGCGTTCGACCAGGATGACCGTTGCTGTTCCGACGTTGAACTGTCGGGCAAGCGGTTGATTGGCGAAAGCATCATATTCGAGCACGACCAACTTAAAATCTTTGTACTCTCGGAGAGTCTCTCGGAGAAGTGCCTCCATTTTTCGGCAGGGAATGCACCGCGATTCGGCATGCCAAAACAGGACACAGAGTCCATCGGGCACGAATACCGTATCACGTGGTCGAAACCTCGTAACCACTGCCGCCGCGATGAAAATCAGCAAGACCCAAGTGAGTGCGCGTCTGAAACGTTGCATGGCGGTATTGTACTACACCTACACCATGATCGCAATCTTGCAGCCATCCACTGTTCCGCACCCCTAGGGGCTTTTAATGAGACCGGTTGTCGGTTAACATAGACGTAGGCGTAGCCTTTTCGGTCGTAGTAGGGCAGTTTTTTCTTGGGCATGTGTATTCCTTTCGAGGATTATAGGGTGGTTCTTGCAGTTAATCCTAACTGCGAGTTGGAAACACATAACCGAGAATTTTGAACCGTGTATTTTCTAAACCTTTGTAGGGTTTGACTTTATGGCGTTGAGCGGCTGGTCGGGCGAACCGCTGGGCGGCTCTCGCGTCGGCGGCTCTCGTCGGGGGCTTACGCCCCCCGCTCGCGCGCCGGAGTACCGGCTAAATGACGGGTGTGTAAAAGTTTGGGAGGAGTTTGTTAAAATGTATGCGGTAGTTTAGAAACTTTTACAAGGACGTATCCTATGGAATGTTAACCGTGAAGTGCATGGCAAGACGGAGGAGTGTTTGGATGTT
>Ga0099364_10009779_pt1 | contig 13282 bp, 12 predicted proteins | sample TergutTh196P3_FD_73070 | JGI IMG/M metagenome (GOLD analysis project Ga0099364, IMG submission 73070) | Microcerotermes parvus P3 segment gut microbial communities from Pointe-Noire, Republic of the Congo - Th196 P3 | ecosystem: Host-associated > Arthropoda: Insects > Digestive system > Gut ...
CGGAATGAATCCTGCTGGCGCATTTTAAGTCTACGCACCGGCGCGCCGCGCTATCGCACGGCGATAGTACCTTACAGATATTTTCTTGTTTTTTATTTGCTTTTTTAATCTGTAAGGTACTAACGTGAGGCTCAGTCAAATTTTATTGACCCAACGGCTCATTGATTTCGGATGATGTATACTTTACCTTGAATATTCAAGAAAAGCAGCATCGTTTTTTGAAGGGGAGCTTACAAATGGGGATTGACATGGTTGAGAAGAAAAAGTGTTTTATTTGCGGGGAGTTGTTCTCGTTGATTACTCCGGTATGCGGGCAATGTGATGCCAAAAACACGCAAAAACAGGCTGAGGAGTTATCAAAAATCACGGCGTTTATTGTGAAAAACTGTACAGACAACGCGGTAATCGCAAAGGAGTCAGGGATTCCGGCTCGCGCGGTGCAGTGGTATCTATACAAGAAAAAGTCCGATGCGAACTCCGTAAGGAGGCTAAGCGGCGTCAAACCGGGCGGAATATCCGTCACCGACAAAATGTATGGTGACTATATGTGGGTCAAGGCAGAGGGTAAGGTTGATTCACCGAATGCTTTCGAGCTTCAGGACTACCTGAATAATCTGATTGAGATGGGATGGAACGACCTCATCCTCGATTTGAGCGGGATTTCATTTTTCTGTTCCAATGGCATACGCGTTGTTTTGACGGCATACAAAACGCTTCTCGAAAAAGGCAGTTTCAGGATAACCAACCCAAGCCAAAACGTGGTGAACGTCTTAGGATTGGTCAATCTTGACAGAATGTTGCTGAAATAAGCGAAGTGAGGCGTTGTATGCTAAAAGGGATGAAAATACGTTCTAAGATTCTGTTTGCGGTATTGTCTGTGCTTGTGCTGTCGCTTTTGTCGATGGCGGTGATAACATATGTCAATATAGTCAATATAACCGGACACTCCGAAACAGTCATGGGTGGAATGGCGGAGGATGCCGTTTCAAGAACAGAGGACGCGCTGATCGCGCAGGCACATTCTTTTTTAGCCGTGGTAGCGAATGAGCAGAGCAAGATGGCAAACGCGGTTTTGGAGAACATCTCGCTAAACGTGAGGCTGATCGAAGGGGCTGTGCTCGACATATACGCAAACCCCGACCGCTTCAACGGGCGCGAGATCGTACGCCCGCGTGACGCTATCGAGGGGGAATACAACAATACATGGCTCTTGGCGGATAAGCACGAGGTCACTGATGAGATACTGTTGGAAGTGGAGCTGTTGTCAAACTTGGTCGTGGTGATGCCTGTTTTGGCGCAAGACCCGAATATCCTCGAATTATATGTGGGTACCGAGAGGGGTATCTTCTATAATTATACGCAGATGATTTTTGAAAACACGGAGTTTGACCCGCGACTGCGCCCCTGGTACATCGATGCTGTGCAACGCCCGGACGATGTTATTTTCACAGAGGTTTATGAGGATGCCTTTGGCACGGGGATGGTTTTGACTGCCGCGAAAGCGATTATAGGGGAGGATGGCAATTTGATCGGTGTCGCCGCGCTCGACATCCAACTGGACGCGCTCAAAGAACTGGTGCTCAGTACCCGCGTGGTTGATACGGGATATGTTTTTATCATAGACAAATACGGCTCGTACATTGTTCACCCCGAAATGGGCAGCGATGGGTTTGCACATTTTCAAGACGATGAAGATGTCGTCTTTGCGGATGGCCTGCGGCGTATGATAAACGGCGAGCAGGGATTTGAGGAGGAGGAGACGGAGGATGGAGTCATGTACCTCGCTTTCTCCCCCTTGTCGGTCGCCGACTGGACTGTAGGGGTTATCGTGCCCGAGAACGAAATCATTTCCTCAAAAGAATCTCTTTCGATCCATATGGGCGAAATAATCGAGAAGGCATCGGAGGATATGGGGTTGATGTTCGGTATCTTGCTGCGGGAGCTTGCCGTTGCATTAGCCATCAGCGTTATAATTATTCTATTCATCGGTATTCTTATATCCCGCGTAATATCAAGGCCGATTCAGGAGCTTTCGAAGGGTGTCGCTTTGTTCGGCGGGGGAAAGCTTGAAAACAGGATTGAGATCAAATCAAAAGATGAAATAGGCGCACTTGCCGGAATCTTCAATCAAATGGCAGACAATATCGTAAAAAACATGGAGGAGATCGAGGAAGCCGCGACCGAGCGGGAACGCCTAAACGGTGAGCTGCGTATAGCGGCGCAGATACAAAACGATATGCTCCCTAATGTATCGGAAAAACTCGCGAATGTTTCATGCCTTGATGTTTACGCATCCGTTGAAGCCGCGCTTGAGATGGGCGGGGATTTGTACGATGTTTTCTTTGTGGACGAAGACAGGCATAAGTTATGCGAGGTAGTGGCGGACGTGTCCGGCAAGGGTATGCCCGCAGCCATGTTCATGGTTATGACTAAAACTCTGATACGCAATTATATGTTCAGCGGATATAGCCCCGCCGAGTCTTTGAGAAAGGCAAACAACCGCCTGTGCGAGGATAACCCCACCAATATGTTCGTAACCATTGTTGTGTCTATAACAGATCTGGAAACAGGAGAGTGCCGGTACGCGCAGGCAGGTCATAACCCTGTAGCGTACTGCGCGGCGGGCGGGGAGTTTAGGTTTATTGAAACAGAGAGGACTACGCCGCTCGGCTTTTTCCCGGATAACGAATATCCGCTGCAAAGTGCCGTACTCAATCCCGGTGATAAGCGTTTTCAGTATACCGACGGCATAACCGAGGCACTTGACGAAAACGACGCGGAATGGGGCGAGGACGCGCTGCTTGCGGTTCTGAACGAAAACAGGCATATGTCTTGTTCGGAGATAGCTGTAAAAGTGCGGCAGGCAATCGCAGATCACAGAGGGTCCGCCGAACAGTCCGATGACATTACGATGCTTGTGACAGAATACACAGCCTTTGGAGGAAGACTCCGATGATAGTGAAAAACGATTTAGCGGAGCTTGATAACATTTTCGGCGAACTGGAAGCGATTTCCTCAAAATTCGGGCTTTCTTATGATTTTCAAAACAACCTTTGCTTGTGCATAGATGAGGTTTTTTCAAACATCGTAAGGTATGCCTATGACGACGGCAAGGAACATGAAATAGAGATTATCTTTGATTATGACGCGCACGGGCGAAGATTCACAATCACGATAAGCGACGATGGCAAGCCGTTCAACCCATTGGATGTAAAAGCCCCTGATTTGACGGTTGATTTGCGTGAACGCGAAATCGGAGGTTTGGGTTTGTTCATTGTTTTGAATATTATGAGCAATGTAGAATACAACAGGACGGACTGTATTAACAGGCTGAAAATGACAAAAGATATTGAGTTGTAAGGTAGGGGCGCGGTAAATGAACGCTGTTTTGCTTGTAGAGGACAATGCTGTAATCATGGACTCAAACAGGGAGTATTTGGAGCTGCATGGCTACGATGTATATACCGCGTCCACATTGCGTGAGGCTGAAGCCGCGCTTGAAAACCGGCGGTTCGACCTGATAATCCTTGATGTTATGCTGCCGGACGGTTCGGGCATTGATTTCTGTGCAAAAATACGGGAGCGCTACGACATACCCGTACTGTTCCTGACGTGCCTTGATGACGACGCAGCGCTAATCGCGGGGCTGAACTCCGGCGGGGATGAATACATGACAAAACCCTACAGCCTCGCCGCGCTTTCCGCTCGGGTAAGCGCATTGCTCCGTAGGGTAAGGATCGAACGCTCGTCTGAGAGGAACTTTTTTATAGGCCCTCTGCTGATAGACTGCGGAAAACGCCGGGTATATTTAGAAGGCGAGGACGTTATGCTCACACCAAAGGAGTTTGACGTACTGCTCCTGCTTGCGTGTAACACGGGTAAGGGTTTTACCGCCGAGGAGATATATTCCCGTGTCTGGGGAGATGAAATGGTTGACAGCCGCAGCGTTATTGTCCATATTTCAACCATTAGGAAAAAACTGCGAATGGACGACGAAAGCCCCCTCTCTATAACGACCGAGAAACGAAAATACTACAGCCTGATGAGCAGTTGAGACGAATATCAATATGTTAGGATTTAGAGGTTAGGCGTGCCATTCGGAGCGCAGCGAAGAATCTTTGCGTAAAAAGGTGACGGGCTAAACGAGTTCAAGAAGAAAAAGTTTTACCGATATTGCTCTAATGGCGTGACAAACAAGGGGACATCGGTAGTGCGATGAACTAAAACGCTACCTCTTGGCCGATTCCCAGTTGTTTTGCTTTATTGTATATCAACTGACCGACGCATAGGTCGAGCAGACCCATACCTACGGATTTGAAAACAGTTGTTTGATTATCTTTTGGCGGATGCCTGTCGTTATTTGACAGCCATTCGCCTATGTATTTTACTTGCTCCGCTTTTAGCAGGCCATCGGCAATGGGTTGAGAAAAATCGCCGCTTTCTTCTAGTGCGAAGGGCAGCTCGGTGTAAATATTATCTGTCAGCGGCCAAATCGCGTTGGGCAGCTCGCGCATATTAGGCTTGTATGAGCCTATGGCGATAAAACACTTGCCGCGCAATAGATCAGCCTCGTCCGGGACAACGGGAGAGACAGCGGGGGTGGCGGTAAAGATTATTTCGCTGTTTTCTACAAGCTGACGAGCCGTGCCGCAAATATGGATTTTCACTGAACTTAATGTCGGCTCTTGCTCCAATCGGCGAGCAAAATCTTCCGCCTGTCCGGGCGCGGTATCGCAGACATAGATATCGCTGATATTTCTTGCGGCGGCGGCGTAGAGGGCGAGATAATAACCTTGTTTGCCCGCTCCGATTATCCCAACGCTTTTACTGTTTTTGCGGGAAAAATGCCTCGTGCCAACGCCGCCCGCCGCGCCGGTACGGAGAGCCGTGAGATATGCCGCATCCATTATCGCGATTGTTTTGCCGCTGTCTTGGTCGTTTATCAGCATGAGGCCGTCGATATAAGGATGGCCTTTTGCGGGGTTGCCGGGGAATACCGTCAGAAATTTTGTGCCGAAAGCGTCAGATTTGAAACATGGCATATAGAGCAGGGTGTTTTCGCCATGCGTAATTGTCGGGCGATGCGGCATATAGAAATCTCCGCTGTGGAATAATCGATACGCGTCTTCGACAGTATCCATGATTTCAGCATAATCAACGGTTTGTTTCATGTCTTGTTTGTTTAGAATAAGCATTTATGTCTCCTTTTTTTAGGGATTAGGGACTAGGGATTAGGAGTTAGGAATTAGGAATTAGGAGTTAGGAGTTAGGAGTTGTGGTATGTGATTCCGGAAAGTGGAGCATGGATGCGGAACGCGCTTTTTATCGCATGGATGACGATAAGGAGCGGAGAAGGAACACATAGCACGACGACGGCTACTTAGTACTTGGGATTTAGGCGGAGGGCTGTATAGCGATTTTTCTCATGGCTTGTTTGACACTACCTTTTTCTTTTTCAGAAAATCCAGTTTTGTTTCGCTGATCAATACTGCGATGAAACTTAGGGAGAAACCGAGTATTAGGCGGGGGGTGAGGATTTCGGAAAAAAGGATTACCGATGATAGTGCACCAAAGACGGATTCTAATGTCATTATTACCGCCGCCTGAGACGGGGGGGTGTATTTTTGACCAAAAACCTGCATGACGATGCAACCGGCGGTACAGACGACAGTGAGATATGCCATGCTCCACAAGTCGGGGGCCGCTAAACTCGCGGGCGGTGTTTCGAAGATAAACGCGAAAACCAGAGCCAAGACACCGGAAGTGAAAAACTGTGTCATGGCAAGCATTACAGGGTCGCGACCCGCAATATAACGAGTCGTCAAAACAATATGGAGCGCGTAAAAGAAACCGCAGATAATTGTCAAAAGGTCGCCTGTCCCGATGCTGAGATTGTTGTCAAGGGAGATAAATCCGATGCCGATGATGCAGACGGTTGCGGCGATAGCGTTATATTTGTCGGGCTTTTTTTTGTGCATTAGCCAAAAGAGGAAGGGTACTATCACGCAATAAGTCGAAGTTAAAAAGGCGTTTTTGCCGGGCGTCGTCCGTTCCAAACCATATGTCTGAAAAATATATGCGATGAGCATTACAGCGCCCATCAATATGCCGCCGATGAGGTATTGTTTGTCAAAATATTTTAGTTTGCGGGCGCAGACGGGCAGCAAAATCAGTGTCGCGCCGAGAAATCGGATAGCTAATATGTATAGCGTTGGGATATTGTCGAGGACGCTTTTCATCACAACAAATGATATACCCCACATCAGCGCCGCCGTAAACAACGCCAATCTGCCAAGATTTTTCATTTTAGTATCGCTCAATAGTTTTTCTCCTAAGTTTATAAGCCGTCGCCGAGCTATGTGTTCCTCCACCGCTCCTTATCGTCATCCATGCGATAAAAAGCTCGCTCCGCGTCCATGCTCCGCTTTCCGGAATCACATAGCCCGCCTCCTAACTACTAACCCCTAAGCAGCCGTCGCCGAGCTATGTGTTCTTTTAATAATAGTATTCATCGTCGCTGTAGCCGTAGTTTGAGTAGGATGGGAATGAGCGGTGCGAGACGATGTTTTCGTCTGATATCTCGCGGATAAATCGTGAGGGCATTGCCGCTGAGGTTTTTCCGAAAAGCATACGAGAGTTTGCGCTGACAAAAATCAAACGCCGCATTGCTCTGGTCATAGCGACATAACAAAGCCTGCGTTCTTCTTCCATTTCTTCGGCATTGCCTATAACTCTGACACCGGGAAAGAGGCCTTCTTCCGCGCCGATGATAAAAACGGTGTCAAATTCGAGGCCTTTTGCGCTGTGCATCGTCATCATCAAAACATGGTCGGTGCTTTGGTTGTCTCGGTCGAGGTCTGTATAGAGCGCGGTTTCGTTGAGAAAATCAAAAAGTGAACCTTCACTTTCCTGCAAAAAAGTGAAGATATTAGTTTTCAGCTCACGAACATTCTCGATGCGGGCGATGTTATCATCGGATTTTTTCTTTTCGAGCATAGCGATGTATCCTGTTTCGTACAGCAACTCGTTATATAATTCATCAAGCGGCAGTGTTTCCGCATAGCCGCGCAGTTTATCAACCATGTCGGCGAATTTGTGCAGTTTTCCGGCGGCGTTTTTGAGGTCGTCGTATGAATGTGAAATTCTGATTATCTCAAAGATTGACTTTTCTTCCTGTGCCGCCAGCTCCGTGAGGCGGGCGATGGTGGTGTTGCCTATGCCGCGAGTGGGGTTGTTGATGATCCGCAACAATCTCAAATCGTCATGGGGGTTGTATATCACACAGAGATACGCGAGCATATCCTTGATCTCGGCGCGGTCATAGAAACCGGTGCCGCCAAAGACGCGGTAGGGGATGCCCGCTCGTTTGAAAGCGGTTTCTATTTGGTTTGACTGCGCGTTCATTCTGTACAGTACGGCATGGTCTTGCCATTTTCTTCCGTCGCCAACAGAGTTGATAATTGTGTTTGCAACAAAATTAGCCTCATCGCGCTCATTTGTTTTGATATGCAGGGCGGGTTTCTCGCCGGGAGCGTTCTCAGTCCAAAGATTTTTTCCTTTTCTGCCAAAATTATTGCAGATAACATCGTTTGCGGCAGCGAGGATCAGACCCGTTGAGCGGTAGTTTTGCTCGAGGCGAATGACACAGGCATCTTCAAATTGTGACTCAAAGCTGAGTATATTCTCTATCGTCGCCCCTCGGAACTTGTAAATGCTCTGGTCGTCGTCGCCAACAACGCAGATATTTCCATGCCCGCTTGACAGTAAAGAGACGAGCAGGTATTGGAGCTTGTTTGTGTCCTGATATTCATCGACAAGCAGATACTTGAATTGTTTTTGGTAACGCAACAAGACATCAGGATGTTTTATCAGCAGTTCGACGGCGCATAAAATCAAATCGTCAAAATCGAGCGCGTTTGCGGCGTGCAGGCGTTTTGCGTATTCGCTGTATGCCATGCCGATGACCCGCTTGCGCCTGTCGCCGGATTTTTCGGCTGATGAAAGAAAACCTGACGGAGTAATCATTGAGTCTTTGGCGCGGCTAATATATCCCAAAACAGTTCTGGGCTGGAAATCGCGCTCGTCAATATCCAAGTCCTTGAGAATCTTCTTCATAAGGGAAAGACTGTCGGAAGTGTCGTAGATCGTAAATGAGCGGTCATAGCCGATCTTGTCGATATCGCGCCTGAGAATACGGACGCAGGCGGAATGGAATGTCATTGCCCAGATATCATTTGCGGCGGGGCCTAGCATCCTTTCAAGGCGCTCTTTTAGCTCACCCGCGGCTTTGTTTGTAAAAGTAATAGCGATTATCTGCCAAGGCTGAACGGGTTCGACGGCGCATAATTGACGGACATCGGCGGCAAACTCGTCAGACGGGGATTTAATATATTCTTCAAGCAACTGCAAATCTTCATCCGTCGCGGACTCAGGAACGATTTGCGAGTCTGAAGCGTTTCCGTATTTTATGAGGTTTGCAATGCGGTTTATCAGGACTGTTGTTTTGCCGCTTCCGGCTCCGGCGAGCAATAACAGCGGGCCGGTGACAGTCATTGCCGCTTTTAGTTGGACTTCATTGAGATGAGAGAACTCGGCGGCGATAATCGCGCGGCGGGCGGCGATGAATCTTTTGTTGAATTGCGTAGAGGGCATATCAGCGGTCTCCTTTGAGAAAACAAAAATCGCTCCATTATACATCATCAGCCGTAACAATGCAAAAAGGATTAATGGGAGCCTTACAGCTCCCATTAACCGGACAGATTATGAGGATAATAAAATGAAAAAAGACAATTAAGCAACCCTGTGAATAAATAATAACAATTATTTATTAAGTAATATACATCCAAATATTGCAAAAATATTAAGTTTTGTGGAAAAAAGATTTTATTTTAGTATTTTTTGTAACTATCTCCTGCAGGGGAATCACATAGCCCGTCTCCTAACCCCTAATAAGCAGCCGTCGCCGAGCTATGTGTTCCTTCTCCGCTCCTTATCGTCATCCATGCGATAAAAAGCGCGCTCCGCATCCATGCTCCGCTTTCCGGAATCACATACCCCGTCTCCTAACCCCTATAAGGAACCCACGCCGTCATTGCGAGGAGCGCAGCGACGCGGCAATCCAGACGTACATAAGAATCTAACTCCTCACGCCCTAACCCCTAAATCCTAATTTAATTTCGCGTTCCAATTCCTGCAAATCCAACATGGTTTCAGGTTTTCGGGCGGGATTACGCAATAGGGCGGCGGGGTGGTAGAGAGCCATAAATTTAACCCCGTTTTTATCGTACCATTTACCATGATCGCGGGATATCTTAAAATCCTTGCTGATAATCGTCATAGCCGCGATACGTCCGAGACATACTACGATTTTGGGTTTGATTAGAATGTATTGAGCGCGAAGCCAGTTAAGGCAGGCCTCGCGTTCTTCGTTGCTTGGATCGCGGTTGTCAGGCGGTCTGCATTTGACAATGTTGGTGATATAAATATTCGAGTTGCGGTCAAGCCCAATCGTTTTGAGCATTTCGTCAAGCAGGCGCCCGCCGCGCCCGACAAATGGCTCACCCTGCAAATCCTCATTCTCACCGGGCCCCTCTCCGATAAAGAGCACATTTGATGAGCGGTTGCCAACCCCAAAGACAACATTATTACGTGTCTTGCTCAAATCACATTTCGCGCAATGTTGGCAGGCATTATTCAATTCTTCCCAGTTCATATTCATAAATGTCACCATGCCGGAGCGCCTTGAAGGTTTGACTTTTTTGGCGATTTTTGGTATTATTTAATAAACGAAATACTTGGAAATTGCGATGTGGGAGTATGATGAAAAAGACTTGGATTTTTTGCAGAGTTATTGCGCTGATATTGGTGCTTGCAACGGTGATAATGCCTGTTGCGACGATTGCGAGCGCGAGAAAAAGCGCGTCTGACGAAGCGTTGCGGGTAATTACCGATTACAGCAGCACGAGTTTATTTATTCTTGAAAAAGAGTTTGCGCGTACAAAAGGAACTGTTGTTTCGGGCAGGGTTGTCGAAGACGGAGTTACGCAGACATATTCGCGCAAGATTGAAAATATTGATGATTTAGTGTCTATGTGGGGCGGAGGGAATCCAAGAAGTGTAAGTTATTATATTTCTGTCGCTGTGCATGAAATCTACCACGGATATCAAATGCGCGACGCAACGGCTCGTTCGCAAGTGAGGCATCAGCTTGTTGACGGGAGCAATGTTTCATATGTAATGCCGCTGACGCACAGGGTAAAAACAGAAGAAGTGACCGGCGGGTATACGGGAGCGCTGGCGACAACGACATGGAAGAACTATGTTTCCAAAAACCGTGATACCGCGGCAAACGCATATGGTATTTATGGTTTGTTGGATGAATTTAGCGCGTATTATTATGACTTGAATGCATTGTACGAATCTGTTGATTTTATTTATGAGAGTATCAAGGAGCATGGCATTGAAGCGGATGTCAGCAATGCATCAATGAGTGAGCTGATGAGCTATTTGCATGAGGTTGAGAATAACGCGCTCGCTTATTATCAGTTTAGATATTGGATGTTGGAGTATCTGTTGTATTTACAGAACAAATATCCGCAAGAGTACAGCACATTGTTTGCGCATACAGAGTTTATCACTGTGTTGAGTCATTTTTTCAGGGCATATGAGGATTTAGTTGATAACCGCATGACGGCTTTGGTTGCCTCTATGAAAAACGAGCTTGAAAAAGAGGGTGTTGAGTTTACTGAGAGCCGTGACAGATACACATTTTCCAAAACAGTCGGGAGGTCAATATATTCATGTTATATGGAAAGGCTGACATCCCAAGTAAGGACTGTGATCAGCAATCTGAGCTCAGATAAGTACGCGGCTGTGTTGAGCGAATTGGAGAAATACGCTGTTATTGACGAGCAAGTGGTGACTCATAATCAAGGCTCTCATACGACGGTCATCCTGCAGGTCGGCTCGCCCTTTATTGTTGTAAATAGTACCACGAGGCTGATGGATGCGGAAGGCACAACACCTGTTGTTATTGATGGGCTTACACTTGTGCCGCTGAAAGTGATATTTGAGCTGTTTGGGTATGATGTTTTTTGGGATGGCGGAAGGATAACAGGTACACGTAACGATATTGAGATTGGCCTGTCGATTGGCAGCAGAACCGCTTATCGGAGCAGGCTTGAGTTTTCTCAAATGTACGGGGCGTGGTATAAAAATCAAGAAATGATAGAGCTGATAACCGCGCCGCAGCTGATTGGCGACCGTACTATGGTTCCGTTAAAATTTGTCGCTGAAAGTATTGACGCAAAGGTTGAATGGATCGCTGAGACAAAAATGATCGTTATAGCAGGCGAGTTTTAGGGAGCGAAGAATCTTAAGATCCCGTCTGAGCACACTTCCTATTTGTCATTCTGAACGTAGTGAAGAATCTAAAAAGCCAGACCCGCAATCGGTAATGATTGCGGGTCTGGAATTTGGAGCGGGTGATGGGAATCGAACCCACGCCGCCAGCTTGGAAGGCTGGAGTACTACCATTGTACAACACCCGCATCGTCGGCGGCAAAAGGCTGTGTTTCAAAAACCTAATTGCCGCTACGTTGTAGATTGTACAACATCGCCGATATTTGTGTCAACTATTTTTTTGCGTTGGCGTTTTTTTACGCCTTTTGACGCAATCGGTCAGTAGGTATTCGATTTGACCGTTTATTGAACGGAAATCATCCTCAGCCCATGCGGCAAGTTCCTTCCACAACTCCGTTGACAATCGGAGAGGGACTTGCTTTTTTTTATCATCTTTCCCATCCATTGTAAAATTCCCCATTTAAGGCAGTGTTAACTGAAACGATCTTTGATTGCAAAAGCAGAAATGATAGTGCAGAACCAGTGTTTCGTTAATACAATGTACCGCTGTTGACTATGGGTTGAGCGTCTCTGTTTCCGCAGAGTACAACGAGCAGATTACTGACCATTGCGGCTTTGCGTTCTTCATCAAGATGAACGATTTCATTTTCGCTCAATTTTGCAAGAGCCATTTCGACCATGCCTACCGCGCCTTCGACGATGAGTTGACGAGCGTCTACAACAGCGGATGCCTGTTGTCTTTGCAGCATTGCCGCCGCGATTTCTTCCGAATATGAAAGATGTGTGATCCGAGCCTCGATAATTTCAAGCCCCGCAATCTCTACTTTTTCTTGTATTTCTTTTCTGAGCTGATCGGCAATTTCACTGCTGCTGCCGCGCAGGGACAATTCGGTATCACAACCGGCATTGTCGTATGGATAGAGGCGAACAATGTTTCTGAGCGCGGAATCACATTGAATAGACAGAAATTCTTTATAATTATCGACGTTGAAAACGGCTTTGGCGGTGTTGACGACTTTCCATATGACCACGATGCCGATAATGATAGGATTGCCGAGCTGATCGTTTATTTTCTGTTTTTCGTTGTTGAGGGTCATTGCTTTGAGAGAGATTTTTTTGTTGAAGGTTGTAAATTCTTCACTTTTTAGCGCAGATAGCGTTTTTTCAAAAGACGTGTTTGTTATGGATTTGGCACCCGCAGTCGGGTTGACCCCTGTGCAAAACGGGTTGACCCAAAAGAAACCGGGACCTTTGAGTGTGCCGACATAACGCCCAAAGAGCGTCAGAACAAGCCCTTCGTTGGGTTTTAAGATCTTTAGCCCGACAAAAATGACAGGGGCTAAAATAAAGGCATATGTTCCGCCGATTACCGAAAGCGCGATAGGAAGTGCCGAAACATCACCGCCTTCAACCAAAATAATGCCGAACACAAACGCCGCGATACCAACAAGTGTCGCTAAAATGTTGAGCAGCATACACGCCATGCCGTTCATGCCTTTGAGCATAGTTTCCTCAAAAATTTTCTTATTATCATTAGCCATCATCCTTGCCCTCCCAAAAATATGATTATGATATCAATTTGATATCATAATCATATTAAACCATTCTGAAAGATTTGTCAAGTGTTTTTTTTGCGTTTATTTTGTTTTTTGCTGGTGTTTATTGTCTGACCCGGAAACATCAATGCCGACACAAGTACATTCGTATCAATCATTACGCGCATTGTGTTCCTCCCAGACTTCACGCCGTACTTCTTTGACCATTTCAACAACGTCTTTATCGTCTTTTAGCCCCAAGCGTTCAGCTTCGCCCTCGAAATCGCGCTGTGCGTTTTTTAGTGCTATCATGGCAGCGTTTTCCACGACGACACGCCCGTTTTCTTCCATGAAAATGACCTTGTCGCCGTCTTTTACGCCTAACA
>Ga0099364_10009780_pt1 | contig 13282 bp, 12 predicted proteins | sample TergutTh196P3_FD_73070 | JGI IMG/M metagenome (GOLD analysis project Ga0099364, IMG submission 73070) | Microcerotermes parvus P3 segment gut microbial communities from Pointe-Noire, Republic of the Congo - Th196 P3 | ecosystem: Host-associated > Arthropoda: Insects > Digestive system > Gut ...
AGGATGCGAGTAAAAGACTGTCGCCGGTTTTCACGATCAACGACATTACCACGGCGTCCGGCAGAAAATGGGATGTCAGTATGAATCAAAATTTCAGCCAGGAGAACGCGACGGGCATGAAAATCAACGCCGATCTGTCGGCCTCGCTCGGCGGGGCTTTTGGCAATACCCAAGGCGAGGGTAAGGGAATCAGGGGCAAGATAAAAGATGCCGCAAAGACCAACAGGGCCAACGCATTGTTGATCGTCGAGGGGAAAGCGGGCGGAAAATACTCCTGGGAGACGGGTACCGTCAACACCAGCAAGTGGGATAACTCGCTTACAATATCTACATACGCGAACACCGAACAACAGGCGGTACAACCCGGAAAGCTCAATTATGAGGTGGATCAGCAGGTGTTCATGATGCCCAACGGCGCGATCAGCCTCGCAAACGCCGTGAAACTGCCGAGAAGCACCGGCAACCCTCTCACGATATGGGACAACCCCAACTCGATTTATACGCAGAAACCCGACCTCGCCCTCAGCCTGCCGTTCAAATTTCAGACCGTGGGGAACAACACGAGAACTCCGTATCTCGGAGTGGACGTCGTGGCCGATCCTAATGAAGCGCTGGTGATCCGTGGGCTTCGCATCCTCAACCAAAGCGACGTCCCTTATATGGGCGCCGATCCCCGCATGATCCCTATAGATAAAGACACGGATATCAAACCTAAGATACAGTTTCCGGTCCACAACTACAGCACGGGCGTGGCCGTGGGCAATTTTGAAGTCAGGGTTCGCCTCATACCGATCACGGATAACCACTTCCTCCCGATGCCGGACTGGACCGGACCCAGAAAAGGCCCCGATCCGGTATATGATAAAACGTTCACTGTCACGGGCGGGATACCGTATCACCAAGACGGTAAAAACAACTGGATATGGGTCACACACGAATTCACGGATGAGATAAAGAATCTCCCCTCAGGGGAATACCGGCTCTTTATCGAACTCGATCCAAATAATCAATACGACGAGACGCACAAAAAATGGGACTACATGGTCGAGAACCCCAGCTCCACCGGCGATTACTACCTGGAGAACCCCGACGGCGACGCCGGCGGCAACAATATCGGCTTCGTGGTGGTTGCGCTTTACGAATACTTCGACGGCGTTCCGCTCAATTCTTCGTCGAATCCTTCCCTGGACGGCGAGTTCGCAACTACGGATGCCGACGATCCGATTGCGATCAACGTGAGGGTTGTCGACAACGAGCGTCCCGAACTGACTCGGCCTGAAATTCTGAAAGCGCTCGAGAACGGCGAAACGATACCGTACGAGTTGGAGCTCTGGTATGATGGTCCCGGCGAGCCGGACTTCGTTCCCGGTTTCCGCATAGCCATTGTCATCGTATCGGATGAAGACGGCGGTGAGCGGATGGTTGGCTACAGGGCGATACCGGGGATCACGAAGGGCAGACGCTACCACGCTAAAGGCGTGCTCGACAAAGAGGCCCTCAATTTCATACTGGAACTGCAGAAGGGAAGAGTCGAGGCGCAGGTGATTGGATCGCAATACGCTTTCGCGCTCGACCTGCCCGAACCATTACACTTCGATCATACCGGCGGCGATGACTTTAGCAGCGGCGGATGCGCGGCGGGAGCGTTCGCGCTGCCGGCGCTGCTGATCCTGGCAGTCGCGGCAATTCGCGGAAGAAGGAAATAGACGCGGGATTTCCCGCCTGACTTAATACCGCCCCCGCCTCGGCGGGGGCGGTATTAAGTCAAAATTAACCGTTCAACTTGTAACCATGCCGAGTTTTTATCTATGATTGTGTCATCGGATTTGTGGCAGAGAAACTGGGAGCGTAATCTAAATCAGTCATGCAGCATTTTAAGGAAGTCTTCAGCGGTTACCACACGCGCTAATGGCGTCTCCTCACACAAAAAGCCTTTGTCGCTGGAAATAATGTACCCCACATCGGCTTTGCCCGCGCATGTTACAACCAAAGCGTCTTCATAATCAGTGATTGGTAAATCTAAAGCCTTGGCGCAGTCGCAACTGTCTACTGAAATTATCCCAAGTATATTGAGCAGATTGTATATTACTTCCCGAGCCTGGTTGTCGCCGATTCTCTTTGCGGTTATGTAGTAAATATCGGTAACGCTGCTTGCTGTCGTAAAAGCTTCGATTCTTTCTTGATATATCTGTTCAAACAACTCTGTAACCGCTTCTTTTTGCGGCTCTCGGGAGAGAAAAAAATCCAAGATTACATTTGTATCAATCAATACTTTCATTTTGACATAATCCTCTCCTCCCGCTCTTTCTCCAAGTCAATCTCATATCCTGTTAAAATACCGCTTAATGCTTTAAATGATTTTTCTTTTTCCATTCGCGTTTTCGTTGTGCTAATAGTGGCTGATGCTGTTTTTGCCCGTTTATTTAGATCAAGCTCAAAAGGTATTTTTTGTTGACGGGCTACCGCTTTTAAATAAACATTGAGCCCTGCCGCCAAGGTGAGCCCTAATTGGCTGAAAACCCGCTCTGCCGCTTGTTTATCCGCTTCATCAAGTCTGATCGTGTAATTTACTGTTGCCATAACTGTTACTCCTTTCATCACGCACCGCATTGCATGTGCATGATACTTGATTCGAATGTGATTTGCAATCGGCAGGCAAATTCGATACCAAGAATCCGGAGCAAAAACGATTTTTTACATTTTTGGTGCCATTCGGCACTATACAAAATAAAAAAATGTTGTGTAAAATAAGTAGCGGCGGCCAGGTGGATGTAAATCTTTTATATCGCGCATGACCCCGATGTATTTATTTATAGAAGCGGCAAAACAAAGAGCGCTTCGCAGGGAAAGGAGTATACAGGCGCGGAATTTCCATAATTTACGATGAGTTTCATAAATATTTCAAGGAGGTTAGTGAGATATGAGATCAAGAAAAATATTTTTTGCGTTAATGGGAACAGCGGCGCTGTGCCTCGCGTTGCTTGTGTTCCTGCCGCGAGAGTCGGCGGCGGAGCAGAACATCACCGACGCTTTCACCGACGCGAATTTCCGCGCGGCGGTGCGTGAAGTATTGGGCAAGGGTGAGACTGACCCGATTTACGACACCGAGGTAGAGGTGATAACGGAGCTCTTCGTAAGTGGGGAAGGAATCAAAAGTCTTGCGGGCCTCGAATATTTTATCGCGCTGGAACTTCTTAACTGCGGCTTCAACGATCTTACCGAGCTTCCCAAGCTGCCGGGCAGCCTGAAATATTTGTACTGCTCCTACAACGAGCTTACCGAGCTTCCCGCGCTGCCGGACGGCCTGACAGAGCTTGGCTGCTCCTACAACGAACTTACCGAGCTCCCCGCGCTGCCGGGCAGTCTGACATGGCTTGACTGCTCCTACAACGAACTTACCGAGCTTCCCGCGCTGCCGGACAGTCTGACATGGCTTGACTGCTCCTACAACGAACTTACCGAGCTCCCCGCGCTGCCGGGCAGTCTGACATGGTTTGACTGCCAAAGCAACCGGCTTGCCCGGCTACCCGCGCTGCCTGATGCCCTTGAATACCTTAATTGCTTCGAGAACCGGCTTACCTCGCTCCCGCGGTTGCCGGGCAGTCTGACACAGCTTGATTGCGGCATGAACATGCTTACCTCGCTCCCCGCTCTGCCCGGCAATCTGGCAGAGCTTGCCTGCCACTGGAACCCGCTTACCTCGCTCCCGAAACTGCCGGACAGTTTGACGTCTCTTCTCACCGCCAACAGCCTGCTTACCTCGCTCCCCGATTTGCCGGACGGTCTGACAACGCTTATCTGCGAAATGAGCCTGCTTACGTCGCTTCCGGATTTGCCGAACAGCCTGAAAACTTTGTACTGCAACGACAACCGGCTTACCTCGCTGCCTGCGCTGCCGGACAGCCTGGAATGGCTTTTCTGCTATTACAACGAGCTTACCTCGCTCCCCGCGCTGCCGGACGGTCTGGTGCGGCTTCACTGCTACAGTAACCAGCTTACCTCGCTCCCCGCGCTGCCGGACGGTCTGGCAGACCTCCGGTGCAACGACAACCAGCTTACCGAGCTCCCTAAACTGCCGGCCAGCTTGAGTAACCTTGTTTGCAGCGGTAACCGGCTGACGGGGCTTGACGTGACCGGGACGCAGGTGGCACATCTGCTGGGATCCCTTCTTTGTTACGGCAACTATATGGAAGATAAAAGTGCCGTCATCGGCTACGACGGCCCTTGGTCGGGGGTAACCCATATCTTCGATCCGCAGCACGAGCCCGGCTTCAAAGCCGTTACGAACATTGCCGGGGTACAGGGCATTGCCGCAGCCGGAACCCCGCTGCAGCTCACCGCCACGGTTATCCCGGCTGACGCGGACAATAAGGACATCGAGTGGTACATTTCATACGACGATCCCGGAACCACCGGGGCTGCCGTCACGCTTGACGGCGTTTTTACCGCGGAGAGGGAAGGATGGGCATGGGTGACGCCTCAGATAGATCGCGGCGAGCGCGCCGATATGTATTATCAAAGGGAGTTATACATCTATGTCACAGACAGGCCGATAATCACGACAACGTCATTGCCGGGCGGCACGGTGGGAACGGCGTACAGCCAAACCCTCGCGGCGGCGGGCGTAACGCCTGTCGAATGGACGATTGACGGCGGCGCGCTGCCGGGCGGCCTGACACTTTCGAGCGACGGCGTGATTTCAGGCACGCCGGCTGCCGAAGGCGCGTTCAACTTCACCGTCAAGGCGGAAAACGGACATGGCGAGAATACGAAATCTCTCTCTGTCGAAGTGAACGTGAAATTGAACGCAAACAATGACAGCAGCAACGGATGCGCTGCGGGAGCGTTCGCGCTGTCGGCATTGCTGATCCTGGCAGCGGCGGCGATTCGCGGAAGAAGGAGATAGGCGCGGGATTCTTGTAAGCAGGGGCGGTATCCTGCCGCCCGTTGTGGAAGACCGCTACCGCCCCCGCCGAAGCGGGGGCGGTTCTCGCGTTGGAGCGTTGAACCAAAACAGGCGGGTCTTTACCATCATCTCACTCGGTCTTCCGTCTCCCGTAAAATGCTCTTATCATCGCCCTGACGGCAATCCTGAATATCATCAACGAATACGTAATTCTCATCAATCTGATAAACAATGCGGTATCTTTTGCCTGAAATCATGTATCGATATTTTCCAATGGGCAGATACGGACGGTTGTAGGGTGGATTTCGGAAGGGTAATGTTTCGAGAGATCGAATATCTTTGAGTAGCTCTTCCAATAGAAGGTTAGCGGAATAGACGCTGACACGGCCTAAAAATTCAAAATGCTCATACATCCTGTCATTTGCGGCAACGTCAACGATTACTTTATATACCTTTATCTCGTCTTCCATGCTCCGCTCCTTTTTCTATCGCTTCTCTCATGTTTTGTTCAAAGACGTCAATTGTATGCCCGCGTGTTCCAAGCAATCGATTACGCTCCGAAGCAAGCAGACGTTCGGCAACTGCCAAATCTTCTTCCCTGCGATTGTATGTTTCCATGTCCATAATTACCGTGTCGCCTGTTCCGTTTCGAGTCAGGAATACCGGCAATTTACTGGTACGGCAAATATCGGCGATACTGTTATAGTTCTTTCGCAGCTCGCTGGATGATTTAATAATAATGCTCATATTCTTCACTCCTCGCAATTAGTCAAATTTATAGTAATATTATACTCTTATATGACAAAGAAATCAAAATGTAAAACTGTGTGCCACGTATTGATAAGTGGAAGCACTCAGGACATATCGCTGGGCGGGTCCGGGATCAATATTGCGCGTTTGTTTATGATCCATTATGATAACTCCGGCTGGGAGAGGCACAGGGCTTTCGCATTGAAAGATATTGAAAGTTTATACTGGATCCGTCTTCTTCATGCGACAGAATTTGTGGATTGACTGCGCGGGATGTATCACCAGAGATTTCACGTCCGCCACATTGGCCGGCAGCGAAAGCAGTTTAACCCCTTCCGTTAAACAGGGTTATTTATGGTTTCATTCATGCTGCCCATGCGATACCCAAGCAGGTCTGAAGCTACATAAGCGAATCCGATTTTTTTAAATTCATGATAAATTCTTTCCCGCAGCTTGCAATCTTCGAGCAGACGGAAACCGTCCTGATCGGTTTCGATACGGGCCAGATTTCCGTGGTAACGCACCCTGACCTGTCTGAAACCTGTATCCAGCAGAAATTGTTCCGCTTTGTCGATCATGGAGAGCCGTTCGGCGGTAATGCTTTCTCCGTAAGGGAAACGGGACGACAAACAGGCGAAGGACTGTTTGTTCCAAGTAGACAAGCCCATCTCTTTGGATAAAGTCCGGATTTCGTCCTTTGTCAGTTTTGCGTGGCGAAGCGGGCTTTTAACACCCTGTTCTTCGACCGCCTTATGACCTGGACGATAATCTGCGTTATCGTCCATATTGGAACCTTCCGCGAGATGAACGATTCCCTGTTCTTTTGCAACTGCCCATATCTTTGCAAACAATTCATTTTTGCATAAATAACAGCGGTTAAGGGGGTTCTGTGAGAAACCGTCAATATCCAACTCCTCCGAGTCGCATATAAAGTGGCGTATTCCTTCTTTTTCACAGAAGAGAGCGGCCTCCTTTAATTCGCGTTCGGGAAATGAACAAGAGCGAGCGGTTACGGCAATAACTTGATCCCCTAAAACATCGCGCGCCGTTTTAATCAGGAAAGTTGAATCAACGCCTCCGGAAAAGGCGACTGCAACGCTCCCAAGCTCACGTAAATATTGTTTCAGCTGTTCATGTTTAATATCCATCGAACCCATTTTACTGACCATTAAGACGAAGCATCGGAGTATTCAATCCGCTCTATCAGATTATTTGAAATTCTTGACATAGTTTTTACCCCCAATTATAATGCTAAAAGCATATAGATGTTAAATGTATAATATTATCCCTTCTTCATTTTTGTCAATGTTGAAAATTCGACTAACCATTCTGATGTGAGGAGAACTATTATGGACGATAAGCTTGTATATCTGGATAATGCCGCAACCTCTTTCCCAAAGCCGGAAAGCGTATATGCCGCTGTGAACAAAGCCCTGCGTGAATCGTGCGGAAACCCGGGCCGCTCTGGGCACAGGATTTCCCTGTCCGCCGGAAGAATTATAGATGAAGCCCGTATGCTTTGCGCGCGGCTTTTTCACGCGCAATCGCCTGAAAATATTATTTTTACAAACAACACGACAACAGCGTTGAATCTGGCCATCAAAGGGACAATCAAACCCGGGGATCATGTGATAACAAGCTCGCTTGAGCATAATTCGGTGGCCCGCCCTCTCAAATTCCTTGAAGGCGAAGGAGTTGAGGTCACAAAGATACCAGCCGATCTACATTCCGGACTGGATGCGCTCAGAATAGAGGAAGCCATAAAGCCTGACACAAGACTGGTGGTATGCACGCATATTTCCAATGTGACCGGCACGGTAAACGATATATCCGCGATTGGGGCGATTTGCAGGGACAAAGGCGTTTTGTTTTTAGTGGACGCAGCCCAATCCGCGGGAACCAGACCGATCGACGTGCAAGAGATGCGGGTCGATATGCTGGCTTTCCCCGGCCACAAGGGGCTGTTGGGACCGCAGGGAACCGGCGGATTGTATGTCAGACCCGGAACGGAACTTAAAACAATAATACAGGGCGGAACAGGGACTTCTTCGGAATCTCTTGCGCAGCCGGAGTCAATGCCGGAAAAATTTGAGAGCGGCACGCTCAATACACCGGGGCTGGTGGGGTTAGCGGCGGGAATACAGTTCATACTTGAAATCGGGATTGAACGGATTGAACAGTGGGAAGCTATGCTGACAAATCGTCTGATAGAGGGTATTAACAGCATAGACGGCGTAACAATTGTCGGTCCGGGATTAAATGCCAATAGAGGGAGTGTCGTATCAATCAGCATAAACAAAGCTTCTTCCGCCGATTCCGCCCTCATGATGGACGCCGCATTTAATATTGCCGTCCGCGGCGGCTTGCATTGCGCGCCCGACGCGCACCGAAGTGCCGGAACTCTGGAAAGCGGCGGGACTGTCCGCATCAGCCCCAATTACCTAAACTCGGAAGATGATATCGACCGCTGCCTGTCTGCACTGGAGGCCTGTGCCAGAAGCTTATGAGGAGGGAGTCGGAATGGACAGATACGCGAGACAGGCCGTTTTCAGTCATATCGGCAAAGAAGGGCAGGAAAAGCTCCTTAATTCAAAAGTAACAATAATTGGATTGGGGGCTCTGGGGACGGTGGCGGCGAATAATCTGTCCCGCGCCGGCGTCGGTTATATACGAATGGCGGACCGGGATTATGTTGAACTGACCAACCTTCAGCGGCAAATCCTCTACAATGAGGATGACGCCGCACAGAGTCTGCCGAAGGCTATCGCGGCATTCAACCATCTAAGCAAGATAAACTCGGAAATTACCCTGGAGCCGGTTATAACCGACGTCAATCCGTCAAATATTGAAGGGTTGATAAGTGACGCCGATCTGGTTTTAGACGCTAACGACAATTTTGAAATAAGGTTATTGATTAACGAGGCTTGCGATAAACATAAAATTCCATGGATATATTGCGGCGCGTTGGGCAGCGAGGGAATGACCATGAATATACTGCCCGAAGGAGAAGGGCCGTGCCTGAGGTGCTTTTTAGGCGAATCCGGATCATCGGCGGGCCCGTCGTGCAGTACGTTCGGCGTACTGAATATGGTTACGGTGACGATGGCGTCGATTCAGACAGCAGAGGCAGTGAAGATACTTATAAACTCAAATTCCGTCCGTAAAGAATTATTGATTCTGGATTTATGGGAAAACGACTTTACTTCCTTAGAGCTGAAAAAGAATGATGATTGCCCGGTATGCGTTCATAAACAATATGAGTATTTAGGAAAATCCGCCGGTTCATATACAACAAGTTTATGCGGCAGTAATTCCGTACAGGTAGTGCCTCCACGGCCTGTAAAAGTTGACTTCAACATATTGTCCGAAAGATTGAAAAAAGCCGGAGAAGTTCATCTTTCGCCGTACGCTTTGCGGTTCTCGGATAATAAATACGAAATAATGCTGTTTCAGGACGGCAGGGCCATAATTAAAAACGCGATTGACGGGAACAACGCAAAATCCGTTTATACGGAATATTTCGGATGAGACGCGTCTTCTAAAAATACGTTACGGCAGCCTGCTATGTATAGAGGAAGCGCAATGCGCGCCCCTACAATATCCACCGGCGTAGGGGCGCGCATTGCGCTTCCTTGTTTTCAGATACATTAAATCAAATTGCTATAAAACAGCTTGCAAAGAATTACGGCGTAATCTGCGTGCCCAGCACTTTCAAAAACGCCGCTATCCATTCGGGATGCGCGGGCCATGCCGGAGCCGTGACCAAATTGCCGTCCGTGCAGGCATTGCTGGCTGAGGCGTTTACCTCGTGCCATTTCGCGCCCGCATCCACCACGTCCGGCATAACCGCCGGGTAACAGGTACACTCGCGTCCCTTAAGCACGCCCGCGGAAACCAGAATTTGCGGCCCGTGACATATGGCTGCAATTGGTTTTTTCTCTTTGTCGAAATCCTTGACCAGTTTGATGACGCCCGGATTGAGGCGCAGATATTCCGGCGCTCTGCCGCCGGGAATGACCAGCGCGTCGTAATTCGCCGCATCCGCCTTATTGAAGTCGGCGTTGATTATGAAGCGGTGTCCCGGTTTTTCAGAATAGGTCTGATCACCCTCAAAATCATGGATGGCGGTTTTGATGAAATCACCGGGCATTTTGTCCGGACATACGACATCAACCTGATGACCGACCATTAGCAGCATCTGAAACGGAACCATAAGTTCGTAATCCTCCACAAAATCACCAGCAATGATAAGAATTTTCTTCACGGCCATAGATGAACCCTCCTGTTGTGTAGATTATATTTTGTGTGTTTTTCATTTTAGCATATTTTACGCGCCTTTTCGTACTGCCGAGGTTAAGGTTAAGCTCTGCGTTCCCCGCGTATACTGATGAGAGGCTTTTCCGTATGCGCGAGCGGAGAAAAGCAATCCGGCAAAGAAATTCAATACGATGAGGAAATTTACAATAAGAATTTGTATGTATTTACTGTGATTGCGGGTTATAATTACTAATGAAATTCACACAGATAAAAGAATCAGAATCGAGAAAAAATCGGAATAGTGGTGGGCTGATGTCGGAAAACCTGTTGGAGCTCAGAAGTATCAGCAAAAGCTTTCCAGGCGTGCTCGCGTTGGACAATGTGAGTTTTGATCTGCGGCGTGGAGAAATCCACGCGATAATGGGAGAGAACGGCGCGGGTAAATCCACTTTTATAAAAGTTATAACCGGTGTGCATGAGGCGGATGAGGGCGAAATATTTCTTGAGGGACACCGCGCCCAATTCAAAAACCCACGCGACGCCCAAAAGCAAAGCATCGCCGCCATCTACCAGCATGGAACTGCTTATCCGCACCTGAGTATTACGGAGAATATCTTCATCGGCCATGAACAGGTAAAAGGGATACTTAAAACTATCGACTGGAATTCCCTGCACCTAAGGGCGGAAGCTTTGCTGAAGGAGTTGAGCTGTGAGCTCGATCCCCGAACGACATTGGGAGGGCTCTCGGTCGCGGAGAAACAGATGGTGGAGATCGCGAAAGCGATTTCACAGGACGCCCGCATCCTGATCATGGACGAACCAACCGCATCCCTTTCACGAAGGGAATGTGAAAACCTGTATCACATTACCGAGAGGCTCAGGGATTCGGGAGTTTCGATAATATTTATTTCGCACCGCTTCGAGGACATGTTCCGCCTTGCGGACAGGGTAACGGTGCTGAGGGACGGTAAATACATAGGAACCTGGGACGTGGATAAAATTTCAGACAAAGATCTTATCAGCGCGATGGTCGGGCGTGAGATAAGCCAAATTTACCCGGTCAAGGACTGCGAAATCGGCGGGGAGATATTCCGCGTGGAAGGACTCAGGCGAACGGGCTATTTCAGTGATGTGAGCTTCGGGCTGGAAAAAGGGGAAATTCTCGGGTTTTTCGGCCTGGTGGGTTCGGGGCGCACCGATGTAATGCAGTCCGTTTTCGGAATAGAACCCGCTCACGGCGGCAAAATATATCTTGACGGCAGGGAAATCAACGTAAAGAACCCGCGTGAAGCCATTTCTGCCGGGATCGGCCTGCTGCCGGAAGACCGTCAGCATCAGGGACTTATTCTTGAATGGGAAATCTTTAAAAACATCACTATTTCCGGGCTTAGTCAATTTACTGAAAAAAGCGTTATGAAACCAAGAGCGGAGCGCGCCAAAGCAAAAAGCCTCGGTGAAAAAATAGCCCTGAAAGCCGTTACCGTGTTCGACAAGGTGAGTTCCCTGTCGGGGGGCAATCAGCAAAAGGTCGTAATCTGCAAATTGCTTAACCTGGACTTGAAGGTGCTCATTCTCGACGAACCGACAAAAGGCGTGGACGTCGGCGCGAAAAGCCAGATATACGAGATTATGAACGGCCTTGCCGCGCAGGGCTACGGCATCATCATGATTTCCAGCGATATGCCGGAGATACTCGGGATGTGCGACCGGATAATAGTCATGCACGAAGGCAGGGTTACGGGGGAATTCCAGCGCGGGGAAGCGGAACAGGAAACTCTGCTCGCGGCTTCGATGAATATTGATGAAAGACGCGCGGCAGGCTAATGAATAAGAGGCTATTATCACAGAATATCCACGAAATCTGCCTGTTCGGGGTGATAATGCTGCTCGCGTTTTTTATCAACGTCCGAAGCGGCGGTAATTTCCTGACGGCGAGGAACATCAGCGATATGTTCATCGAGACGTCCATACTCGCCATTCCGACTATGGGAATGATGTGCGTGATCATAGCGGGCGGTATAGACCTCTCGGTCGGCTCAACGATGGCGCTGGCCGGGATGGTCGGCACGACGATACTCAAGAACAGCCTCATGCCGGACGGTTCGGGCCTGCACCCGGCGGCCGTCATAATGATTGCGGTGTGCGTGGGCACTGTATGCGGCATGATAAACGGCCTTATCGTATCGAGATTGAACGTCCTGCCCATAATTACCACCCTCGGAACAATGAGCATCTACCGGGGTATCACGTACTTGGTCAGCGGCGGCTCATGGGTGCTTCAGCAGAATATGACCGCGGAGTTCAGGAGCGTCGCGACGGGCAATATCATGGGGGTCAACAACCTTATCTGGATCGCGCTCGTTATATTCGCCGTCAATTTTTACTTCCTCGGATATTCCCGCGCCGGCAGAAGGCTCTACGCCGTAGGCAACAGCGAGGAGTCCGCGTCGGTAAGCGGGATAAACACCAAGTCGGTCAGATTGCTGTCTTACGTCATAAACGGCGCACTGTCAGGGCTTGCCGGCATACTTTTCGTATGCAGATTCGCGGCGGCGCAGGGCGAGAGCGCGACCGGCTACGAACTGAACGCCATCGCGGCGTGCGTCCTCGGCGGCGTGAGCATATCGGGCGGCGCGGGCAAAGTACACGGGGCATTGATGGGCGCGATCCTGTTCGCGATGCTCAACAACGCGCTCCCCCGCCTTCAGATATCGCCGTTCTGGCAGGAAGCACTGCGCGGACTGATAATACTGATTTCAATACTGATCGGCGCGTTGATATCCAGACATTCGCTCAAAAAAGCCCTCGAAAGGAGGGCGCTAAAATGATGGAAAAACCCGGCGCCTCCTCTTCATCACGTGTGATCTTAAACGAGAGGCCGTTTTCCCCGAGGCGATTTTTCTTCCAATGGGAATGGATGCTGGTGGTTATCTTTATTTCGATAAACATAATAAATCATTCTCTCTCGCCGAATTTTCTGGTTTTCTCCAACATCATGAGCGCTGTCCAGATGTTCTGCGACAAAGCCATTCTCGTCTTCCCCATGATGATGGTCATCCTGCTCGGCGACATAGATATTTCCATCGCCTCGACGATGGCACTGTCGGGTGTGATCATGGGGGTTTCGTATAATATGGGACTTCCGATGGAGGCCGCTCTGGTACTTGCTATTCTGGTGGGCGCGGCGTGCGGATTCATGAACGGGATACTGCTCGTCAAATTCAAGGAACTGCCGGCGATGATCGTCACGCTGGTCGGCATGATACTGTTTCGCGGTATAGCGAGCATAATACTCGAAGACAGGGCGGCGGGCCGTTTTCCGGCGTGGTTCCAGTTTTTAGGGTGGGGGAATATCGCCGATATCCCCTT
>Ga0099364_10009781_pt1 | contig 13279 bp, 6 predicted proteins | sample TergutTh196P3_FD_73070 | JGI IMG/M metagenome (GOLD analysis project Ga0099364, IMG submission 73070) | Microcerotermes parvus P3 segment gut microbial communities from Pointe-Noire, Republic of the Congo - Th196 P3 | ecosystem: Host-associated > Arthropoda: Insects > Digestive system > Gut ...
GTGGCTGACGGACGAGGATTTCCAAAAGGCTGCCGAGGAATAGCCATGCGAAATCCCATGCGAACTGGCAAGGAATGGCATTGAACTAGATAGACTGGATTTTTACAAAATACTTATTTTATAGCGTGTTCCGGTGTGTGCAATCGTGTACAATGGCGTGAAACACTATAAAATGCCCTTTGCGGTTAAAAAAGGAGTTAACCGCAAAGGACGCGGAGGACGCAAATGTTCCATTTGTCCCCGTCGGCAGTATAACATCGGTTCCTGTTGCGGACTATCTACCAACTCATCCGCACGATTGCTTCTTTGACGAGAAGCCGCATTTTCGCAGCGGATGCTTTTTCTCCTGTGAACAATTTGAATTGATAACACGCTTGTCCCACAAACATTTCTACGCCGGTAACAACCTTGCAGCCCTTTTCCTGAGCAGACTTGATGAGCAACGTAAATTCAGGATTATAAACCGCATCGAATACCAACATCTTGGCACGGAGTGACTTTTTCGAATAGGGCGTATCATTCACATTCGGATGCATGCCTAGCGGTGTGCAGTTCACCAATATATCCGGCTGCATCGACTCGCGCATTTCCCATAATGTATATTCGCAGCCGAGATGTCTGGAAAGTTCCACCGCCCGCTCCGCATCGACATCCGTTACCGTAACCATTGCATCGCGATGCACAAGTCCATATGCTAGTGCTTTGCCTGCTCCGCCGGAACCTAACACGAGAGCCTTCTTATTTTTCAAGACACTCTCTTCGTCCAATATATTTCCGCCCAAGGCGATTTCAATTCCTCCGATTGCCGCAATGTAGTCGGTATTGTAGCCTAGCCGCTGCCCCTTCCGAAAGACGACGGTATTGCAAGCACCAATTCTTTCGACCGCCGGATCCGCCTTCGTTAAATGTTCAATGACAGCTACCTTATGCGGAATGGTAACACTGATTCCTTTGATTCCAAATTCAGGAGCAAGGCGGATAAAATCGGCGACGCAAGAATCTTCAAGTTGAAAAGGAAGATAGACGGCATTGACTCCTTGTTCCAAAAACGTTCTGTTATGCACCAGCGGACTCAAACTGTGTCCTACCGGATTGCCGATAATTCCGTAAACGGCGGTTTCCTGATCGATCTGTTCATAATGGTAAAGATCGAGCAAGTCTTTATAGACCAGCAGTCCCGGCGCGATGATTCGGTCTTCGGAAAACGTCGCATATGTGTAGGGCATTCCGAACTTTTTCGAGAGGATTCGGGCGGGTTTGCCCAGTTCGCCCATACAGATTCCGACGGTGCGTACGCCTTTTTCGCCGAGTTCTTTTGCTGCCTCATTCTTCGCCTTGACGAAATTGAGGAATCGATAGATTTCGTCGACCGTTTTCGGTGTTCCGGCAATTTTAACGAAGTAAGGATTTTTCGTTAACATTGTCCGGTGCAGTTCCTCGAGGTTTTCCGGCATCGATTCCGTGTTATGGTAACTGATGATGCGTCGGGTCTTTCCGTAGAGGGGAATTTGGTCGGCGACATCGACTTCGATATCGACGAATTCCGGTTCGGCGGCGATGGCGGAGCGGAGCAGTGTGAGGCGTTGTTCTTCCGATTCTTTCCAGAGTCCGCCGTCCTGTTGACGCCGGACGGTAACGATTGTAGCGGTCGGACGCACCGGAATAAGCCGGTTCAAGTCGGGCTCTCGACGGAGAAAGTCGAGTCGGAGTTCGACGAGTTTGATTCCCTCTTCGGCAAGCCGTTCATGTTCGGCTGTCATTCGGGTATGACTCCCGCAGGCTATCGTAACGCAAATCATAATAAGACAATTTTACACCGTTATTGCCGTGCTTTCAATATATTAGACTTTTTCCATCCCCTCGTCATTTCCGTGAAAACGGGAATCTAGAAAACATTCACAGAGCCGCAATCGTAAAGATTGCGCATCGTTTCTGCGCAATCTTGTATGCTAACGATTGCGGCTCTGCTTGTTTCGGCGGGACGTTTTGTTCTTGCGTCCTTTGCCCTCTTTGCGGTTAAATCCTTTTTTAACCGCAAAGAGCGCAAAGAACGCAAAGGACAGTCTCATACCGTTTTCGGTCTAGATTCCCGTTTTCACGGGATGACGAGACTACGGAACAGGTCTATTATCCTCTCTTTCTGCGGCGAGCCGCCAAGCCTACCCCCAACAGACCTAGACCAACTAACGCCAATGTCGAAGGTTCAGGCACAGCATTCGCACGACTCGTTTCCGTCTCAATCACCCAGTTGACGACCAAAGCACCATCATTGTTTATCACTCCCAAACGCCGTAAAGCAGACTCGTCCACAATCAGACTATGATCGTCCCAAGTCACTTCAATTATGCCGCCGGCAAACATTCCAGACAAATCAATACCGCCGAAAATGTCATTCAGAGAAAAATAAATCGAACGAGTCGTATCGATATAGTCCAAACCGTCGTCTTCATTGGTGTACTCTTTGACCGTCGTAATTTCAAACATCGCCTGCCACGCATCAAGTGTATAAGCAGTTAAATCGAGTTTGACTCTAACATTGTCGGTAACAAGCTTCTCCACACCGACATTGAAGCCGGTGTACTCCTCATCGAAACCTCTAATGTTGTACAGTCCGCCCGACTCGCCGAAGGAGAGAGTACCAATGTTGCCCCAGCCCTCTATCGATTCCGTTTTGCCGTTGGTAACTAACAGATTTTCGATCCGCCCCGAACCCGTATAAACTCCAGAAGTGTAACTCATATTGTCAACCGTACCGAGATTTTCAAACGTACCACTAACCAACGCCAAGTCCGCAACGGAATAGCCGATATTGTTCGTAAAGGTCCCGCCCTCGACCGTAACCTTTTGCACTAGATTGGCATAATTGTCGAATGTGCCGCCATAGACATTCACTTCACCGCCGATAAGACCGTTGTTGCTAAAATCACCGCCATTGACTGTAACAAGAGAGGCTATCGAACCGCCGGAATTATTGTTGAACGTACCGCCGGTCTGTGTGAAACTATTCGTAATGGTACCGTCGTTGTTAATGGTTCCGCCGCTAAAAGTAGTGATGTTGTCTATCGTACCATTGTTGTTAACCACTCCGTCGGTCTGTGCTAGATTTCCTACCGTCCTATCTGTATTGTTGTTAAGCGTTCCGACGTCGATGTTTGCGTAGTTGATGGTGCCGAAATTTTCCACTCGGAAGGCGTCTGGAATTGCGCTGCCGGTGTAACTCGTGTTTGTCATTGAACCGTTAAGCATAATGTAAAAGCGACCGGTGATGTCTTTTTTCAAGTCGATTTGGTTGACGACTTGGTTTTCTTCTGCACCAAAGTCTTCTCCGCCGACGGTCTGTTGTCCAATTTGCAGGATGAAATTGCCGATGGAATAGGATGTGCCGCTTCGTCCGGTGTGTAAAGTGTCGGTCGTAACCCAGAGGTTGTCGAACTTCATTTGACCGTTTGAGTTGTTAATGCTGCCGCTTTGGTGGTAAAAATTGTCGAATGACTTTTCACTGGTAGCCATAAACACTGCCGTTCCGGTATTTCGCCATCCGGCGCCCCAGGGCTCTGTTGCTCCTGTTGTTGCCGATTGGTTCTGTCCTTCCAACCACTGTGCTTGTATTTTTTCGCTGGTCAGTATTGCGAGTGCTGTTGCGACGGCGGCGATTAACAGATTTTTTGTTTTCATGTGGTTTCTTTCGTTGGGGATAAACTTTTCAAGTTTGATGTCCGATTTTACAGTAGGTGTTATCGGCTGTCCAGCGGTAGTCGAAAAAGTTTTCCTTTTGGGAAAAGGACTTTTTCATTTCGCAATAAGGCGACCGAAAGGATGGCGTCATTGTCAAATCGTCTTATCCGCTGCTAGCTCTCTAACAAGGGTGCCGATGGCTTCCCTAGTCGGAGCAATTTCGGTAAAACCTTCCTTTTTCAGTACGACCGACTGTATTTTGAAAACCTTCGTCGGCGAACCGGAAAGACCGCATCGAGTCAGGTTGGCATTGATTTCGTCGAGCCCCCATTGTTCCAGCGGAGCATTTTTGTACTTCATCATTCTCTTTGCTGCCCAGGGACGCGGAACATTTGCCGTATCCACCACGGTTAACAAGGCGGGTAACTTTACTTTAACCATTTCCCAACCATCGCCGATGTTCCGCCGCACCGTTGCCGAACTTTTGGTAAGTTCCAAAATTTCCTCTGCGTAAGTAACTTGCGGAATACCCAATTTTTCTGCACACTGCGGTGCCGTTTGGGCTGTATCGCCGTCTATCGCTTGCCGACCGGCAAAGACAATGTCAAAGTTGCCGATAGTCTTGACCGCTTGCGAAAGAATGTAACTCGTTGCCAATGTATCGCTTGCGGCGGCGCGGCGATCCGTTATTAAAACCGCCCTATCCGCGCCGCGATAGAGACAATCCCGAAGCACCTCGGCAGCTTTCGGAGGTCCCATCGATACGGCTGTAACGGTACCGCCGTACTTTTGTTTGACAGAGAGTGCCATTTCCAAAGCGTGTAAATCTTCGGGATTGAAAATGGTTGGCAGAGCAGCACGGTTAACGGTGCCGTCCTCTTTCATGGCATCGGCAGAAACGTGATTGGTATCGGGAACTTGCTTGACGAGAACGATGGAGTGCATCTTTGTGTTACTCAATGTGAGCGTTTGGATTTATACCGCGACACGTCAACAATCTGGCTTTTTCCTCTTCGTGTTTCCTTTGTTCTCTCGGTGTCTTTGTGGTTAATCTTTTTTAACCACAAAGACACAAGGGACACAAAGATTCCACAAGGCAAAACGCCATTTTTTTACCCGTTAGCAGTATAGTGGGACGTGTATGCGTCGGGATTCTCTATGATTGTAGAAGTTTTCTTTTTTTCGTCAAGATGTTAGCCGCCCCGCCAGCGGGACGTGCAGCCGGGGCAACATTAGGCTTCACCGAAAACTGAATCCCCCTTTTTTCTTCGACAAATCCTTTGTGTTCTTTGTGCCCTTTGTGGTTAAAATTTCTTCTTTTTAACCGCAAGGGACGCAAAGAAAAAATAACATCGGCTCCTGTTTGATTTCTATTACTTTCCGGCGGAAGCTTTACTCTGTTTTTTCCCCTATTTTCCGCTACAATGTGCCTTTCGTTTTCTCGATGATACTATTTCAATGGACTTCCAAAACACTCTCAAACGAACACGAACCGAAGAGGAAGTCAAAGCCGCCTATGTAAAGCATTTCGGTTTGAAATACGTTACATCTGACTGCTCCGACGACGATTCCTGAAGAGGAAAAAAACCAAAATGGAAAAGGCGGAAAGCGACATAGTGAAGAAAAAGAGTAATATGAAGCACAAAGTCTCTACCCAACGCCGTCGGTTCGGAGAATTTTTTACCCCCTTACCTTTTGCAAAAAAGGCATTGGAATATATCGAAAGGTCTCTCGGCAAAGAGTGGTGGAAGAGCGGCGAGTACCGGCTTTGGGATATGGCAACAGGAACAGGAAACTTGGAATACTATCTTCCGCAAGATGCGCTAAAGTATTGCTATCTATCGACTTACTACGACGGTGATGTCGAACATTTAGAAAAACTTTTTCCCGACTCGACGATTTTTCAATATGATTATCTGAATGATGATGTCAACCAAGTCTTTGCACAAAACGGCAAAACATTGAAAATGACACATTCGTGGAAGATGCCGGAAACGTTGCGCAACGATTTGAACAATCCGAAACTCAAATGGATTATTCTGATCAATCCTCCCTTTGCAACGGCACAAGAAGCCGGGATGAAAGGAAAGAGCAAAGCACGAGTAGCGGACACGCTTGTCCGGCAACGTATGCATAGTGAAAACTTGGGCGAAGTATCTCGCGAACTTTTTTCGCAATTCATTTATCGAATTAAAAACGAATTTGAAGGCAAGCAGGCGTTTCTCGGATTGTTCTCAAAGTTAAAGTATCTCAATGCCAACAACGACCAGAGGTTGCGTGACAAGATATTCCATTTTTCCTTTTTGAATGGCTTTGTTTTTAGTTCGGTCAACTTTCATGGAACATCAAGGAGCAGTCAATTTCCCATCGGCTTTATTCTTTGGGATTTGTTGGACAAAAAGAAAGTAGAGCATCAAAAGATTGTTCTTGATGCTTTTAATGAACAAGTCGAAAAATTCTCCATAAAGGAAATGAATACAGTCGGCAAAGAACACCATTTGAGTAAATGGATTGTACGTCCGCCTGCAACGCAAAAATTCCCGCCGTTCTCTTCGGCAATTAAGTTAGGCATCGACAATGTGGACAAGCGAGACAGAATCGCACCGGGCTTTTTGGCATCATTGATGTGTGCGGGCAATGATTTTCAACAGCAAATGAAGACAGCATTTCTTTCTGGACCGCAAGTCAGTGCCGGTGCGCTTTCTGTAACGCCGGAAAATTTTGAACAAGCCGTTGTCGTCTTTGCGGCAAGGTTGCTCCCCAAGATAACTTGGCTTAATGACGGCGACCAATGGATGCAGCCGAACAAAAAATTATCGAAAACGTTTATCACTGATTGTGCCGTTTGGAGTTTATTCAGTGGTAACAATCACACGGTTGCGATGAAAAATGTCAAGTATCAGAGAAAGACGTATCAGATTGTCAATCATTTTTTTCCGTTTTCGCCGCAGGATTTTAGCGGCGGTGTCATTGCGGACTGGGACATCGAACAATCCCGCCGCCGGTTAAGGAACACGTTTGTTGCCGATTGGCTGGCGTTGCAAAAACTATCGCCGCTGGCAAAGAAGATTTTGGAATCGGCAAGACAAGTCTATGCGATGTTTTACGGCAGTTTGAATTTGTTGTTGCGGACACCGAAGTTTAAGATTGAAACTTTCGATGCCGGTTGGTGGCAGATTCGTATGGCACTGCAAGATGCGAATAGCGGCGAAGAGGAACTTTCGGAAGTAAAAATGCTTCATAACAAGATGAGAGAAAAACTTCTGAAACAGTTGGTAGAGTACGGGATTGTCGGATAGGGCAAGTGCGCTTCGTCTCCGGCTCGGCGAACGTTTCGCAATCTAACGATTGCGGCTCTGCTATTTTCTGATACAATGTTCCTTTCGCTTGTCCTTCCGACACAACCACCCATGAGACGGATTTCGTTCTTACTTGCCCTTTTTTACCTAACCACCTTCGCACACGCACAAACTATGCAGACATCTCCCAACGCACACTGGACGCTTCAATGGACTAAACCCGTCGAGGAAATCAAATCCGTCGCACACATGTTCCTGCACGAACAATCCGGCGCACCACTGCTCTACCTTGCCAGTGAAGACGATAACAAAGTCTTTTGCATCACATTCCGAACACCGCCGACCGACAGCACCGGTGTCGCCCACATCATGGAGCACTCCGTCCTCGCAGGCAGTGAAAGATTTCCTACCAAAGAACCCTTCGTCGATTTATTAAAGAGTTCACTCCAAACTTTTCTCAACGCCTTCACCGCAGACGACCGGACAATGTATCCCGTCGCAAGCCGCAACGACAAAGACTTCCGCAACCTGATGACCGTCTATCTCGATGCCGTCTTCTTTCCGAATGTCCGAACAGTACCGGAAATCCTTATGCAGGAAGGCTGGCACCACGAAGTCGATGAGGAAGGCAATCTTACGTACAACGGCATCGTGTACAGCGAAATGAAGGGAGTCTATTCTTCGCCGCAAAGCGTACTCTACCGGACGATTCAGCAAGCGATGTATCCCGATTCGACTTACGTCCACGACTCCGGCGGCAATCCTGATTACATTCCCGATTTGACGCAGGAACAATTCACGGCGTTTCATGAAACATACTATCATCCGAGTAATTCGCTGATTTATCTCTACGGCAACGGCGACATCGAGGAACATCTTGCGCTGCTGCACGATGAGTATTTGTCGAAGTTTGATACTCACAGAGCCCGGAGCGGCAGCTCCGGCGAGGGCAATTCCGGTGCTACCGCACCGGGCTCTGTTAACGTTTCGTCTGTTAACGTCATCCCCCAGCCGCCGTTTGCCGAACCGAAAGACGTTACGGCAGAATACTCCGTCGATCCCGATGAGTCGACCGACGGCAAAACATTTTTGAGCATGGCATATCTTCTGCCGACCGACTTGGAGAACGTTGAGCGGGGTTACGGACTGGACTTGCTGACTTACGTTCTCGTCAACAGCGAAGGAGGGCAACTCCGCCGGGCATTGATGGACGCAGGGATCGGACTCGATGTCGATGCCTCCTTCGATAGTTCGATTTTGCAACCCTGCTTCATTATTACCGTCCACAATTCCGATCCTGACAAGAAGGAACTTTTTCTCGAAGTCCTCAACACGACGCTGCGCAAACTTGTCGAAGAGGGCATCGACCGCAAGATCATTGAAGGAGCGATTAACCGAACCGAGTTTATCCTTCGGGAATTTCAGATTTCCGGTCTGCCGAAAGGACTCGTTCTTAAAATGCAGATGCTGGAGACGTGGGCATATGGCGGCGACCCTTTGAGCCATTTAAGATTCGAGACGATCCTGTCGAACATTAGGGCGGAGATCGACAATAACTTTTTCGAGAAGTTGATACAGGAATACCTGCTCAATAATACGTCGCGCGGCTTTGTGATGCTTCAACCGAAGCAGGGACTCGAAAAGGAGAATACTGAACGCTTGAATGCAAAACTTGCCGAAATCAAATCATCCCTTTCGGCGGAGCAGTTAGAGGAAATCAAGCGGCAAAAGGAAGCCTTATTACTGCGGCAAAACACGCCGGATGATCCTGCCGACGTGGCGAAGATTCCGCAACTGGAACTTTCCGATGTCGATAGGCAAGCCGAAGAAATACCGTTTATCAAGATTGAGAAAGAAGGCATGCCGATGGTCAACATCGATGTCGAAACGAATGGAATCGTCTATATCACGGTGCTGTTTGAATTGCAACCTTGGCAGCAAGACCCGGCGATGTTGTCATTCTTTGCCAATGTTTTGGGACGATTAGACACGGAAAATTACACCTACGCCGATTTGAGTAGCGAGATTGACCTGCACACCGGCGGCATCAGTACCGGTTTGTCGACTTCTTCCATCTACAAAGAAACGGACAAGTTTAACTTGCACTTTGTAGCGCGGGTTAAAACGACGTTACCGAAACTCGAAAAGGGGCTTGAACTCGTTCATGAAATCTTGACCAAAACGAAGTTTGATGACCTTGATAGGATTAAGGAAATCGTGCAGGAGTACCGCGTTGGTATGGAGCAATCGCTGATGTCCTCGGGACACAGTTTTGCCCGCACGCGCTCGGCTGCTTATTTTTCGCCGAAGGACTACTACCGCGAAAAGACGGGTGGGATTGATCATTACAAGTGGCTCGCGGACTTGGAAAAGAACTTCGACACTCGCGGCGAAGAGTTTGCGAAAACATTGGAAGATTGTAAATATCTTTTCAGCATGATCTACGGACAGATATTCGTTACACTTCCGCAAGAAGATTTCGAGACCATCAGACCGGTTCTCGCGGATTTTGAGTTAAAGTTTCCTGCGATAAGAATAAGTTCGAGATTGGCTGATCGGTGGCGAAGGTTGGGGCAGGAAAACGAAGCCGTCGTGATCCCTTCGCGGGTGCAGTACGTCGTGAAATCGGCGAACTTTCGCGACTTGGGTTTTGAACACACGGGACAGATGTTAGTGTTGACGAACATTTTGCGCACGGGCTATCTTTGGAACAACATTAGGGTACAGGGGGGGGCTTACGGCGGCGGTTTTGCGGCGGATATGAATGGTGTCTTTTCGCTTTGGTCGTTCCGCGATCCGCACTTGCGGCGCACGGTCGATGTCTATACCGGCGTTGCGGAGCATTTGGAAAACTTGGACTTATCCGAAGAGGATTTAACGAAGGCGTTGATTGCGACCATCGGTTCGATGGACAAGCCGATGACTCCGAGCGAAAAGGGGGGACGCGTCATCGGCATGTTGCTTGCCGGTTTAACGCAGGAGGACATTCAGCGTGAGCGGGACGAGGTGCTTTCGACGACGGTGGAAGACTTGCGCGGTTTTGCGAGGATGTTCCGTGAAGGAATGGCAAAGAACAATATCTGTGTCTTTGGTAACGAAACGAAACTGACCGAAGAGAGCGGTTTGTTCAAGACGGTGATTCGACCGATTGAGTAAAGCGACGTAAATATAGCGTCTGTATCACGAAAGTTGCTATTTTTCTCGCACGAAGGCACGAAGTACACAACGGATTTGAAATTACTGGACTTTCCTTGGTATTCTTTGTGCCTTTGTGCGAAACATACAGGGTTGGCGGGTGAAAAATACGGTGCGAGATGAATGTTAGAAAAACTTCTACAGAGCCGCAATCGTTGCGTACTTTGTGGTTAAGTCTTTTTTTAACGCAAGTACGCAAAGGATACGCAAGGAACGCAAAGGATTTTTTGTATTATTAGAGGTTCCCTAGCGTACTTTGCGCCCTTTGCGGTTAAATCTCTTTTAACCGCAAGGCGTGCAAAGGGCACAAAGAAAAAAGTGCAATCATCGGCATCTTGCAGTCTATCGTCTCAATGTTCCATTGTATTGCTCCAAAATATACTGCCGTGCTTCTTCGATGTCGTCTTCAGTAATCTTGTTTAGCCGCTGTAACTGTTTGCGCATTTCATGCTCTTCCGTCGGCGAAAAATTTTTGGTAATCCGTGCAATGAATGTTGCTTCCATTCCGATAAGCGACAGCATTACCGTTGTCAAATCGACCGAACGAAACAACGTCGCCAGTTGCGTGTCACTCAATGTTTCAATGTCCTCAAAAGTGTCCAACACAGACGGACGATGCACTGGACGATGTTGCCGCCGATAACGTACTCTCAAGGCGGATTCGATTTCTTGTACAATTTGTTCATCCGGTATCTCGCATCTCGCTAATCGATGCTGGATTTCCCGTTGCAATTCCGGTGGAAAAGCAGACAACGCGGAGTTCCTCAGCGGCTGCGGAAGGTGCGCCAATACTATCGTTATCGTTTGAGGATGTTCATCAATGATTGCATCGACAACATCGCGCACTGACCAGTTCCGCATAAAATCGAACGACCGGACAGGGGAAACAAACACTTCTGCCGGATAGGGCTTCGTTTTCCGTTGCTGGACGCGGGTTGTCGGCTTCGACGAGGTAAATTGGTATTCGCGGTAGGTTCTGGTCGGTTGCCAACCGGCAGTGTGTAGGAACTCTTCATCAAGTCGGTGTGTTTGTTCGGCAGTAATGTTATTATGCCGAAGAGTCCTGATTTCCCGGCGAATCAATTTTTGGGACTCCGTATCGAGTCGGCTCAAGAGTCTATCCGCTTCGGTATAATCCAAACTGCTTAAAAATAGAGCCGCTTTTTTGATTCCGTTCATATCACAGGTTTAGTGCCGTGTCTGTACGCACTTCCGTAATGGTACAGAAAAAAGCACTTTCGCACAATATCAATTTCATGTTTTTTGACAGTCCGTCGACAAATTTGACTTCCATCATTCCGGCACAAGTCGGAATCTAGGAGAACAGGCAACGGAACGCTCGTCTGGATTAGGGTGGCGTATTACGCCGACCAAGCGTTTCGTTACGATAAGTCTAATGTTGAAACGCCTAAGGAATTGATTGTTGCTGCTCTGTTTCATGATTTCGGGCATAGCGGAGGTTTTTTCAAAGATGACGGTAAGAACGTTTCTTACGCATATGGTGGGTTTTTTCGATGCGGGAGTGATCTCTATGCTTCTGATGTGTGGGAAATCAATTTAGAGAACAATCATACGATTCGCCATAAGTCCCTGTACGGAAGACGATACGTCATGCTTGACAAAGAGATGGTTTGGTGTACAATGATAGGGAATATCCGGCGAGGTATAAGTCGTAACCGTTTACGACACCGGAAGTTATGGCGAATTATTTGTGTTATGTGTATCCCGTTTTCACGGGAACGACAATGATGGCGTTTCCGAACAAGTCTAATCAACGAATCCCTACTGATTTTCCTTATCGAATGCTCCGTCGAAGGCAATCGTACTCGGCGAGAAGTTGATTCTCTTGACAAACGCACAGGCCTCGGTCGCTCCGAATTCGCGATCCATGCCCATGTCTTCCCACTCGACCGACAGCGGACCATTATAGCCGATGTGATTCAGCGCACGAATAATCTCCTCAAAGTTCACACTGCCGTGCCCCAGAGAACGGAAGTCCCAGCCGCGACGCGGATCGCCGAAATTCAAGTGCGAAGAAATCAACCCCGTCTTGCCGTTGAGTTGCACCTTCGTGTCCTTCATGTGGACATGATAGATGCGGTCTTTGAAACGATAGAGAAACTCCACCGGATCAACGCCCTGCCAAATCAAGTGCGACGGATCGAAATTGAAACCGAACTCCGGTCGCCAACCGAGTTCATCTAACGCCCTTTCGGCAGAATAAAGGTCGAAGGCAATTTCCGTCGGATGGACTTCCAAAGCGAACTTCACACCGCATTCGCCGAAGACATCGAGAATCGGATCCCAACGTTTTTTCAAGAGTTTGAAGCCGTCGTCGATCCAGTCTTGCGGCACCGGCGGGAAGGAATAAGTGTACGCCCAAATGCTCGAACCGGTGAAGCCCGGCACAACTCCGACTCTCATCTTTTGTGCGGCTCGGGCGGTGTCCATCATTTCTTTGGCGGCGCGCTCGTTGACACCGGCAGGATTGCCGTCTCCCCAAACGTAGTCGGGAACGATGGATTTGTGTCGGCTGTCGATGACATCGAGAACCGCTTGTCCGGCGAGGTGTGCTTGAATTGCCCAGCATTCGAGTCCGTTGGCTTTGAGAATTTCCCGGCGTTTGGCGCAGTAGTCGCTCTCTTTGATTGCACGAGGGACTTCGAATAGTTCACCCCAGCAGGCGAGTTCGAGTCCGTCGTATCCGAATCCTTTTGCTTTGGGAGCCAGTTCGGCGAGTTTCAGGTCTGCCCACTGTCCGGTTGTTAATGTTACTGGTCGTGCCATAATTTGTTCCTCTCTGTTTGAATGGGTTGTTAAGGGATGATTGCCGTGTGTCAAAGCGACACCGGCTATCGTGCCATTGTACCCATTGCAGACGAGAAAAGCAATCCCCCAGGGTGTGCCACAAATTATAGGACCTCTTACAGCCCTGGCGGGAAAAAAGTTCACAGAGCCCGGAGCGGTAGCTCCGGTGCTACCGCACCGGGCTCTGTTTGTTCTTTGATAATTTTTTACCGCCGGGTCAGTAATCTCCCATTCCGTCATTGCGCTGCACTCCATTTCGGCTTTTGTTAACGCTGAACGAAAGCCGGAATAGAGAGCAGCGT
>Ga0099364_10009782_pt1 | contig 13279 bp, 17 predicted proteins | sample TergutTh196P3_FD_73070 | JGI IMG/M metagenome (GOLD analysis project Ga0099364, IMG submission 73070) | Microcerotermes parvus P3 segment gut microbial communities from Pointe-Noire, Republic of the Congo - Th196 P3 | ecosystem: Host-associated > Arthropoda: Insects > Digestive system > Gut ...
ATCACCTCTTATTCGAGCTAATATTTTATCCGAGTAGATATATAAGAACCCCCGAATTTTTGGGGGTTCTCTGAAAAATGATTTGGATAAAATGTTTAATTTTACGTTTGTCTTAAAAATGACAACTCCTCCTTTACTGAGTATGGTTTTTTGGGTGTTGCATTAATATTTGCCATAACATCATTGGCGACGTTTCTTTTTAACAGATAAATATCTTTCAAGGCATCACTGACCGTGGCATATACCATTGTTGTCATTATGCTTGAATGTCCCAAGAACACCTTAATTACGGGTAATGGCATGCCTGATTCCAGCATATGAACAGCTATTGAATGCCGAAAACTGTGCGGGGAGTAGCGTTTTTCACGAAACAAATCCGGGTATTGCGTTTTTGCGATTTTAACGTACTTTGAAACGATTGCCTCGACACAAGAAATTGTCATGTGTGCGTGAGTACGACTGGAGAAAACATATCTTCCTCTGTTTTCTCTTTTGTCAAGACAATTTCGCTGTAAATGGTCTTGGAGTAATGTTGTGCATCTTTCTGGAATTATGACAACACGACTCTTGTTCCCCTTACCGGTAAGCCGGACTGAAGTGTTTTTTCCAAAACGAATATCATTAACGGTGAGGTCACAGAGTTCTTGCGCTCTTGCCCCGCTGCCGTATAAAAAGCTTAAAATTGCTTTGTTCCTGCGTTCAATGTCGCTCATACCTTTTGGTAACGCTAAAATAATGGCAATCTCATCAGTTGTGAAATAAGAAAATTGTGCGGGTACTGTTTTTTTACTTTCAACATTGCTCACTTCATTACTGAAATTCATAGCGACTGCAAAATTCTTTTTCAGGGCATATTTGGCAAATGTCGCTATGGCTGCTTTCCTTTGGTTCCTTGTGGTGGCACTACAATTTCGCTCTGTTTCGAGCCATGATAAATAATCATCAATCGTTCCCCTTTCCAATTCTGAAAATGTGACTTTGCTCGGGCGGAGTTTCTTGAAGTCGTAAAGATATTCAAAAAGCAATTGAAATGCATACTTGTACGAAGTTACTGTGTTTTCGCTCAGCCCCTTGACTTGAGGGAGATAAACGTCAAAAAAATCCGGAAGCATTTGAAGCGGTGTGATTAATTTTTTCATCCCTGTGTCACCTCCGGAAAAAAAGAATTTGTGTAATCGTTTGCCTTTCCAGCGGCATCCTCGTATAATTCGTAGCTGAAGTTTAAATATTTATCCGTTTCGCGGATGTCATCATGCCCGAGGTAGGTCGAAAGAAAAGGTGAAGTTTCATCAAAAGAACGCCCATTTTCAACGAATTTTCTTAATGAACGCAAAACGAAAGTGTGCCTTAAACAGTGCATACATGGTCCGCGTTCGTAGAATCCTCTTAGAAAAATGATATTAGCATTCCGCAAAATGTGCTTGAAGCAGTTATACGCCCAACCAAGATTTTGGCGGTTTCCTTTTTTGTTTTGAAAGAGATAATCACTGCCGTCCAGCTCTAAAACATCGATATATCTTTGGCAAATAATTGTTAGAGTCGAATCCATAGGCACAAGACGCTGTTTTCTTTTTTTAGCGACACGGATTAAAAGTACACCTTTTTTCGTATTAACGTCATCTGCCAATAAATTTAGTGCCTCAGCCACTCTCAATCCACAGCCATATAATAAACGCACAAACAGCGAAATTTGAATTGATGACCACGGACAGCGTGGAATTACCAAATTATCAGTTGCTTCAATTATTCTAACCCATTCGTCTTGAGTGAAAATATATGGAGTGTAATCTGATTGGATTTTAGGAACTTCGGGTATATATGCCTCAATTTCAAGAGAATGAAGATACCTTGAAAATAACCTTACAGAACTTAAATAACCACTCTTCGTTTTTGGTTTTACACTTAATGAACGCATCAACCCTAAAATGATTTCTTCTGTTAGAGCTTTTTCACTAACATTATTTTCTGCGAGAAAATGATCAAGATGATTAAACGCTGTAATGAGAGCCTTATAATCAAAACCACAGTTTTTCCGGAATTGAATAAAATCTTCCATCTCTCTTTTGAAAATGCTTTGGTATGAGATCATAATCGCACCTCCTTCATACCAAGCAATTCGGAAAAATTCCCTGTTGGGGGAGGAACGCTCAAAGCGCATTCGCGTAAATGCTCGATGTCAAGTCGGACATAATGTTTTATGGCGTTAGAGTCATTGTGTCCAAGGATTTTTTGAGCTACGGAATACGGCACGTTTTCTGATACCAACGAACTGGCAAGACTGGAGCGCAAAGAATGTGTGCCGCATTTTTTGCCTTTAGTATTGATGTTTGCGATTTTCAAATATTTTCTCACCATACTTGTAACCCCAATGGCGCCAAGCGGGAAATAAGGGGCTTTGCTTCTGAGAAAAATATTATTATCAACCGTGTTGCATGGACGAACTTTAATATAATCCGATATTGCCGTATCAATTTCATCAAACAAAGGGAATTTTATTGGCGTTTTAGTTTTCATCTGTACAAATGCAATCTTCTTCTGAGAAAAATCAATTTCATCAAATTTTAGACTCGAGATATCAGAAGATCTCATGCCCAGTCTTGCTGCAAGCAAAATCATAGCGTAGTTACGCTTTCCAAATGCACCTGTTGTATCAATTGCGGACAAAAGCGATTCAATTTCCTCTTTTTCATAAACTGTTGGAATAAGAGTGTCTGCACGGAATGACGGTAATAACTTTGAATAATCTGCTTTCAAAATGCCTTGCGTGTGGAGGTATCTTAAAAATGGGCGCACATATAGTCCAAAAACTACCCTTGATGAATACTTGGCTAATGAGGAGTATATATTTTGCGGGTTTATTTCATCGAGTGACTTCACTCCCATTTCTTCGAGTGCGACCAAAAACTGTGCGCACCCATTTTGTATTTGCTGTACTGTTATTGCCATTTTTCCGCTACTTTGTTGGGAATCTAAATATTTCTCAAATTCATCCTTAAAGAAATTGGGACAGATATATTTAGGTTCTTGTTTTATTCGGGCAAAATCGCCTTGCTCCATGATACTGTCCAGGATATGCACAGTTGTTCGTGCGTTATCCGTTTGCCCAGGTTTTTTCCCTTGGTAGTTGCCGCGATATTGTTTGCATTCAGCTAAGAAACCTGTACCCATCTCACGACTATAAAATGATGTGTTTTTCTCTGTAAGATATTTTTCCAGCCGATTTAATATTTGCCGATACCTATCCAGAGAGTGCCAACTGTAATCCCTGCTTTTCATCAGCGCAACCATTTTTTTTCGCAATTCTTCAAAATCACAAATCGGAGGTGTTTTTTTGAAATCCATCAATCGCATTCGCATCCTTTCAGGTGTAAAAATTAAGCAATCGGTAACACCGAGGGCTTCACCTGAAATTATACCCCAAAAAATGATGAATTATTTATCCGAGCAAATTTACCGTTTTTTAGCTTTATTAAAAGTCATTTTCTATATCTACTCGGATAAAATATTAGCTCGAATAAGAGGTGATGTTCAATTAATTAACGATTAACAATGAACGATGAACGATTATGGAATCGCCTGACGGCGATGATTTAAATATTGTTGCGGAGCAACACCAAAATCGTTAATCGTCAATCGTTCATCGAAAGGTGGTGAATAATATTAAGGGTTTATTTAACTGTCGTGGAAACGGGTACATCGATCATGTCATTCTCGTCCTTGTGTCAATGATGATGATAATTTTAGCCTTGAACGTGTTCTCGTTTCTGACATTAAAACAGGACATGGACTATTTTGCCAAAGAAATGATAAACTCCGCCACAGCCAGCGGCAGAACCAACGGAGCTGTTGTCACCCGGCAAAACGAGCTGATCGCCGAAACAGGCATAAACCCCGCCGTGGCATGGGACACGATCTACTTTAATTCCACACAACGAACTGTACAACTCGGCGATACCATTGCAGTTACACTGACGGTTAGTTCAACAGTGCGGGGTCTGGGTATCATCAGCATCCCGGTCACGTTGACAGCACGGCACAGCGGAATTTCGCAGAGATACCATAAATAATTAACGATTAACGATGAACAATGAACGATTATTGTTTCGATGTTTTAAGAATTGCAATAAGGATTTTATTTATTCGAGAGCAATCGTCAGCGATGCTTTCATATTCCTTATTGTTAATATAATCGGTTTCGTGGAGCAGTTCAAGCCAATATTCAGTTTCGCTTGCTTCTTTAAGTGCGATTTGCATTTTGGCAATGAAATCTTTTTTGCTTTGTCCTTGAACAGCTTCTCGTATATTTGCACCGACGCTTGTACCGGAACGTAATACTTGTTTTGAAAGAACAAACTCCTTGCTGTTTTCAATCAAATGCTGATAAAGCCGAACTATTCTAACCGCAAATTGTTTGCTTTTTTCAAGAATTAAATTGTCTTCCAAATGTAACACACCTCACAATATAATGAACGATTATTACTGAGTTTGATTATAGCAGAAAAATCGTTCATCGTCAATCGTTCATCGTTCATTAAAAAACGAAGGTTCTCCCGTTCATTAAAAAACGGAGGTTTTTTATGACTCATATAAAGACGGCGATTATTATATTAATTATCGCCATGCTGCTCTCGCTGATTTTTATGTACGCAACCGGACAGCGACCAACGTGTTCCAATTTCCGGCGAACACAAACGCACGGAACAACGCAAGACTGCATTTCGTGCCGATTTGGTTTCCCAACGGTAACTATCAGACACAGGGGTTCGTACAGGATATTTGGACGCCGGCCGGGATGATGAGCGGGTATATGAACTCGGCACATATCGTCATAGATCAAAGTGCCTACGATGACCGATATATCGGGCGATAAAACCAAGAAGGGAGGGAATTCAATGGAATTTATATGCAAAAACAAGCGATGGCTCGTTTGCGGTGTTCTTGTTCTGCTGTTCGCAGCAATGTTTGCGTTCACGGTCTCGGCGAACGATGTTGCCGGAGCGATCCAAAACACATGGAACTCCGCAAAAGGGCAGATAAAATGCAATTTTATTCGTCTGCGGTGTAATTGTGGCGGTGTTTGACCTTGCTGTCGAAAACCAAAACGGGCGGGCAAATATACAAGCATTGATGCTTAATATTTTCAAAGGATTTATGGCAACATCACTTGTGACCGTTCTGCCCATCGAATTATTCAAGTTTTGTATTACCTTGCAAAACACCTTTTCTCACGACTTAATACGGATATTTGCCGGACACAACCAAAACACAGGCTCAATCGCCCTGCTTGCCGGAAGCGTGCTGACACAAAATTTCACGGCAGTATCACTCATGTCACTTTTATTGATGATAGCATTCGGGTACTGCATAGTCAAGTTGTTTTTAGGATTGCTCACATGGCCGTCTGATATGATCCTCGCTATAGGTGTTATGTTGGCGGCGAATGAAGTTCCCCGTATCGCACAGAGTTTCGGGCTTGAAACATCCTCAAAAGCAAACCTCATGGGCGTGGTTTATGCTACGCAAAGCGCAATCAACCTCACGAAAAATATCGGAAATGCGGTGGCGAAATAAATTCGGAAGTGACGATAAGAAAAATACATTGCTTTCTGCCGAAAAATAGTGTACAATAAGAGTATAAAGTAAAGACGAGGATGAACGTTTATGAAAGATAACAAATTAAAAATTGTTATGAACGAATTTTCCGCTGACTGCCGGTCATTACTCGGCGACAAGCTGGCGGAAGTTCGTTTATACGGTTCTTATGCCCGCGGGGATTACGATGAAGAATCCGACATTGACGTAATGCTCTTTTTTAATACGGATAAAACAGAAGCCAAAAAATATACAAGCGAGGTTTGCCGCATCGCTTCTGAAATAGATATAAAATATGATGTGTTCATATCACCAACATTGCAGAGCAAATCGTTTTTTGAAGCAAATAAATCGATATCCGGGTTTTACAAAAACGTGGAGCGTGAAGGAGTGAGTTTTTATGGATAAAAGTTTGCGGGATTATGCGATGCGTCGTTTGGAAAAAGCAGCGGATGATTTGGACACGGCACAAATTGATTTTGATGCCGGCAAATATGATGCTGCCGTCAATCGCACTTATTACGCCATTTTTCACACCATCCGTTCAGTTTTAGCTCTTGACGAAAAAGAATTCAAACGGCATTCCAGTACAATAGGTTATTTCCAAAAAGAATACCTTGCAACAAATATCGTGAACCGTGACTACTCCGCCATTATCAAAAATGCGTTCGCAGCGCGAAACGCCGGGGATTATGATGATTTTTACGAAACTGACCCCGATGTGGCGTCCGAATTGCTTGAAAAAGCCACGGAATTTCATCGGAACATCGCCGACTATATTTCCATGCGGTTGAAAGAATCGGAGCATGAAATAGAATCGTGCGATGATGGGTTGGACGTGGAACAAAGCGGCGGCGGGAGGTGAGCCGCAAAATGACCGAAAACAACATCCGCACACAGCGTGAACGCTCTTACGAGTACAATCTGCCGGGGTATTTGCAACACGATTTGGATGCGTATAAGGACGGGCTGAAAAACGGCTCAAGCCTGATGGATTGCCTTTGGGGCGAACTGTACGGCAGTATCAATGCGGCGCAAATCAACGATGGAGCTATCACAGCGGAACACGCAGATTACTTGCGGAAGAAATACCTTTTTGGGGAGTGAGAGCATGACGGATAATATAGATTTCACAAATTGCAGACAAATACCCGGCAAGGCGTACAGCGGAGCTAACGGCAAAAAAATCGCCATAGAATACGGCGGCGAACATTATATGCTAAAATTCCCGCCATCCGCCGATAAAAAGCCGACCGAACTTTCTTATACAAACAGCTGCATCAGCGAACACATCGCAAGCAGTATTTTCAATATGCTCGGCGTGACGGCACAGGAAACCACGCTCGGAACATTTTTGGGATATGTTTGTGATAGATACCATGCTCGGAAACTTTGACAGGCACAACGGCAACTGGGGATTTCTCTGCGATGCTGCTTCCGGCAGTGCGGAAATTGCTCCCGTCTTCGATTGCGGAAGCTGTCTGCTGCCGCAGGCTGACGATAAAGTCATGCGTGAAGTTTTGACGAATGAGGATGAGATGAATGCAAGAATATTCCAATTTCCAACCTCGATACTCAAGCAAAATGGTCAAAAAATTAACTACTATGATTTTCTGATAAAGGCTGAATATAAAGAGTGCAGCCAAGCGCTCAAGCGAATTTATGATCGGGTGGATATGGGGAAAATATGTGAATTTATCAATGATGCCCCGTTTATATCTGACCTGCAAAAGGAATTTTACAGCCGCTATATCACGGCAAGGTATGATATAATGATACACTGTCAAAAGAAACTAAGATAGGGGGGGTAGCTTATGCGATACATCTTAATGCACAAAACCATTCCTGTACTGGAAATAACGATAGATGAAGACAGTGCGGCAATCTCTTCTGTGGGTGAATGCTTCGCTCCGGAACGGCTGCCTGTCGGTGTCGGTTTTATGCACGGGAAGCCGAACAAGGGAATGCTGAACGATTGGTGGGGAGGTCGCAGTATTCCGGCAAGCCGTTCGGGACTGCGTGACGCACTTGAAATACTGAACGTAGGCTACTCCCAAAAACTGCTGACCAAATGCTTCGGTCTGAGCCTGTCCGATCAGTATTGGGTGAATCCTGCCGACAATCCGATGAAGTGGGATGACATAAACTTCTTTGACAATCCTTTCTCGGAAGATGTCGGCAACGCTTTGTTCGGCACAGTGCCAAAAGACGGTAAATTAAACCTCATGTCGCCGGACAACACCTCGGACGGCTGGCTGCGTAAAAAGTGGGCAATCATAGACGGCAAGCGGTGTTTGATCAAAGCCGGAAGCGGTACGACACATCAAGAACCGGTTAATGAGGTCTTGGCAAGCGCAATTTGCCGGCGGCTCTGCATACCGCACATTCCATACACGTTAATTTATGAGGATGAATATCCCTACAGCGTTTGCGAAAATTTCGTTACAAAAGAAACAGAATTGATTACGGCGTGGCACATTTTACAAACAGAGAAAAGGCCGAATCACGACTCTAATTATCAGCACTACTTGAACCGCTGTGAGGAAATTGGTATCCCCGGCATATCCGATGCGGTCGACCAAATGCTTGCTCTTGATTACATCATCACCAACGAGGACAGGCACCTCAATAACTTCGGTGTGATAAGAAACGCCGACACTCTTGAATATATCGGCGCGGCTCCGGTCTTTGACAGCGGAAGTTCACTGTGGTTTAATACTCCGACAGCGCGTATTCACGCAAATGCGACACACAAAAGTAAGCCGTTCAGAAACGAGCATTCGGAGCAGATAAAGTTAGTGAAGTCCTTTGACTGGCTTGATTTTAGCAAACTGAAAGGTATAGATGAAGAATTTTCAGAGCTTGTTAAAAACTCGGATTTTATTGACGAGGCAAGGAAAAACGCTTTGATAAGCGGCCTCCATAAACGCATCGAAATACTTTCGGAAATTGCCATGAATCATGTGCCGCAGATTACTTCCGGCAGGATTGAGTACGATATTGAGGAAGATGTGGCATACAGCGGCACCGACAACGATGAGCCGGAGCAAGGGATGCAGATGGTGTAGGCTCAAAAACTAAACAAACAAAACAACAACGCTCACTCACCGTGGGCGTTTTTCTTATGCCGAAAGGATGTGATCACATGGCGAATCCTCTTTTAATGAAAGCAGCCGTCATGGCTGCGGCTGACAAACGGACGTGGAATCTAATCGGCGCGATCCTCGCCGGATTTCTTTGTTTATGTCTGCTCCCTGCCTTTGTACTGCTTGCAATATCGGGCGGCTCCGATGAAATCCCAAGTGCCGATTCCGCTATGATTGACAGCATTAGTGATAAATACGGAGTGATTTTTACAGAGGAAGAAAGAGAAAATATCTTAGTTTTGATTGAACAATTGACAAAAAAACAGCCGCCCGACCACTAATTTTTGCGGTCGAAAAGAAAGCAGGATAAAGGAGTTGGCAGCTTTCACGCTGCCTTCCCCGATAAACACCGCTCCTCCTCCGCCGTCCTCCTGCCGCTACCTAACATTCTGCGGAACGTGAGTGATAATATTTATAATTCCTTCACCATACTTTCCAACGCCATCCCCGCCGCTTTCCCATAGGCTCGAATCAGTCCGCCTTTTCCCAGCAAAATCCCACCAAAGTACCGCACAACGACAACGACTATGTTCTCCATATTACGCCGTTGAATCGAGTTGAGCAGCGGCAATCCCGCCGTGCCGTGAGGCTCGCCGGCATCGCTATGACGAGTGGCGGTCGGGGTCACATACGCATACACAACGTGCCGTGCTTTCTTGTGCTGACGGGTGATTTCGGCGATGTAGGTCTTGGCGGCTTCCTCGCTGCATACCGTGGCGGCGTAGGCGATAAAGCGGGACTTTTTGACGATTAGTTCCTGCATATTACCCCTCCCAATTTCAATCAAACAACGACAATTGCTCTGCGCCCTTAGGCGGTTTGTGCATTTCCGCAAACACATCGTTTGCTTTATATAGAATCCCGTTCTTGCGGCAGACATCACGGTAAACATCCCATAACCGTGCCGTATTTGGACTTGGACACTCATAATTATTACTAAATGTTTGGATATATTTTTGTTTCATACCCGGAAAATGCTCGTCCAATTTCTTGTAAAAATACTCACGGCTACCCTCTCGCATTGTTGTGCCAAAACCACAATTGATAATTCCGCTCACTTTCGCCTTTACGCAATAATCAAGAAGTCCTCGCAGATTTTCTTCGCTGTCATTGATAAACGGCAGAATCGGACATAGCCACACCACGGTTGGAATCCCCGCATCACGCATGGTTTTCAGCACCTCGAACCGCTCCGCCGTGGTCGATACATCCGGCTCGATAATGCGGCATAAATCCTCGTCAAAGGTGGTCAGCGTAATCTGCACCACGCATTTATAGCCCCTGTGGATTTTCTGCAGCAAGTCCAAATCCCGCAGAATACGGCTCGATTTCGTTTGAATCGCCAGCCCAAAACCGTACCGCTCAATCACTTCAAGGCACTGCCTTGTGATTTGCAACTCTTCCTCAAGATGAATGTACGGGTCGCACATCGCACCCGTGCCAATCATTCCCAGTTTGCGTTTTCGTTTAAGCTGCGACTCCAAAATCTGCACGGCGTTCCGCTTGACCTCGATGTCCTCAAAATCGTGCTTCATCTGATAACACGCACTGCGGCTGTCGCAGTAAATGCAGCCGTGAGTACAGCCCCGATAAAGGTTCATGCCGTTTTTCGGCGAGAGGATGGTTTTATAATAAGCGTAGTGAAATTCAAAGGTTCGCTCAGCCGTCGAATGAGCTTGCGAATTCGCTAACGGCGTGCGGTTCTTATAATGAGCGTAGTGAAATTCAAAGGTTCGCTCAGCCGTCGAATGAGCTTGCGAATTCGCTAACGGCGTGCGGTTCTTATAACGAGCGTAGTGGTATTGTGCGACTGTCTTGCGTTCGGAGCGGGTGATGGTGTAGTTTCCGTTCACAACGCATGACCTCCCGATACTTTGATTACCTGCCCTGTAATCATTGCCGCTCTTTCACTTGCGAGAAATAGGACTGTTTCCGCTATGTCTTGCGACTGAATCAATTTGCCGAGCGGGATTTGCGGGACGACGGCTTTCTCCAATTCTTCGTCAATCCAGCCTGTTTGTGTTGGTCCCGGTGCAATGCAATTCACGGTTATACCGTACTTCCCGACACCAATCGCAATGTTTCTTGTAAACGCTTCAATCGCCGCTTTGCTTGCGGAATAAGTAATCTGCACCCCCGGAAAAGCCTGTGCCGCATCGGTTGAGAAATTTATGACACGCCCGTAATCACCACGCCGTTTAACAAATTCACGGGTCATCAAGAGCGTTCCTCTGACGTTCACGGCAAAGGTGTCATCAATTACGCTTTGGGTGAGCGTTTCGATTGTGTCATTATCGCCGTCATCAGCGGCGGCGGCGTTATTTACGAGAATGTCCACCTTTCCGAAACGCTCGATAACACGGTCAAAAATTTCCTTGACACACTGCTCGTTTGAAATATCGCTCTCTAAAATAAGATAGTCGGCGTTCAATGCGTTTAACTGCCCCTCAACTTCGGTCATATCGCCGCTGTTGGCTTTGAAATAGCGGTCGACTCCGTCAATCTTGGTTTTGCTTTCGTCATAATCGTGAGGGATTTTCTTGTAAACGAGTGCAAGGCGTACACCCTCACGCACAAAAGCAAGGGCAGTTGCCGCGCCGATTCCTTGTGGATTATTCGTGCCTGTAATTATGGCTACCTTGTTTTGCAGTCCTAAGTTCATTTCCGTTTCCTCTCCTTTGTTTTTGAATCCGATTCGTTTTTGTTTCTTCTTTTTTCCAGCTCCCATCATTTAATACATAACAATAGCTATAAAAGACAGTTATGCCCCTTATAGCTATTGTCAGTGGCAGGAGTAGAAGGACTCGAACCCTCAAAAACGGTTTTGGAGACCGCTATGTTACCATTACATCATACTCCTATAGAATCGCAAAACAATTTCAACTTGATATTATTATAACCCTCGATTAATAAGATGTCAAGCATATTTTTAATAATATATTTTCGCATTCTTAATTCTGCATTAACATAACCGTCAATGCAAACTCGGTTCTTTGCCATGTTCTCTTAGTGCGACGAATATCGGGAATTGCAGGCTGGACTTGCCTGTCTTTTTGTCGTGGCTCTCTTCTTTGTATTTGACCTCTACCACACGTCCTGCAAGTTCCCCTCGCATATCCCAGTATTCCTTGCGTTGTTCGTCTGTCATGCCGGATCCGACGTTGACCTCGCCGCCCTTATACAGCACGACAAACGCACCCAGCACGCCGCTAAGACGCCCCGTGCCCTCTTCCACACGGACAACCTCAAGATCCACGGTGTAAAACCGCTTTACCTTAACGATACCGTTGTGACGCTTGCAGTAATACTTTGAATCACGGTTGAGCATGAGACCCTCTTTGTCTTCCGCTACCATCTCTTCGAGAAGATTGTCTATCTCCGCCCTGTCGCTGCCCTCATAGAGAATACGGACAAGGTTTATACACTCCAGCCGCTTCTCCTCTATCTGTCTCTGCATATCTCTCAGATCGGCAAGTCTGTCACGGTAGGTCAGATTACTTTGACCCTTCTCAAACTCTTGACGGGGCAGCATATCGAATATAACAAACATGATTGCAGATTTATCCTGATCATCGGAATTGAGAATCCCCGTTCCCAGCCTGAAGTTTTGGTTATCAGAGACATTGTCGCTGTTTTTTCGTATGAGTTCACCGTCAAACACCATGTCTTGGAAAGAAAGCCCCTCAAGATCGGCGATAATATGACCAAGACCGGAAAACTCCTTGCCCTGCCTGCTCAGTATCTTGCCGCTTATATATGTCCCGCGAACTCCGTTCAGCTTTTCGCTGAGACTAAACCACTCACCCTCACCGAGGGTGCTTTCTTTGATTCCGTATGACTGCTGCACCTGCCACTCGGGGATGAATCCTGCTCCATAGACCTTGTTGACCGTCTTGACATCACAGCCTATGCGGAGAGATTTTATTATAACCGCCTTGTAAAATTCTGCAAGCTCATCCGGTTTGCCGCACAAAAACCGCTGAATGTCCGCAATGATTTCGTCCGTTCCAGTATTGTGCGAAAATAGATATTCCATCAGTTCGATAAAGGAATCAAACTCGTGTGTTGCGTCCTTTGCTACCTGCTTACCGATTTTTTTCACAGAGATTCCTGTTATCAAAAACGGATCGAGCAGGAATGTGAGTATCTTTTTAAACTCCTGATCGTTCTCATTTTTTTTCAGTACATCTTTTTTATACAGCATAGATGCCGATGAAGCAAGCTCATCAAAAACAGCCTTTATTTCTAACATCCGCTCATTGGTCATATTGGTATAATTCCTTTCGATTTTATGATGATATTAACGCCCTCTCAGTCGGTGATAACCACGGGCGGCAGATTGCCGCCCCTACAGCCCTCTCAGTCGGCGTTGCCGCCGACAGCTCTCCCAAAGGGAGAGCCAAGGAGACACACAGAGTTTGCGGGAGCCACGGGAAAAACACCCGCCGCTGCGGCGGCACCCTCTTTACGAAAGAGGGCAGGGGCTTGAAATTATAAGCCCCCGTAACTGTCCATTGTACATTGTTCATTGTCAATTGTGT
>Ga0099364_10009783_pt1 | contig 13279 bp, 1 predicted proteins | sample TergutTh196P3_FD_73070 | JGI IMG/M metagenome (GOLD analysis project Ga0099364, IMG submission 73070) | Microcerotermes parvus P3 segment gut microbial communities from Pointe-Noire, Republic of the Congo - Th196 P3 | ecosystem: Host-associated > Arthropoda: Insects > Digestive system > Gut ...
TAAATTTTTATATTAAATAAAAAAAAAAAAAATATTTAAAAATAAAAAAAAGCTTTAAACCAAAAAAAAAAACAAAATTAAGTTAAAAAAAATTAAAAAAAAAAAAATAAAAAAAAAAAAAAAAAAAAAACTTAAAAATAAATAATTAAATCTTTAATTTTCTCCAAAATCCAATCAACAACATACTCAATAAAGATAAGACAAGTATAGCTATTGGATTAGCTGTATTTAACATTGGAATAGAAGAAGGACTACTACGATCTAAACCATCAAAATCTGTATGATGAGGATCTAAAATATCTAAATCCAAATTATCATTATCATAATTTTCATTGTCTGGTTTTGAGCTATTTGTATCATTACTGATACTAATATCCTCATCATAAAAATTAGGAAGATTTTTATTACTATCTATAGGACTTATATTAATAGTAAAAATATGACTATCAATAGATTCTCTGTAAAGATTGTTTCCAATGAATTCAGCGATAATTCTGCCTTCAGGAATGAAGGAATAGTTTAATACAGCAATTCCATTACTGTCAGTTATTGCAATACCAATAAATTGACCATTAAGAGTGAATACGATAAGTTGATTAGCTAAGGAGTTATTAAATTCATCTACAAGTCTAGCAACAAAGGAAGTAGAACTGTTTTCACTTTGGACAACAGAAACAGTTAGAGAAGTCTGGACAGGACGAACTGTTAAAATACTATTAGCATTTGTAGCTGTATAAATATTATCTCCATAGAAAACAGCATTAATAGTATAAGTGCCTTGGGAAAGAGAACTATGACCTATGAAAATTCTACCATGTGCATCAGTTATAAATTCACCAATACTAAGCCCATCAATGAAAACTTCAATAATCATGTTAGTTAGTAAATTACCATATTCATCAACTAAAGTAGCTGTAAAACTAGCATTTTCAAGAGTGTTTATAAAAACATTTTTCAAAGAAATTGAAGTATTAATTTTTTCAACTACTAAAACCCCAACAGAGCTAGAGTTAAGATAAATATCTGTTTGGTTGAAATAAGCATTAATAGAAAGATCACCAGCTGTTGAAGGAATATAATATAGGAAAGCTTTGCCATAGCTATTTGTAGTAAGATTATATTCTTCACCATTAATTATCACAATAATATTCTCATTACTAATATAATTTCCAAATTCATCAAGAAGAGTAATAGGAATTGTAGTATTAGTAAATGGCTTGGTAGAAACTGAATCAATGATAATTTTAGTAGCCATAATAGTTACCTCTTGGATAATACTATCATTAGAGCTTTCATAAGTATTACTACCATTATATTGAAGAGAAATATTCAGTAATCCTGTATTATTAGGAGTATAACTCAAAACAACTTTACCATTTCCATCAGTAAGGTTAGATCCAACATATGTTCCATTAATATAAAAGTCAATAGTAGCTCCTGTAACAGGATTACCATTTTCATCCTTAAGATAAGCTGTTAAATTACTAGTAAAATTCAACCTAAGAGGAACATCTTCTACAACAATATTTGTCTCAAGTTTAAGAACATTTAAAGTAGAGCTATTAATAAAACTATGGTAAATATCATTACCAATCCAACTAAGAACAATACTTAAATTTCCAACATTATAAGGAGTATAAGATAAAACCCATTCACCTAAGCTATTTGTGAAAACCGTAAAAGATTGACCATCAACCAGAATGGAAATATTAACATTAGCTACAGGATCACCTTTCTCATCAATCAAGGTACCATTAATACTAATAGTATCACCGAACTTAGAAGAAAGTGGAACTATAATAGAAGAATTAATTTCCAGTTTAAAAGCATCGAAGACAGTTCCATTTTCTTCAGAATGGTTTTCACCAACATTAACCTCATTTACAGTGACATTAACTAAATTAAAAATATTACCAGAACCATTTACCTTAGCAGTAAGAGTTAAGGTAACATTTTCACCAATACCAATAGACCCTACAACCCATGAAACAGTCCGAGTAAGAGGATTATATGTACCACCAGCATTACTAATCACATAAACAAGGCGAGGATCTAAAACATCCACAACTACAAGCCCAGTAGCTATATCCGGACCATGATTAGTCACAACAATTGTGTAAAGAACATGATCACCAATAATCACAGAACCAGTAACATTAACATTTTTAGTTATAGTTAAATTAACAGTATCAGGAAGGCGTAAGAAATGATTACTACCATTAGTACTGTTTTCACCTATGTTAAGCTCATTAACACTAACATTAGCTAGATTAATAATATCACCAGAACCATTGACAATAACAGTAACAACTAAATTTCTACTTTCACCAATTCCCATAATTCCAACATCCCATGAAACAGTTCTACTAGCTACATTATAAAAACCACCAACATTACTAATCAGGTAAATGAGGCGAGGATCTAAAACATCCACAACTACAACACCAGTAGCTACATCAGGACCATGATTAGTCACAACAATAGTATAAACAACATGATCACCAACAGTCACAGAATCTGTAACATTATGATTCTTAGTAATAGTAAAATTCACAGTATTTGGAAGGGACAAATTACTATCATTCTCATTAGTACTGTTTTCACCAATATTAAGCTCATTTACAGTTACATTAGCTATATTAAGTATATTACCAGTACCATTAACTTGTACAGTAACCGTTAATGTTATATTTTCACCAATGCCAATTGAACCTACAATCCAAGAAACAGTACGAGTTACAGAATCATAAACTCCAGAAACACTACTATCAATGTAAATAAGGCGATAATCTAAAACATCGGAAATGACAACACCAGTAGCTACATCAGGACCATGATTAGTCACAACAATAGTGTAGAGAACATGTTCACCTACAGTTACAGAACCAGTAACATTATGATACTTAATGATAGTTAAATTCACAGTATTATTTAAATCTAGAGTAGAATTTTCCTCATCATACTCAGTACCATTTTCACCAATATTAATCTCATCTACAGTAATATTAGCGAAATTAATGATATTACCAGTGCCATTAACTTGAACAATTACAGTTAAAGTTACATTATCACCGATACCAATATAACCTACAATCCAATAAATAGTACGAGTTAATGGATCAAAAGTACCACCAACACTACAGTCTATGTATATAAGGCGAGGATCTAATTCGTCACAAACAAGACCTCCTGTAGCTATGTCAGGACCATGATTAGTCACCACAATAGTGTAGAGAACTTGATCACCTACTGCTACAGAACCAGTAACATTATGATACTTGGTAATAGTTAAATTCACAGTATTAGTTAAATCAAGAACAGATTCCTCTTCTTCAAACTCAGTGTTATTTTCACCAATATTAAGCTCATCAACTGTAACATTTGCAAAATTAAGGATACGACCAGTACCATTAAGTTGAACTGTAATTGTTAAGGTTACACTTTCACCTACACTAATAGTACCTACAATCCATGAAACTGTACGAGTCACAGAATTAAAAACACCAGAAGCATTGCTATCAATGTAAATAAGTCTAGGATCCAAAACATCCCAAACAACGACACCAGTAGCTATATCAGGACCATTATTAGTCACCACAATAGTGTAGAGAACTTGATCGCCAACAACTGCTGAATCTGTAACATTATGAGCTTTAGTAATTGTGAGGTTAACAGTATCATTTAAATCAAGAGTAGAATTATTATCATCAAATTCAGTTGAGTTATTTCCAATATTTTCCTCATTTACTGTAACATTTGCAAGATTAAGAATACTACCAGTACCATTAAGTTGAACTGTAACCGTTAAAGTTACACTATCACCAACACCAATAGAGCCTACAATCCATGAAACAGTACGAGTCACAGGATCAAAAACACCAGAAGCATTACTTTCAATGTAAACCAACCTAGAATCTAAAACATCAGACACCACAACACCAGTAGCTACATCAGGACCATAGTTAGTTACTATGATTGTGTAGAGGACTTGATCACCCACAACTACAGAACCAGAAACATTATGAACTTTTGTAATGGTAAAATTCACAGTAGAATTCACAGTAAAATTACTACAATCCTCTTCAGTAGTATTGTTACCCATATTATTCTGATCTACACTTACATTAGCTATATTAGCTATATTTCCTGTTCCATTTACACGAACAGTAATATTCAAACTAATAGTGTCACCCACATTCAAGTTACCAATAATCCATAAACCAGTAGTATGATTATAATCACCAGTAGATGACTCGAATATTAAACGAGGATCTAATATATCAGTTACCACAACATTAATTGCATTATCTGGACCCCAATTAATCACAGTAATAACATAAGTAACCAAATCACCCACACTAACCACAGCATCAGGAGTAAGATTATTAACTTTAGTAATGGATAAATTCACAGCAGAATCCACAGTAAAATTACTACCATTACCATCAGTAGTATTATTACCCAAATTAGTCTGATCTACACTTACATTAGCTATATTAGCTATATTTCCTGTTCCATTTACACGAACAGTAATATTCAAACTAATAGTGTCGCCCACATTCAAGTTACCAATAATCCACAAGCCAGTAGTATGATTATAATCACCAGTGGAGGACTCGAATATTAAACGAGAATCTAATATATCAGTTACCACAACATTAGTTGCATTATCTGGACCCCAATTACTAACAATAATAACATAAGTAACCAAATCACCTACACTAACAACAGCATCAGGACTAAGATTATTAACTTTAGTAATGGATAAATTCACAGCAGAATCCACAGTAAAATTACTACTATTACCCTCAGTAGTATTGTTACCCATATTATTTTGATCCACTGTAACATTAGCTATATTAGCTATATTTCCTGTTCCATTTACACGAACAGTAATATTCAAACTAATGGTATCTCCCATGTTCAAGTTACCAATTATCCATAACCCAGTAGTATGATTATAACCACCAGTTGATGACTCGAATATTAAACGAGGATCTAAAATATCAGTTACCACAACATTTGTTGCATTATCTGGACCCCAATTACTAACAGTAATAACATAAGTAACCAAATCACCAACATTCACAACCTCACCAGGAGTAAGATTATTACTTTTAGTGATGGATAAATTCACAGTAGGCTCCACTGTAAAATTTATGTCATTGCCCTCTGTAGAATTATTACCTATATTTGTTTCATTAACATCTACAGAAGCAAAGTTAAAGATATTACCTGTGCCATTAACACGAACAATCAAAGTCAAAGTAACATTACTGCCAACACCAATGGACCCTACAATCCAAGAAACTGTACGAGTTACAGGATCAAAAGAACTATTTTCACTACTTTCAATGTAGATAAGTCTTGAATCTAAAACATCAGAAACAATTACTCCAGTAGCTATATCTGGACCATTATTAGTTATAACTATTGTGTAAAGAACATGATCACCTACAGTAACAGAACCAGTAACATTATGATTCTTAGTAATTGTTAAATTCACAATATTTGGAACAGTGAAATTAACACTATCACTACTATTATCTCCATGATTATCCTGATTTGTGGTAACATTTGCAATATTAGAAATATTGCCTGTACCATTAACCCTGACAGTGATGGTTAAAATTACACTATTTCCTGTGCCAATAAAACTTAAATTCCATGTAACTGTCCTAGTAGCTAAGTTATAATCACCATAATCACTACTAATTATATAAATAAGTCGAGGATCTAAAACATCCACAACCATAACATCAGTAACATTACTTGGACCATTATTAGTAACAGTAATAATATAGGTAACATTATCTCCATAGCTAATATTACTTGTAACATTAGTGGTTTTATTGATTGTAATATTTACTATATCACTTAAATCTGGATTTAGATATAGTATTATATCTTCATTATCGCCAATAGCTTGAAGAGAAAAACTATTATATCCTGTTAAAGTAACATTATAAGAATATTTCCCTTTTCCATTAACATTTGTCAAGTTATAAATAGTTCCAGTTGTACCATTCCATATAAGATTAACCAAGAAGGATGGAAGCAAATCATCATCTACTAAACTAAAGTCTCCTGAACTATCAATCAATAAAAACTCATAAGATAATTCAACATTACTAACCATGTGATAAATAGTATCATTTACAATAGTTTTATAATCATTAGCTGATAATACTATGACAAACCAATTAGCTAAAGTAATACCACTTACTAAAGGAGTGTTAGCACCCCACCAATTATAATTTGCATTAGTATTTGAACCATTATTTAAAAGGTCAAAACCATTAAAATTAGTATTATTTAATATTCTGTTGTAGTTAATAACTGCATTAGAAGATCCAGGAAGAACATGAATTCCCTGATTGTTATCGGTGATATTAGAACCAATAACAATACTGTTTGATCCATTAATCCCAATACCATTAGTATTGTTTGTAATATTAGAATTAATTACAGAATTCTCCCAGGAATATTGTTGGAAAAATATTGCCCATGAGTCATTTCTATTATAACCAGAAATATTAGAATCAAGAATAGTATTAAATGTTGCACTTGACATGAAGATGAAGCCACCATTATTTAACAATCCAAAACTATCATCTATAATATAATTACTACTAGAACCACTAAATCCTATAGCAAAATCATTGTCACTAATATAATTATTAGAAGATAAATTCGAAATAGTATAATTCTGGTTAAGGAGAGCATAATGAATAGCAATTCTATTATCAATGAGTCTATTATTATCCAAAGTATATATTAAAGTATTAATACCTATACCTTGAGAATTATTAGTAAAATTAGAATTACTAATTATAGAATCATTACCTTCAATATAGATACCTCCACCTGCAACAGCAATATTTTCATCAAAAACAGAATGACTAACATTAAGATTATCACCAGCACTATAAACACCAGCACCTGTAACAGCAGTATTTTCATCAAAAACAGAATGACTAATAGTGAAATTATCACCAGCACTATAAACACCACCACCAACATTTCCATTATTAGCTGAGAAAGTAGAATTATTTACAGAGGTAAAATCATCAGAACAGAAAATTGCACCACCAGTATTTGCAAGATTATTTATAAAAGTAGAATCATCTACGGTGAAATTAAGATTCGCTTCAGAACTAGAAGCATTATTGTAAATTGCACCACCAGTATTTGCATGGTTATCTGTGAAAATAGAATTTTCTATAGTTAAATTAGCACCACTATTTGAAATTCCTCCACCATTAGAAAGTGAACCACCTTCCCTTGCAGAGTTACCTGTAAAAGTAGAAGTTACTACATTCAAATGTTCACCACTATTGAAGATTCCACCACCATTTATTGCATGATTATCTCTTAAAATAGAATCAATGATTGTGGGATTATCACCAGTATTATAGATAGCACCACCAAAACTTGTTGCCCTATTTTGGATGAAAGAAGAATTTACTATGGTTAAATTATCTCCAGTATTATAGATAGCACCACCAAAACTATTATTACCAGTAACATTATTGTATGAAAAAGTAGAACCAATAACAGTAATATTTGAATTCACAGCACTTATAGCACCACCATAATTTGTGGCAGTATTATTTCCAAATGTGCAATTAATGAAAATCACATTTGTATTTTCAGCATAGATTGCACCACCATAGTTAGAAAACCCATTACCCATTGAACTTTGACTTCCATTTCCAAATACAATATTTATAAATGTGACATTCAAAGCAGAATTTATTGCAAATATATTTGATAGATATCTTCCATTAATAGCCACAGTACCTGGAGGTCCATCCCCTCGAATAGTAAGATTTTTAGTAATTGTAAGGTTAAAGTCTTCATTAATTTTATTATAAGTTCCATTAGCTAAAACAATAGTATCGGTATTATTTGCAATAGCTAATGCTCCATTTATACCACCAAAGTCTGAACTATCAACATATATATCAGTTGCAAAAGTAGCTTGTAAACTAAAAACTACCAGTAACATTAACAATAAAATGCTTGAAATAGATATTTTTCTAAAATTATTCATTTTTCTTTTCACCTCCAAAAAGAATATTTTTTTTCATGTAAAAGTAAAATACAATTAAACAATTAAAGGAAAAAAATTATTTAAATTATTTAAAAAGGTTAAAAACTATTTTAAATTAAATTATAATATTTATATTAAGGAAAAAGACCTTAAACAAATAAATAATATAAACATTTAGTTAATTTTTATCCAAACCATAATATTTTACTTTTTAAAAAGATTTTTTTCATTAAAAGTTATATCAAGTAAATTAAGAAAGTTTTAAAGAAATAAATAGTTTAAATGATTAATTTTTATTTATTAAAAATCTTGATTTTTTATCACTTTCTACTAATTATCTCAAATTAATTTATTCCAATATTTTGATTGAATATTCATACAAAGAATGATTTTCCTTCATAGCTAATTATCAACAAATTTTGATCATGAAAGAAAAAAAGACAATAATCTTAAAAAATATTTTATATTTACACTATTCACCCTAAAATTTTTAATATTCAATACATAATATAAACACTGAAAAAATTAATGTTTTACAGTATATAATATAATAATTATTATATATAAAATTATCTATTTTAGATAATTAATAATAAAAATAATGGAATATATTAATATTATATATTCATATTAATCTTAAATATTAATAATTATTAAAATATATTAAACAATAATTTTTAAAGTCTTTGGTATATATCAATCAATATAAATTATATATAAAATATTAGAACCTATTTTAAATACATATCAAATCGATTTCATCAATTTATCTTAAAAGCTTCTTAAAGGAACCAATAATTTAAAAAAAAATTAAGATAAAAAAATTGAAAATAAAAGTTAGGATTAAAAAAAATCCTAAAATAAAATTATAATTTAGATTTTTTTTCTCCAAAATCCGATTAGAAGAATACTCACTAATGATAAAACCAGTATAAGCATTGGATTACCCACGTTGTACATCGCAATAGGAGAAGCAAGCTTATTAGCACTTAAAACATCATAGTCATAATAATCAGGATCTACAGTATCAGGATCCACAAAGTCATTATCTGTATCATTTTTACCTGGTTTTGAACCATTAGTATTATTGTCAGTACCATTACTACCATTATTATCATCATTACTTTCATTAGATGATGCATTAATGGTAAAAAAACGACTATCTAGAGATTCCCTATAAATACTATTTCCAAGGAATTCAGCCGTAATTATACCTTCAGAAATGAAGGAATAGTTAAATGTAGCAATTCCATTACTGTTTGTTGGAACAATACCCATAAAATGACCATCAAGGAGAAATACAACTATTTCATTAGCTAATGGTTTGTTATATTCATCGAAAAGTCTTGCAACAAATGAAATAGAATTATCTTGGTTTTGAACAGTTGAAACAATTAAAGTAGTCTTAACTGGACGAATTGTTAAAGTACTATTAGAACTTGTCGTTGCATAATTATTATCTCCTAAGAAAACAGTATTTATAGAATAAACACCTTGAGAAAGTATATCATAATTGATGAAAGCCCTACCATAATTATCGGTTTTAAATTGACCAATACTAATTCCATCAATGAAAACTTCAATAACCATATCAGATAGTAAATTACCAAACTCATCCACTAAAGTAGCTGCAAAATCAGCATTTTGAAGAGCATTTAAAACAACATTATTCAAAAGAAGTGAAGTTGAAAACTTATCTACAATTAAAACACCAGTAGAGCTAGAATTAAGATAAATAGTTGTTCCATTGAAATAAGCACTAATCAAAAAGTCACCAGCTATTGAAGGAGTATAGTATAGGAAAGCTATACCATTAGTATTTGTAGTAAGATTATACTCTTGACCATCAATAGTTACAGTGATTATTTCATTGACAATAGGGTTTCCAAACTCATCACGAAGAGTTATAGGAATAGTAGTGTTTATAAATGGTTTAGTAGTAACAGAACCTATAACAATACTTGAATTCATGATTGTAACTTCTATGATAATACTACCATTAGAAGATTCATAAGTACTACTACCATTATATCGAGCTTCAATAAGATGATTTCCAAGAGAAATAGGAATAAATGATAAAAATACTCTACCATTAGCGTTGGTTACATTAGATCCAATGTATGCACCATTTACATAAAAGTCAACTGTGTTGGTAGCTACAGGATAACCTCTTTCATCATGCAAATCAGCGATTAAATTACTTGTAAAATTCAATCTAAGAGGAACATCAACCACGATAATGTTTGTTTCGAGTTTATTAACATTTAAATTAGAGCTATTTGTAAAGCCATTGTAAATATCATTACCTAACCAACTAACAACTATAGTTAAATTCCCAACATTCTGAGGAGCATAAGAGAAAGTCCAAAAACCAACAGCATTGGTAGCTACTGTGAAAGATTGACCATCTACAACTATAGTAATTATTACATTAGCTACAGGATTGCCATTTTCATCAAGTAAAGTACCATTTATGGAACCTTGAATTCCAAGACTAAAAGAAGCTGGAACAATAATAGAGGAGTTAGTATCCAATTTAAGAACATTCAAAGTAGTACTGTTAGAAAAGCCATTGTAAATATCATTACCTATCCAACTTACAACAATGCTTAAGTTTCCTGTACTTGTAGGAATATAGGATAAATTCCAAAAACCAGCAGCATTAGTTGTCACATAATATGGCTGACCAGCAGAAACCACTGTAATATTTGCATTAGCTACAGGATTACCTTTTTCATCAAGTAAGGTACCATTAATATTAACAATTTCTCCAAATTTAGAAGAAGTTGGAACAATAATTGAAGAATTGATTCCTAGTTTAAGTATGTTTAAATTTGTTCCATTTTCTTCTGTTCCATTTTCACCGATATTGATTTCATTTACAGTGAGATTTGCAAAATTGGAAATATTTCCAGAACCATTAATCTGGACAGTAACTGTTAAGGTTACATTATCACCAATATTAATTGAGCCTACATTCCATGAAATGGTCCTAGTTAGTGGATTATATATACCTCCAGCACTACTTATCACATAAACCAGGCGAGGATCTAAAACATCCACAACAACTACACCTGTAGCATTATCAGGACCATAGTTGGTCACTACAATAGTATAGAGAACATAATCACCTATAGTAACAGAACCTGTTATATTATGATTTTTAGTTATAGTCAAATTCACAGTACTATTAACAGTGAAATTAGAACCATTGTTACCACTAGTAGTGTTATTACCAATATTAGTTTCATTAGAAGTAACACTAGCACTATTACTTATGTTACCTGTACCATTTACACGGACAACTAAAATCAGAGTAGCATTACTGCCTCTATTAATTGTTCCTACATTCCAAACAACATGAGAACCATTAAAAGAATAATTACCAGTAGCACTAACAAATATCAAACGAGGATCCAAAACATCAGTTACAACTACACTTGTAGCATTATCAGGACCATAATTCCTTACAATAATTGTATACTCTACCAAATCACCTACATTCATAAATTCACTAGCATTACTAGTTTTATCAATAGTCAAATTCACAGTAGCATTAACCGTGAAATTAGTACTATTATTACCACTAGTAGTGTTATTACCAATATTTGTCTCATTAGAAGTAACATTAGCACTATTACTAATATTTCCTGTACCATTAACACGAACAACCAAAATCAAAGTAACATTGTTACCATTATTAATTGTACCCACATTCCATACAACATGAGAACCATTAAAAGAATAATTACCAGTAGCACTAACAAACAACAAACGAGGATCCAAAGCATCAGTAACAACAACACCTGTAGCATTATCAGGACCATAATTTCTTACAATAATTGTATACTCTACCAAATCACCTACATTCATAAATTCACTAGCATTACTAGTCTTATCAATAGTCAAATTCACAGTAGCATTAACAGTAAAATTAGAACTATTATTACCAGTACTATTATTACCAATATTAGTCTCATTAGAAGTAACACTAGCACTATTATTAATACTACCAGTGCCATTTACACGAACAATCAAAATCAGAGTAACATTACTACCTCTATTAATAGTACCTACATTCCAAACAATATGAGAACCATTAAAAGAATAATTACCAGTAGCACTAACAAATATCAAACGAGGATCTAAAACGTCTACAACAACTACTCCTGTAGCATTATCAGGACCATAATTAGTTACAACAATAGTATACTCTACTAGATCACCAAGATTCACAAGTCCTGTGACATTACTAAACTTATCAATAGTCAAATTAACTGTAGCATTAACAGTGAAATTAGTACTATTATTCCCACTAGTACTGTTATTACCAATATTAGTCTCATTAGAAGTAACACTAGCACTATTACTTATGTTACCTGTACCATTAACACGAACAACCAAAATCAAAGTAACATTGTTACCATTATTAATCGTACCAACGTTCCAAATAACATGAGAACCATTAAAAGAATAATTACCAGTAGCACTAACAAACAACAAACGAGGATCCAAAGCATCAGTTACAACTACACCTGTAGCATTATCAGGACCATAATTTCTTACAACAATAGTATACTCAACCAAATCACCAACACTCATAAACTCACTAGCATTACTAGTCTTATCAATAGTCAAATTCACAGTAGCATTAACAGTGAAATTAGTACTATTATTACCTGTACTATTGTTACCAATATTAGTCTCATTAGAAGTAACATTAGCACCATTATTAATATTTCCTGTACCATTAACACGAACAACTAAAATCAAAGTAACATTACTACCCCTATTAATAGTACCTACATTCCAAACAACATGAGAACCATTAAAAGAATAATTACCAGTAGCACTAACAAAAATCAAACGAGGATCCAAAGCATCAGTAACAACCACACCTGTAGCATTATCAGGACCAAAATTAGTCACAACAATAGTATACTCAACCAAATCACCAACATTCACAAGTCCTGTAACATTGCTAAACTTATCAATAGTCAAATTAACAGTAGCATTAACAGTGAAATTAGTACTATTATTACCAGTGCTATTATTACCAATATTAGTTTCATTAGAAGTAACATTAGCACTATTACTAATATTTCCTGTACCATTTACACGAACAACTAAAATCAAAGTAACATTACTACCCCTATTAATAGTACCTACATTCCAAACAACATGAGAACCATTAAAAGAATAATTACCAGTAGCACTAACAAA
>Ga0099364_10009784_pt1 | contig 13278 bp, 20 predicted proteins | sample TergutTh196P3_FD_73070 | JGI IMG/M metagenome (GOLD analysis project Ga0099364, IMG submission 73070) | Microcerotermes parvus P3 segment gut microbial communities from Pointe-Noire, Republic of the Congo - Th196 P3 | ecosystem: Host-associated > Arthropoda: Insects > Digestive system > Gut ...
CTCTAAATGATAGTTGTATTCACAGACACGGCAGTCCCTGCCGACTACGTCGCAGTCGTCTTTACAGTCCCAACTGTTATAGGTTTGGTTGGTTTTCATGGCGTTTTGCTCCTTTGCTTTTTCTTTGGTAGGGGGGCGGGGGTTTGTAACTCATTACCGGGAACGGTCGGCGGCGATGAGGGCGTGAGGTTAAAGTTTTTGGGTTACAATCCGTGTAACCCATTTTGCACAATCGAGGAGCCGACGTGCGGGGTGTTTTGGGTTACACGGCTCTCTTTTTCTCGACGAGGACGGCGTTTATACTTAACTTAAAATGTTCACATTTTTTATGAAAGTAAGCTTTATTATTATAATCTGACATTATTTCTTCTTCTTCATTGCAATAATATTTTTCTCCCACTTTATTGCAAAAAGCACAGATATTACATTCTTTGTGGGAGAATAATTCTATATCTTCCTTAGTTTCTTTATCATTTTTGGGGGCGGCAGACGGCGGCGTTTCTTCATCTGCGCGCATTTTCAGTTGAATTTCTTTCGCGCTGACTTCGGCGGCTTTGGTGACGTCCAACAGGCTTTTCACCGAGCGGGAAATACTTTCAAAGTCGGCTAATACATTGCGTTGGAGCTGTATTCTTTTCCCGTTGGTTTCGAGTGTCTTTTCCTGCTCTGCAATCCTTTTATCCAATTCTTTTTCCCTTTTCATGAAAAATAAAACGAGGTTTTCAAACTTCTCATTGAACCCTTTTCCGCTGAATTTTTCTACATAATTATGTATTTCCTCTGTCATGCGGATTGATTTTTGGATAGTCTTCATGGGCTTTTTACTCCTTTTTGTAATTCATTTGGTTTAAGCTACAGCTCACATCGGCGCAGACGGTGGGCGGTGGTGGGTTACATTTTGAGGGGTTCAAAATGGCATGCGGCACATGGTGCACTCATCGCAATACGGATAACATTCGGGTACAGGCGGGATATACTCCGCATAGGTGCAACGGTTACAGCCTTGACATTCCTTGCTACTGTCTAAATCGCAGTAATATATACCTTTATCGGTAATGGGGTTACTCCTTTCTTTAGCTTATTACCACCAACTCCTAACAAAAAATCCGCATTCTTTAAGTGAAAAATCAACAGAAACGCAGTTTTCAAATTTCATGCACTTTGAACACAAGACTTCTGTAATCTCGTAAAGTGTAATCTCGTAAAGTTCAATATATTTTGCGCTACGTTTCCTCATTTCCCCCTTGATGATTCCCGGTAAGTTGAAGTCGCCTACATTTTGATAAAATCTCCATTCGCCACCGGGATAAACCCCTATATACTTTGCCATTTTTCTCTCCTTTCCCTCACCGTGCGCGACTCCGCAGGCGAGTGTGATGTAACGCTTGCTGAAAATTAACCCCTGTGTTTATGCGGGTTTGGCGGGGGTTAGTTTTCAGCTTTTGGCGGCTATTTTTTACCCTTTTTAGCATTATCAATGATAATCGGGCTTGGACCCGCCATCTGCTCGTTCGGGCAGAAGCCCTCGGCCGCCATCTTCTCAATCTTCTTGTATGTATCAAAACTTTCACGTATTTCTTCATTATGAACAAAAAAGAAAATTTTCCGCAATTTTTTCTTATCGGGTTGGCCGCTGTCGGCTTTAATATATGGCTTGTAAACTCTGACTATCGTAAGACACCCAAAAACGGTTATCGGCTCATAAAGTATACTTGTCTGCTCTCTGATTGGCTTTGCAACTCGTGTGAATACTTGCGATGTGCCGAGAATACATTTCTTTTGCTTGCGTTGCTGGGTAATCTCGGTCATCATTTCTATCGGGAAATCCTTAGACTGCAACGAATTGAACCAGTTTTGAACCTCGTCAATTACGTCTATTTCGCCATAAATGCCATTTTCCGATGCCACTATATCCTTCCAGTGCTTGATTTCGCCGTCCTCGTGCTTATAGTTAAAATTGGTCTTGATTTTAAGTTTCGGGTACATTTTCTTGTATCGCATAAGCATGTATGCGGCTGTGACCGTCTTACCACTTCCCTGCTCACCCGCAATTATATGCACGCCATTCTCGCGGAAAAAATCGGGGTCCATTGTAAGGCGGTCTAAAACAAACTGCTTCGGGAAAAGCACAAACAGCCGCCAAAAGAAATTGCCATAGCCGACATACTTGTACTCGCCTTTTTTCGGCTTAATCTTTTTTATCAAGCGATAATAAAACAACCAACACAAGGACGAAACAACAAAAGGCGAAAAAATATACAAAATCCATTTTATAACCGAAATTAATAATAACTGCATTCATCTCTTTTCCTTTCCTGTTTTTTGAATGGCTACCCTGCATTTTTTGCGCTTGCGCTACGCTTGCAAGCGCAAAAAAGTGCGTAGGGTTAATTGCCCCAGAACGGTACGAAGCTTTTCGCTCTAAGAATTACTGCCCAACTTATTTTGGCTAAATCAAGAGCAAGTGAAATAATCCAAATAGGAGCTAACACCCCTAACGGTAATACATAACCGACACCTTGAAAAACGCTCCCGACAGCACTTGCAATACCATCCGGCAATGTTGCAGGAATAGAAGGGAACACCCCAATCAACGCATTGCCTATCTTCATTATAAACACAATTATAGCTTGAATAATCATTGTTGAAATCCTCCTATCAACCCCGGAATTTTCCTTATCATTCTTCTTGCAAAGAAAAAGTAAGAAATTATTATAATAAATCCTTGTATATAAAATCTGTACTGCTCAAATAAGGAAAAATCTATTATATCATATCTGTAATTATATAATGTAAAACTAAAATTAGGAGTTTGTACTGTATTGTTTACATTCAAGTCTTTATCAAACTCAAGCAACTCATATATTCCCTCGACTGAAAAATTCTTTTGCATTTGCGGACCTTGCGGCTCAAAGTAAACAGGGCCTATAAATTCCGTATACGGCTGTATGTTGTTGTTCTTTGCAGGGTTCACGGAAGCGTTTGAACCCTCATTTTCTAAGGTTATAAACAGGCCCGAAACTATCTCTATCAACTGCGGCACAATCGGTAACTTTTCCTCCAATTGCCCTTGCATTTCGTTCATCTTGTCATCTAAAAAGCCTTCCTCGGGGACGAATAGGAATATAAATAAATCCTTTAATTTCTCTATCAGATTTTCGACGAGGTCGCCTAACAGTCTGAGAATTTTTGTTACAGCATCCCATATCACTTGAAGAAATTGCGATATAAGTTCTAATGCCGATTTGAACAACTCCCATATCTTCCCGGGTATGCCGATTATGGTATTCCATATGCCGTTAAGCACGGTTGAGAAAAACTGCCATATCAGCGACGGCATGCTTGCGAGTAGCGTGAGCATTGCGCGCAATGTCGATAAGATATTTCGAGATACGCCGAGTTGGTCGTTCGCGACGATGTTCAGCCCTGCGAGTAACCGCTCCAACTCGGCTAAAGACATGCCGTCAACTTCTGCGGGTGTGTCGCCGTCATATCCGATATATGGATTGTCTTTGGTGATAATTCCTTTTTCTTGAGCAAGCTGAATTTTGCTCTCTATGTCGGGGATAGGGAAAAGTTTCTGCTTTTGGCCCTTACCGTTATCGGTCAATGCACCCGCCGCTTCCCGCACTACGTTATCTATAGTCGTTCCGTCCGCGCCCGGCTGACTTACCATGAATTGTATCGGCGGCACAAGTTTCTCAAACGGATTAGTGCCATAACCCGCATCATGATACGGCTTGTGCCACGCGACATGTTCGCCTGTACTCATCTTGATGAAATTATTCGGGAGCAGTATTTGAAAATCAGTGTACGCGCCGTTAGTGCCTTGGTCGTTAAAAGACAAGCGAAGCCGCTCTTGACCAAACAAGGTTACGTTTTCAAGCTGATAAAATGATGAGGGCTTCACTGTTTGAAACAAATATCCGCCGCTCGTGGACGGTGTGGATTTTACTGCAAACTGTGTTTGTTGCGAGTCCGCCCAACCCATAGAAGGGTGGCCTACTTCACTCGTCGGGTTCATGTATTCGACTACCATACCGCCATATGACCCGCTCGTCGGCGCGTATATGCTTTTCACAAAAGTAAACCCCATTATCGGGAAATCGGGGTGTAGTTTTGTGTCGGCTTGAATTTGGCTCATGCTCCTGTTTGAGGCTATGTATAGCTCGTCTTCAAAGACGAAAAACGGCACGTAGCGGGTGCTGTTGTAGTAATTTGGGACGTCTGAAATACTATTGCCGTTTGCGACGACACCGCCATGTGCCGCGCTTATGTAATTGACCGACAATGCGCTTGGGTTCATCACGTTGTAACGGGCCAAAAAGCCGTCCGCACCTTGGAATACCACTGCGTTTTCCTGTTCGGCGGTGTAGCGGAGTATGTAATTTTCTTCGGTTCGTGTTACGCTTATGTCCTCGTAGCCTTGCAGATGTGCGAATATTTCTATCATTTCCGTAGTTAAATGTCGCTGACTGTAGAGGTCTATGTATATCATGTAATGCTCTGTTGTCGTGCCTGTGTGGTCGTATTCGCTAAGATTTTCCTTTACCTTATCCCAGTCTATATTAGATAAAATACGCTTTGTATCTGTAACTATCGGGTTGAAAAATGCGAGGTCTAAATTTTCTATTATTTCATTAAATAAATGCAAAACAGTGTGTTCACCGTCCGGGTCTGCCGCTTGGTCGAGACCGAGACCCATAAATACACCCCACATAACACCCCATGCGGCTCTGCCGAGGGTTACGTAATCAATCGCCGCGACAACCTCCGACTGTGCCGAAACGATAAACGCCGAAAACGCCGTAAATGCGAAGATTACGGCGAGAATTAGCGTTGTTATGCGTTTTGTTGTAGTCTTACACATTGTTTTTCCCTGCTTTGTAATTCATTACCCGGAACGGTCGGCGGCGATGAGCTGATGAGCTGAAACTTTTTGGGTTACATTTCCTTAAAACTGTGGGGAGATTACTAAAAACCTCCCCGCGCTACTGTTTTGAATTACGCACCTCTGATTGAACCGAAAAGAAAAGCCAATCCTTTACGGAACGCCAAAAGACCGATGACCGCAGGTAACACGATAGGCAGTAAGCCGACTATTTCGGTTACTATGCCTGTGAACATGTCCGAGGTAATCCCGTCCCACATTGATGTTGTTCCACCCATTATGTTTGTCTCCTTTCTTCAAAAAAATATATTTAACAGCTTCCATAGAGCTATTAAAACAATGATTACCAAGACCAATTGCAGTATTCCGGTTGCGAAGTTCAGAAACTCATGCAATTGTAACGCCAAGTCTTCATTAAACGCGCTCATTTCCTCAACTCCGATTTCGCAAATTTCGCATGCCGTGTCGGTTACAGCAAAGTCCCAACTTGTCCCGTTCAAGGCTATCTCGAATTTCCCCGACGAATTTTCCGTGGTAATTATGAACTCGAAAATAGCTTGACTGCTGTCAACAAATACATATTCGTCTTGTGATGTCGGGTATTTTACATCACCCGAAAAAATTTCGCTGTCAGTAAAGCCAAACACGGTTTTCAGCCTTGTTAAAATGTATTGACTGCGACTGTTTTCGCTATGTAAACCCCACGGCGAGGGAATTAACCCCGAGTTTGCGGGTCGGTCAACCCAAAAATTCTCTGTTTCATAATCGGATAGCGGCGGGTCGTTGCCGATTTTCGCCACGTATTCGCCTATTTGTGCAAGTAAATTTTCCGTTTCTTTGCAATACTCGCATGTTTCTGAAACGACTGCCTGTGTTGCCGAAGAACTGACCGACATTGCAAAAACCATTGAAATTATCAGCAGAATTGACGCGCTTTTTTTGAACATCTGCGCCTACGCTTTCTTTGCTTGCGGCAGTTTCAAGTCTACTATTCTGCCTTTGCTGTTGAACACGATGAATACCATGCTGTTTATGTAATTCGCCAATTCCTTTACCGATATTCCGGTGGTGTCGAAAACATTGCGCCGCATGAACTTCTCGCCGGGTTGAAAGCCGTAATTTCCTTTTACATTTTCCATTTCTTCTAAAAAGAAAAGCTTCACGCCGTCTATCTCTGTCCCATCATCGGCTTTGAATAAAAAATCTTTTATTCCGACTAAGTGTATTTCCATGACTTTGTACTCCTTTCCTTAAAATTTCTATGTTAATTCGCATAGTCTTTCAATACGAAATAACCGAGCAAACCTATGCTTGTCAACCCCAAAACTACGCATATTACCGCTAAAATTATACCAAACATTCTAATCGTTCACCTTTTCGCTCTCTATGAACACCGCTTTTTCCGCGGCCAATGTTTCCTTTGGGGATTGCTTAGGGGTATCGCTCTCGCCCAAAATTCTTGCTGAAAGTAAAGTTGCGAGAAAATACGCCGCTACGGCCGCCGCCAATATGCCTAATGTTTTTCCTATGGTTATAAAGGTTTTTAATGCTTTTGATTGCTTTTTCATGGTGTTTTGCTCCTTTGTGGTTTTGTTGACATTTTTGTCAATATATGGTATAATATTAGGACATTCTTTTGAGAGGAGGTGAAAGAATGGGAGAAAACTATTACGCCGACTTAATAAATATGTACAGTGAAGGAATTAAAAAGGGTCTTTTGTCCTTTTTCGAGATAATTCTCAACGTCTTGATAATTCCATATCTGCCTTACATAATCGCTCTTGCTCTAAGCATCGGTATTTATTTCGTAATCAAAAACAAAATTTCTGAATGGCTTTTTAAGGTCATCAGATAGTTTTCCCCCAAAGCGTGCGGACTCACCACAGTCCGCGCGCTTTTCTTTCTGCCCATTGCGAGTTTGTTGACTATTATCCCAATATATGGTATAATGGTCTTTAAAGCCTTATAGAAAGGGGGGGCTGAAAGATGAATTGGAGTGAGATACTCACCGCCGAGCTTGTAACGCAATACTTGCTTGACGGATTTAAGGTGTTCAAGCCTTATTTGCCTTTTTTGGTAACCGTATTCATTTCCTTTAAGCTATTCAATAAAAGTATAATGAATTAATCTCACTTAAAGAAAGGGGGTGAGAATGTGGAAGCTGTTACTAATTGGATTACCTACTTACTTATCGAGTATCCTTTTCATGCCTTAGTCGTTGTAACCGTTCTAAGTGCTTTTGTCGGCAAACCCAAGAAAAGACGTTATCACTAACACATTCTCCGGCGTGTGGACTCTGCAAAGTCCGCGCGCTTTTCTTTCTGCCCCGTGTGGGAATTTTTCCCGCTTGACTTTCTATATAATTTATTATAGAATAATTTAAGCTAAATGTCAACATGTAAAGATAGCCTAAATTAAGCTATATATTTTGTGCATTATTGACAATCTTATACAATATATGTTACAATTAACCACAGAAAGGAGTTGAACTGATGACTATGTTGGCGCAAAACCTAAAAATCTTCAGAGAGAAAAACAAGCTAAAACAGCGCGAAGTTGCTGAATTAATCAACTCCACGCAAAGAACATATAGCGGTTACGAGACCGGAACTAACGAGCCGGACATTAAAACCCTCATAAAATTAGCGGAACTATTCAAAGTCCCGCTTGATATTCTTGTTGGCCGATATGTTGATGTCTCCTTGCAACCACCGCCCGCAGAACCCCGCAAAAGAGGGTCTGCAAACAAATCATCTGTACAACTCGTTGTTTCAGCCAACGACAGCATTATTAATAACGGTAGCGGAGACATGTATGTAAAACTTACCCCCGGTCAAATGAGGAAAATCAAGGAATTATCATAATATAATTAGGAGAAATATCATGAAAGAGTTAAAAAATTGTCCTCTGTGTGGGGGGAATGCTAAGTCCGAAATTAATACCTATTTAGAAGATGAAAACCCTTACGCTCAAAGCGAGGTGAATACTGGGTTTTATATTGATTGCGAAAAATGCGCCGCTGAAACCGACACCTATCGTACTTACGACGAAGCTGTAAACGCATGGCAAAAAGGGGATATTCACGAATATACAGGAGCGTGACAAAATGAACGAATTGGTAGGCGAACTTATTGCAAGTGCTATTATAATAGTTATTGGTTTAGTCTTTATTTTTTCCCCTATTATTGTTATATTGCTTATCAGCCGTGAGGCGGCGAAAAATAAATATAGGCGTTTAAATCCACCAAATGTTCACGCCAACGAACCTAAACCTTACACTTCACCGCAACAACCGCAGGTTCAACAAGAAATATTCCCCTATGTCCTCTCTAACAGCATTTTAACCTACAAAGAAAGCATGTTCTTTCAAACACTAATCCCGATAACTGCCAAATTCGGCTTAAATGTATTTACTAAAATGCGTGTTGCCGACCTCGTTTATGTTCCAAAGCACCACCCCGAATACATGAAATGGTTTAATTACATACGGTCAAAGCATATTGACTTTATTATCTGCCGTGAACTTCGTCCGGTTCTTCTCATCGAGGTAGATGACGGCACACATGACAGGATAAGCAATAAGAAGCGCGACGACTTCAAAGACAAGGTTTTTCATCAACTCGGTTTACCTTTGCTACGTGTTCGCCGTTGGCAGAGCGATGAACTTGAAATGCAAATCGCCAACATCTTGGGAATAAAAGAAAAAGCAGGGCTTTAACCCTGCTTTAAGTTTTTATTGCTTTGTTTTATTCCTTTGCCCAAACTCTTGAAGCACGAGCTTCACATCATCAGCATCCATTTGCGATTTCTGCCATAGTATAAAATCGTCAATATCTTTTTCATATTTCGCTTTTAGAGCTTGATACAGTACACTCCTGTCATTTTTGCGTGAATCGTATTCGCTTCCCATAAAAACACCCCCTTTTTTTCCAGTATACCACACCTAAATCGGACTTGTCAAGAGTTTTGTAACCCACTCCCCGGAACGGTCGGCGGTGATGAGAGCGTGAGCTGTAATTTTTTGGGTTACAAAATACTCGGAAAGTGCGGTGTACCGGGTCAATGAGTGCCTTTTAAGCAGGGTGTCCCGCGTTCGAGTCGCGGGTGGGTCAGAAAAATTTCCGAACGTCCATGTAACCCGCTCTACATGGGCTTTTTCTTTAGGTTGTCAATCGGTGAGAATTTGCTGAACATGTCCACCGTTCTGAGGGTAGTCAGGTGGTCATACCTCTTGGTCATTTCGAGGGTGGTATGACCCAGAATCGCTTGCAGTGCGTAGACGTCCCCGCCATGGCTCAAATACCGTGTAGCAAAGGTGTGACGGAGCAAATGCGGGCGAAGTCGAGGGATATTTGACCGCCTTTTCAGCCGTCTGAAAATCTGTTTTATTGTACTCTGATTTGCACGAGTCAGGGTGTCTTTAACGACTAAAGGTGTCCCATTGCTAATATTTGTCAATTGCGCTATGTATTTTATGAGGTATTTTTTGGTGTGTAAACCGAGGGGGATGTATCGTTCTTTGTTGCCTTTACCGTGGGCAATTAAATAGCCTGCTTCGAGGTGGATTTTGCCGTGTTCGAGCCGCAGGACTTCCGACAATCGCATACCGCTGTCGAGCATGAGCAGTACGACAACCATATCACGCAAGCCCGTGAATTTCCTTGTGTCCATGCAGTCTAACAGCCGTATCACTTCCCCGTCGGTGAGAACGTCAATCGCTTTTCGGGTGGCTTTGGGCAATTTCAGTTTCAAGGGTATGTTTTCGGTTATGTATTCCTCGCGGTAACACCACGAAAGAAAGGCTCTGACTGCCTTTACATAGGTTTGCACGGTGATTGATGTTATGTCTCGTTCTCGGAGCATCAGGACGTATTCCCGCGCCTTTGAGAGGGTCATGGTCGAGATGTCGATATCGCCTGTGAAGTCGCTGAAACGTCTCATATTTTCGCGGTAAAAGCTGATTGTTGCAGGGCTGTGGCCTTGTATTTCGTGGTCTAAGAGGTATTCGGCTATTACGGTTGATAGTTTCATTGCTTAATCATACCGCCTTAATATGTCTTTCATTCGCTTCTTTTTCGTCAGTCGGTATTTGCGGAAATCGTTGTCGTTCAAGTTTTCCAAGAAGATTTTCCAGTCGTGGGCGAGGTCTTCCTTTGGGTCTTCTGCACATTCTTTTCCTCGGGGTGTGCTTAAAGTCGTTTTCGAGACGTTCAGATACGCGCCTGTACCCGCCATTTTGCTGATTGTGAGCGACTTTTGGCGTTCGAGGTTTAGCGTATGCTCGTAGTGGCGTATGTAGTCGATTACCCATAAATCGGTGATTTCCACCATTTTGGCGTTGCGTAGCCGTTGCCACCAATCGGCCATTGGCCGCTTATGGCGTTCGGTATCGGCATGTTCGCCTTTGTACTTCACAAATCGAATAGTGTCCTCGGTGATGAAACGGATTATCTCGCTCATCTGCTCGAAAATGTTGTAGATATTCTTTTTCGGGCTTTGCTCGGTCGTGAGCATGGGAATATTCAAGCGGCCGTAAAGCTTGTGTTTGGTGCGGATTTCGATGTTCGTGATGATTGTGATGTCGGGTACAAGACCTTTTGCGCGTTTTTTCCAATACTTGGCGGGTGTGTCGGGGTTGTTCAATTTCTCGCCGATTTCTTTTCTGATTTCGTCGTCAGTGCCGTAGGTAAAGTAAAATTCGCACCTAAACATGTCCTTCGACTCGTAGCTTCCTTTATTAAAAGCACGCTCTAAAATCCAGACGTCGAAGTCGTTGATTAGGTTGTAGTCCTTCCAAATCTGTATGAAAAACTGCTTGTAGCCTTGTTCTATGACCTCTTTTGTCTTGTTGTATGCGACAAAAAGCGCGTTGTTGGATTTTTTTCTGCCGATTAGTAAATAATCGCTTGTAATATCCTCATCGTCACCGAAAGTCTGTAAATCGTACTGTTTTTCGGCACGTGTAAAATTAGACACCTGCATTTTTTTCAAGTCGTTTTCGGGGAAAAAGTTCATTAAATCATTGATGTAATTGGTATGAAATGCGTAGTCTATGCGGTTTTCTTGCACTTCCTTGATTTCCAAGCCGTAGCTTTTCAGCACTTGACGGACACAGAAATATGCTTCATCAAAAGCGTTTCTCATGCCGCCAATCCACAGGAAATTCGAGCGCAATTGCACCTGTATAGGCGGCGTTTTCTCGTTCGGGACGTGCGGGCAGACGAACACATCGAAGCGGTCCTCAATGCCGAAGTGCAGGCCGTACATCTGCGCGCCCTTGTACGGCACGACTTCCAAATCAGCGTAAACATCGGCGAACACAGGAATATTATCGCGGATTAGGTCGGCTTTGTCTTTTCTCTGCTTGAGGTAGGCCGTGAACTTCTGCCAAGGCTCGTTATTTACGTAGTCCATGCCTGTGATGTCGGGGGTTATCATGAAATAAATGGTGTCGGGGTGGGTGATGAATTGTTTTGACTTGCTCTGCGAGAACCATTTTTTGTAGAGGGCTTCCCCGCCCTCTTGTAGAATTTGCGTGTTAAGTATCGTCTGTTTTTTCATGTCCTTGTTTTTTGGGGCAATTTTCAAAATTGACCCAAATTCCTTTCTTGTAGATTGGCTTTACATGCGCCTTTGCGGGTTTTCTAAAAAAATATTACCGTGACTGAACTTACGGGCAATTAGACTTTCTCAGTGATATTTCGTGGGGCGTGTTACAGTCCCGCCCCGCTCAAAACTAAGCGTGGGTTTTTAACCCACTTTTAGTTAGTACTGCTAACTATTATTAGTTTGTGATGTTAATAGTTAGGCGTGTAAAGTATTTCGGTTATAATAACAACGCCATGCGTTCAGCTTTAGCTGAGGGGCATGGTGTTTTTAGGTATTTTTTCTGTTGTCCGCATACGAGAAAAACTCTACGAGTTTTTTCCCGTATGCTATCTAAAGGGCTTAGGTTAAAGCCGTGGGGGCGTTTCTCAACTGCTCCTACGGCGGGAAAAAATTCGGAGCTACTGACTTATGAACAACGCAATGCTTTTATCACGTAATCATGCAGAAAGGGGCTTCTCTACTCCGAATTTCTTTTGCGACTATAAAAGCCGCGGGGATTTCTCTCGACTTTTCCTACTGTCCGCATCCGAGAAAAACTCTGCGAGTTTTTTCCCGTATGCTATCTAAAGGGCTGATTTCTGTAACTGCGGGGGTTCGTTCGGTGCCATGTCACCCCTGTGGTCTCGAAGCGGCCGACACGGGGTGCATAACTCTATTTAATTTATAAAAACAAAAATTCTTTTTTCGTTGTTGTTTTTCGGGGGGGTGGGGGGCGTTTGCTTTTTTAAGTAGTCGTCCGTTTTCAAGGTCGCGGGAACTCACCGCTTTCCCGGCCCGTTGGAATTGCGACATAAAGTCGCCCAGCATAGTCACCTCTACCGTCCTCTTAGCGGCTTACTGCACACATTTTTCACCGTTTAAGCGTTTTATGCGCGTTTCGTTGTCGAACCTTGGATTTACGTCCCCTCTTTAAGTTGGTTCACGCCGCTTTTAAGTCTCTCCCTCAATTAGGTACATCGCCGAGACCGCAAATCCAAGAACCGCAACGCCGTATCAGACGTTTCAGTTGCTTACGGGTCTCTCCGAGGGGCGGGGGTCATGCCGATATGGCGCGAATTGCAATACTGCTACTTTCGGGCTTTACCTCGCGCGGATTTGCGGGTGGGGGGTGAGAGGGCGGGGGGGTCGGGGGTAGACGTTCCCTTTTTGGGGGTTTGGGGGCGTCGGTCGGGGGTAGACGGTTCCCTTTTGGGGGGTTCGGGGGATTGGTCGGGGGTAGACGGTTCCCCTTTCGGGGGTTCGGGGGGATTGGTCGGAGGTAGACGGTTCCCCTTTCGGGGGTTTGGGGAGTGTCGGTCGGGGGTAGACGTTCCCTTTTCGGGGGGGCGGGGGTTGGTCGGGGGTAGACATTCCCTTTTTTGGGGGTTCGGGGGTTGGTCGAGGGTAGACGGTTCCCCTTTCGGGGGTTTGGGGGGTGTCGGTCGGGGGTAGGCATTCCCTTTTATGGGGTTCGGGGGTTGGTCGGGGGTAGACGTTCCCTTTTTTTGGGGGGAGTCGGTCGGGGGTAGGCATTCCCTTTTTGGGGGGTCGGTGGGTGTCCTTACCACGGCGTATACTTCCCTCTGTAAGCGGAGATTTGCAGGGTTATCTGCTCGAATGTCGGGGGTGGGGCGGGGCTGTTCATCTGTTGCATGTGCCTTTCTTTGCTCTGCTCTAAATGATAGTTGTATTCACAGACACGGCAGTCCCTGCCGACTACGTCGCAGTCGTCTTTACAGTCCCAACTGTTATAGGTTTGGTTGGTTTTCATGGCGTTTTGCTCCTTTGCTTTTTCTTTG
>Ga0099364_10009785_pt1 | contig 13278 bp, 8 predicted proteins | sample TergutTh196P3_FD_73070 | JGI IMG/M metagenome (GOLD analysis project Ga0099364, IMG submission 73070) | Microcerotermes parvus P3 segment gut microbial communities from Pointe-Noire, Republic of the Congo - Th196 P3 | ecosystem: Host-associated > Arthropoda: Insects > Digestive system > Gut ...
GTATGCCTTAATTGGGCACGTACGGGTTTGTTATCCAGTTTACGGGGTAACAAGCTCTGTGGGGGGCTACCGTCAGCGATGGCGGTATGCCTACCCGGATCGCAAAACTCACTGCAATCTTTTTTATTTCCTCCATCTTGTCGAACTGGGGGGCTTTATGATACAATTGTCTGGAAATTTAGGAACGGGGGATCGGTGTATGATTCGCACGCGGAATCTGGTAAGTGTAAGTGATTTATCAAAGGAATGGTGGGAGGCAATGTATTCGCGTTGCTGCGACATAATTGCCAATCCGGGCAACTATGTGGATTCATGCAGGGGCAAGGTGCTAGCTACCATGTTTTATGAGCCGAGTACGCGCACCAGTTTCTCATTTCAGTCTGCCGTGCAGCGGCTGGGCGGCGACTTTTTTGGTTTTTCAGACCCTCTGGGGACATCGGCATCCAAAGGAGAAACGTTTGCTGACACCATTAAGATTGTTGCATCGTATGCTGATGCGATTGTCATAAGAACGCCGCAAGAAGGCGCGGCAACGGCAGCCGCTATGTATTCGGATGTTCCCGTAATTAACGCAGGTGATGGCGGGCACTTCCATCCAACGCAAACCCTTGCGGATTTGACGACAATAATGCAAAAGCGGGGCGACATTCGGGACATTCGCGTAGGTATTTGCGGCGATTTGAAATACGGCCGCACGGTGCATTCCGTCGTTGAGGCGATGGGCATGTTCCCCGGGGTGAGTTTTCGTCTGATATCCCCACCGGAGCTACGTATGCCTCAGTATGTGCTCGATATTATTCGACAGAATGGCCAGCAATATGATGAATCTGAGCAATTTGCAGAGAATATCCCGGAGCTCGATATACTTTACATGACTCGCATCCAGCGTGAGAGGTTTCACAGTTCGGCGGAGTATAGGCGGCTTAAAGGCGTTTTTGTGCTGACTAAGGAACTAGTGGATACCGCGCGCCCTGACATGCTCGTCCTGCATCCGCTGCCAAGATACGGTGAAATCGCGCCGGAAGTGGATTCTGACCCGCGAGCGGCTTATTTTGATCAAGCGCGCTTCGGCATGTTCATTCGCATGGCTCTACTGCATGATTTTCTGAATCTGCCAAGATTAGCCCCGCCACCCGTGCCGAGCGGGGACACCGCCCCGATAAAATGTGAAAATCCCGCCTGCGTGACACAGACGGAGACATACCTGCCGCAAATAACCCCGCCGGGAGATGCGGATAGGTGCGGGTATTGCGATAAAGGTTTCTATTGGTCTGCTTCGCAGCCAAACTGAAACTGAGAATGGAGAGTTGAGAGCGGAGAATGGAGAACTTCAGCGAAGGTTTTATGGATGAAAAAAAGTACACATCGTTTTCAATACCGCAGCGTGAGGCTCTGACGGCAAAAGAGGATGCATCGACTGCGCCAAACGTCGCAACATGTACGGCAGCAACAGCAGCGGGAATTGCAGCAGGGTTTGCAGAGATAGAATACGAAACACAGGGACGGAGAAACACATCTGCCGAAAAAGCGGTTCAGTTTTTTTCATCTGTTACCCCGCCTCAAACAATTGCGCGTAAGGCAGTGGACCCGATACGGCAAAGGTTCTTTGATATGCGCAACCTTGCCTCTGACAAGCCTTTTGCCAGAAATGACTCGGAGCTTTTTTACAAGCAGGGGAAATTCATGGAGGACTTTGAAGATGATTATCAAGGTGACGCAAAGCTGAATATGTATTATCCGTATTATCAGCACATGGGTTACGAGCAGCTCCGCACATACTTCACGTGGCGCACGAAAATCCGTCGTGGCGAAATACAGCCGATCGGCACGTCATATGCGTTCTTGTATATTTATGAGCTTTTATCTAATATAGGCGTGAAAGATGCCGCAGACGGGCTGGATAAGCTGACCGTGGCGCTAAACGAGTATATTATGTTTGCGCCCGCTTTGGAACGCCATCTGCCTAAGTGGATTAAGGACTACTGCATATACTACGAGCTGCCGCATAGCTTCAAGGATTATGTGAAAGAACATGACCTATACATGCATTTTCCCGAAATGTTTCTTTTTGAAGCTGACGTAGAAAACCGCCTCGAGCTTTGGAGCGGCATATCAGGATATTCTGTCACCGATTCAAAGTTTTACAGGGATGGGAATCAGCAGTTGCTTAGGGACTGCTATAATGCTGTTTTTGATGCTGTCCGCAAATCTTACGCTGACGGCAAAGCACGTTTTGAGGATTTGATAGTTTATCGCATCAGTAACAGGTCGCCATGGGACCCGTTTGGGTATGCCTTATTTTACCCTTGGCTGCGTCAAGCTGACCGCAAGGTGGAGTTGCCCGGGCGCGAAACGTATTATTGCAAGAATAATCGGTGGACTTCATGTCATCCAATTTATTTTTCGAAACGGGAAATGATCGCCGGGTACTTGGTGAAGAAGACCGAGGCTTGTTTGCGGGAAGCAATGAAGTATAAGCATAAGCTAAAAGCGATTTCAATATATTGTAACGAAATACTTGACGCCTTAATCGGAAATGCTGTTGCGGAGTTCCACAGGGCAATTAACCGCACCGTCGTTTCTGTGGATCATGCCAATCTTGAGCGGATAAGGGAAGAGGCTCTGGGTACGCAGGACAAACTGATTGTGCCTGAGCGGGATGCTCGCGATGCTGATGGTCCAACTTCTCATTTATCCTCAGTCAAGTCTCATTTTACGCTGCGAAGCAGTCCGCATGAGGATTGGGGTTCGCTAAAAGGTACATTAGATTTGTTAGAGTTGCAAGCGTTAAGGATAGCTTTAGATGATTGTACGCGCATTAAGTCATTTGCTGATGAAAATGGGGTAATGCTTGAGGTCCTTGCGGATGGAATAAACGAAAAAGCTGTGGATATTATTGGGGACAGCATCTTGGAAGTTGATGAGGGGATGAGCGTTTTTGATGATTACAGGGGGAAAGTAGCCGAAATGGTTGGTTTATGATTTGTTGATTTATTATGCAAAGGGATGAATGCCGTTATGAATAATCATGTGCCGGCGCGGATTGCCGGGGTTTTGTTGAATGCGCTCAAGGGGGGCGTGGTCCCTAGGGTGGGGCTTGAATATATTACTGTGGGGCGTACGCAGGAAATTGCTGCGTTGCTTCATGATATAGACATGGTTTCGTTCGGCGGGGCATCGTTTCGTTTTATTGTGGGTAAGTATGGCAGCGGCAAAAGCTTTCTATTGCAGACCATACGCAACTATGTCACGGCTAAAGGGTTTGCGGTTGTTGATGCCGACCTTTCCCCTGAGCGGCGCTTCGCAGGCACAAAGGGGCAAGGGTTAGCCACATACAAGGAACTGATCAGCAACCTGTCAACAAAATCAAAGCCAGATGGTGGTGCGTTGCCGCTTATTCTGGAAAAGTGGATTTCCAGCACTCAGGCTTCAGTTAAGGCACAGGCTGAGCTTGATGAGGAAGAGTTCGATAGGGAAGTGGAGAAGCAGATCTATGCTGTTGCGGATTCACTCGAGGGGATGGTGAACGGTTTTGAATTTGCGAAGGCTGTGGTCACCTATTGGCGGGCGTATCAGCAAGACGATGCCGCAACGAAAAGCAATGTGCTGCGGTGGTTCCGAGGGGAGTATGCCACTCGCAGGGAGGCGAAGGCTGATATTGGGATAAATTTCATTGTGACAGATGAGACGTGGTATGATTTCCTGAAAGTCTTTGCGCTCTTCCTTGTCGGGGCGGGGTATAAAGGGTTGATGGTGCTAATTGACGAACTTGTCAACATTTTCAAGATACCAAACTCGATCACTAGACAGAATAACTACGAAAAAATCCTCACAATTTACAATGACGTGCTGCAAGGCAAAGCAAGGCACATCGGGTTTTTGATGGGCGGTACGCCGCAGTGCATCGAGGATAAATATAAAGGCGTGTTCAGTTATGAGGCGCTGCGCTCAAGGCTTGCTGAAGGGCATTTTGCATCATGTGACACTAGGGATCTTACAGCGCCTATAATTAGGTTGAAAATGCTCACGCAAGAAGAGATGTATGTGTTGGTGGAGAAACTGCGTGATATACATGCACAACTGTATAATTATGCACCGGCATTGCAGCACGGCGAATTAGTATACTTTCTCACAGTGGAATATAACCGGGTCGGCGCAGATACCCACATAACACCGAGGGAAGTCATACGTGACTTCATTGAGCTCGTGGGCATTTTGCATCAAAACCCGCATAAAAGCGTTGCGGAAGTACTGGGTAGCAACAGTTTTGAAATGACAAAAGGCGGCCTGAGTGATGAGGATATCCATGCAGACTTCGTGGAGTTTGAGGTATAGCAGGTGACAATTTATTTTGTTTCAAAATATCTATTGCCTTATTCGCAATAATGATGTATAAATTTATATAAAAAGGATGGTGTTTTACAATGATTGTTATGTTAACCGCAACAACACGCGAACTTGACGATGAGCAGGCTGCAGTTGCAGAAGTCTTAGCGGCGCTTGATCTAGAAAAAAACTTGAGGAAGAACTCATTAGGCATTGTCTCATGCTACTCTGAATTTGGTGAAACCGGTGTTCTCAAAGCGATTTGCGACGCACTGCCGTTTGACTGCATCGGAACGACGACCTGTTTGTGCTCCGTAGGCCAAGAAACCGATCAAATGATATTTGCAATCACGGTTATTACAAGCGACGACTGTGAGTTCCGAACCACAATAATACCAATTGATGATGGATATGAGGCATCAATCACTAACTCTGTTTCGGAGTTAATTGAGCGGGATGGGCTAAAACCTGCGGTGTTGTTGGGTTATTTTCCGCTGCTAAACACCAAAGGCGGCGATTTGATGTTAATGGCGATTGACCGAACAACGGGTGGCATACCGATTTTTGGGACGGTTACCGTCGATCATAGCATAGACTACTCAACTGCCCAAACAGTATATAATGGGGAGATGTACCGTGAATCGATGGTGTTGGGCGCGGTTTGCGGCGATGTCAATGTTACTTTCGAAATTGCCGCCCTCAACGAAGATAAAATCAGGAAGCAAAAAGCAATCATAACTGAGTCTGACGGCAACCTTCTCCTTGGCGTTAACGGAAAGAGCGTGCAGAAATACTTGGAAGAAATCGGTTTGATGCAAGCCGAGTTAGGCATGGGCATAGTTCCATTTGTGATAGGGCACCAAGATGGCACTAAGCCGATCGCCCGCGCTGTTTACACATTTACGCCTGAAGGCCATGCTGTCTGTGGAGGTATGATGCCGGAGGGGGCGTCTCTGTCAATCGGCCGCGTTGACGCTGATGATGTCTTGCAAACTTCAGATAAAGCTATAAGGAAACTTGTAGATGGGGACTCCGGCTGTGTTATATTATGCTATTCCTGTCTTGCAAGGTATCTTGCGCTGGGGTTGAACGTAACCACGGAGGCAGAAAAAATAAAAGCGGCGATGGATGGCGCAGACTACCACTTTGCCTACAGTGGCGGAGAAATCTGTCCACTCTTTGATTCAGAGGGCAAGCTGAGAAATTACTTTCATAACTACAGCATAGTATTCTGCAAACTGAGTTAGTGTGTTTGCGGTCGGATGCCGCGTTAGGTGTATTTGATGGATAATAATGAGAAAACCAACCCTGTTCAGCAAGCAGGCGAACTGCTTAAAGAAAACCGCATTTTGAAGAGAAAACTCGCGCTCGCGGAGCAAAACCTAGTGAGGGCTCAACATGTCAGCGAGGCGAAGAGCCGTGTTGAGGCGACTTTGCATAAATCAAATAAAAAAGAGCAGCAGTTTTTTCAACTCGTACTCGAAAACACGAACAACATCCTGCTGCTCCTTGGTTTTGACGGGCGCTTCGCATATGCGTCAAATTCGTTTCTAAAAGCAACAGATATAGAGAGTTTTGGGCTGATAAATGGCGCATATTATAGGGATGTTTTGAAAACGCACATCTCGAACGAAAACCTTATGAACTTCTGCGAAGCAGTTGACAGTGTGGCAGTTGAAAAAGACATCGTTTTTTTTGAACAGCAGATTGATTTCGCATCCAAGGGGAAACCGAGAATCTACTCGATATCCGTTATTCCTATGACTGGCGAGGATGGAAAAAGCACGGGAATAATGATAATGCTCAATGACATAACTGAAATTAGATATCAAGGCAACCTGCTTACTACGGTTAATAAAGTTTCAGCTATCCTGCTTGAGCCTGAGATCGACAAATTTGAGGATAACTTGTTTGACGCAATGAGTTTGCTGGCAGAGGTTACGGACGTTGACAATGTTTATATATGGAAAAATCACACGGTTGACGGGAAGCTTTTCTGTAATAAGATTTACGAATGGCCTGAGGGAGCGAGCCCGCATCAGGGCAACGAACGCACGGTAAACGTTTCTTATGCTGAATCTATGTCGGGTCTCGAAGAACTTCTAAAGAACGGACACAGCCTTAATGCCATAGTTAGCGAAATGCCAAAAGAACACCAGGATTACTTAGCTCCGCAGGGAGTTATGTCCATCCTGAATGTCCCGATAATTTTACATGATAAGTTCTGGGGATATATTGGATTTGACGATTGCCACAGTGAGCGGAAGTTTTCTAGAAATGAGGAAGTAATCCTACGCTCTGCTGGCAGGGTAATTGCCAACGCCCTGTTGCGTCAGGAAATGTTCCAAAATATCCGCGAGACTTCTGTTAAGCTAGAATCAGCGCTTGAGCAGGCGACAGCCGCGAGCAAGGCGAAAGGCAATTTCCTTTCTAATATGAGCCACGAAATGCGTACGCCTCTGAATGCAATCATTGGCATGACGGCGATAGGCAAGAAAAACGATAAAACAGAGGAAAAGGACTACGCCCTGAGCAAAATTGGGGATGCGTCATCCCATTTGCTTGGCGTAATAAACGATATACTCGATATGTCAAAAATCGAAGCCGACAAGATGGAATTTACGCCTTTGGAGTTTAGTTTTGACGGCATGCTGCAAAAGGTTATTGCGGTCATAAGCTTTCGCATTGAGGAAAAACAGCAGCGGCTCACCGTAAAAGTTGACAGCAGCATACCTCCATTCATTGTGGGGGATGATCAGCGTTTAGCTCAGGTAATTACAAATCTGATGTCCAATGCGGTGAAATTCACTCCCGAATACGGCAATATCCAACTTGAGGCATCCTTGGCTCAGGAATGCGATGAGGGTTGCGAACTGCGCATTGAAATCGCCGACAACGGCATTGGCATATCCCGCGAACAGCAGGAAAACCTCTTCAAAGCGTTTATGCAAGCAGAAAGCGGCACCAGCCGCGAGTATGGGGGCACGGGACTGGGGCTTGCTATTTCAAAGCGCATAGTTGAGTTAATGGGTGGCAGGATTTGGGTAGAATCGGAGATCGGTAAAGGAGCTCGGTTCATTTTCACCGTTATGGTACAGCGCGGCGAAAGGCGTTCGCAAGCAGAATCCACTGATAGCATGAATGAGCGTTCAGGGGAGGGCGGCATTGAGGAATGCGACAAAGTAGACAACAGCCTGCTTAACGGCAAGAGGCTGCTGCTTGTCGAGGATATAGAAGTAAACCGCGAAATCCTAATTGCGCTTTTGGATAATACAGGCATAATAATTGACTGCGCAGAGAACGGCAAGGAAGCCCTTGATATGGTTGAAGCGGCCCCCGGTAAGTATGATATTGTTTTCATGGATGTGCAGATGCCCAAAATGGACGGATTTGAAGCGACCCGCCGCATACGCGCACTGCCGGCTATGAAAAACATCAAACTGCCTATTGTGGCGATGACTGCAAATGTATTCAAAAGCGACATTGAGGAATGCCTGGCATCGGGGATGGATGACCATCTTGGAAAACCGCTCTATATTGACCAAGTAATCAACGTGCTTAAGAGATATCTATGTCAATGTACGATCATATCTCATTAACAACAGGCAAAATCATCGGGTTGCGCTTCGTAGTTTTGTACAAATGTGATGACAGATCTGACTTTACGGCCCTTTTCAGCGATGCCCAGTCGCTAATCTGGCCACATGCATGATCTTCGAGCGTTTGCAGCACGACATCCTTTAGCTGGCGCATGAGTTCTTCTGATTCCTTGACGTAGATGAACCCCCTGGTAATAATGTCCGGCCCACTGAGAAGGCTGCCATCTTCGCTCGAAAAGTTCACAATCACGACAATCATGCCGTCTTGCGCCAGATGCTTCCTGTCGCGAAGGACAACGGTGCCAACCTCGCCTACGCCGGTGCCGTCAACAAGCACTTTTCCTGAAGGCACTGTTCCGTTTATTGTTACGCTTTTCGGCGACAACTCCATCACATGCCCGATGTCAGCGACTATAATGTTTTTCGAAGGCATCCCCAGCTGCGCCGCGACTTTAGCGTGCATGCGCAGATGCCTGTGTTCGCCATGAGTTGGGATAAAAAACTTTGGCTTCACTAGCGCGAGCATCATTTTGAGTTCTTCCTGATACGCGTGGCCTGATACATGAAGGTCAGAAACCTTGTCATAAATAACTTCAGCTCCGCGGCGGAACAGTTCATCAATGACGCGGCTGACCATTTTCTCGTTGCCAGGAACAGCGGATGCCGAGATTATCACCCTGTCGCCAGACTTTATCTCAATCTGGCGATGACCGGAAAAAGCAATGCGGTATAGTGCGCTCATTGGCTCACCCTGGCTGCCGGTTGTGATGATTACCGTCTTTTCCGGCGGCAGGTTTTTTATCTGGCCAATATCCATAAGCAGTCCATCCGGGATCTTTATGCAACTGAGCTCAGCTGAAACGCGCAAAGCGTTTTCCATGCTCCTACCCGTCACCGCGACCTTTCGGCCGTATTTTGCCGCGCAGTCTATAACTTGCTGGACACGGTAAATATTCGAAGCGAAGGTTGTGACGATAATCCTTTGCGTGCAACCGTGAAAAAGCTCTACAAATCGTTCGCCAACTTTGCTCTCAGACGTCGAATATCCCTGCCTTTCGACGTTTGTCGAATCAGACAACAGCGCAAGGACGCCTCTTTTGCCAAGCTCGCCAAGACGCGCAAGATCAATCATGTCGCCGTAGACCGGGGAGGTGTCAATCTTAAAATCGCCTGTATGAACAATCATTCCGACCGGCGTTTTTATTGCCAGTGATATAGCGTCGGGTATACTGTGGTTTACATGGATGAATTCCACGGTGAAGCAAGCAAGCTTGAACTTCTCCCCCGGTTTTTTAATATTCAGTTCAGTATTATGCATCACTCCGTGTTCACTGAGCTTCAGCTCCGTCAAACCTGCAGTCAGCGGCGTAGCGAAAATCGGCGCAGTTACTTCGCGCATCAAGTACGGCAGTGCGCCAATATGATCCTCGTGCCCGTGGGTCAGCACAATTCCACAGATTTTTGCCTTGTTCTTAGTCAGGTAAGTCAAATCAGGTATAACGATATCGACGCCATACATCTCGTCGTCAGGGAACCCCAGCCCGCAGTCAACAACGAGAATATCCGCGCCATATTCATATACCGTAAGGTTCTTGCCAATCTCATTAAGACCACCAAGCGATATTACTCTCAACTTTTCCGCCATATATAATAAACTCCTTTTGTTTAGTGTTCAGGGTTAAGGGTCTGCCGGCTGTGCATTCATGTCTCGTATAAACTACATTTCCATACGCCCCTCAAGTGCGCGCATCAATGTTGCGTCGTCCGCAAACTCCAAGCTGCTGCCGACTGGTATCCCATAGGCGAGGCGGGTAACTCTCACCTCGAAAGGCTGGAGCAATCGCGATACGTACCTTGCAGTTGTCTCTCCTTCGACGTCAGGGTTCGTTGCCATAATGACTTCCTCGATGCCGCCGTCTGAAACCCTAGCCACAAGCTCTTTTATCTTGATATCATCAGGCCCTACGCTGTTCATCGGGGAAATAACGCCGTGCAAGACGTGATATCTGCCACCATACTCATGCGAGCGCTCAATGGCAAGGACATCTTTAGGGTCGGATACGACGCAGATAATCCCTGAGTCCCGGCGTGAGCTGGCGCATATGGCACATAGTTCTTTATCAGTAAGATTAAGGCAAACGGAACAGCAGCAAACATTTTTCTTCGCTTCGATTATTGCGTCCGCGAACGACAAGGCTGCGCCGTCCGACAATGACAGCACAAAAAAAGCCAATCTCTGCGCAGTCTTGCGCCCAATACCCGGTAGCGTTGCAAACTTGTCAACCAAATTCTCCAAAGCGGACGGGAAAAAGTCCATAGTTCCTTATCCTCAATTCTCGATTCTCAATTCCGAAATTCTCGCAGCCCTGTCATGAGAGCTAAAAATGTGGTTTCCGGCTACTAGGAGGTTTGCGCCCGCGTTAATGCACCGTTGCGCTGTGTCTCGGTTTATGCCGCCATCAACCCCTATTTCGCAGTTTAGCCCTCTAGAATCGACCACGTTGCTCAATTCTGATATTTTTTGAAGCATCCCGCTGATAAATTTCTGCCCGCCGAAACCAGGCTCAACGGTCATCACCAGAATGTGGTCTAGGGCATCTACAAACGGCAGCAGAGCCTCTGCAGGTGTTCCGGGCTTGACGGACAAGCCCACTTTCTTGCCTAGGTTGTGAATCTCTTCAATGGCGGCGATAGTGTTATCATACGTTTCCGCCTCAACATGGAAGACAACTAAATCGGCGCCAGCTTTTGCAAACCTTGCGGTGTAACGTAATGGCGAGCATATCATCAAGTGGACATCCAGCTTCATATCCGTGCATCTTCGAACAGATTCCAGTACAGGCAGCCCAACCGTTATGTTAGGGACAAACAGCCCGTCCATGACATCGAAATGCAAGCCATCCGCACTACTGATGCTGGCTATTTCATCTCCGAGTTTTGTAAAATCTGCCGATAGTATCGAAGGAGCAACTTTTATACTCCTTGAAGCTATGCTTCCATGGTTCTGCGGAGGCATTTTTGCCATCCTCCTTCTAAAGAAGATAAATGCAAGTTGAACACACCACTGATATAATACTAAACAAAATCAAAAAGCGCAACATAATTAATCATTCTGCGCAAAAAAACTATGTCCTACGTTTATTCTGAATCCTTTCAGCAAGAGTCACACAGTGGAATATCATTCCGGACGGACTCCACTCACCTAAACGCGCTTTCTCCGAAGACATCCTTGATATGGGCGATAAGTTCCATTATGGGTTCGTGCAGGTCTCTGTAAAGGCCTAGCCATTTTTGATAAAACTCCTCCGTGTCCTCGGGATGGCGGCCTAATGGGGTTCCGTCCCTATCCACGGCAGCACCCATACGCAGATTGCTTTGAGCGCCGGAGGATATGTCATTCAAACTCAGGACATAATGCCAATCCCCGGAAATGCGCGGGTGGAACATTATGCTGACAGCGAAACCATCCAAAGCAATCAGCCTGCCGCCGAAATCTCTTTCGCCGCCGGGATGATTGACTGAAATAAACCCACCGAAACCATTAAACCCCAAAGATGACGGTATTCCAATCTCATAAAAATACCCGTCCCGATCTCTGAATGAGTATAGCTCGCTGAACGATCCGTCGAAAACCCTGCGCGGAAGCATATCCTGCCCATCGGCCCTTGCCCTTAGAGGGTCAACAAAAAGATCGTCAATCATCTCAACTTGATCCGGCAGCCAAAGGTTTGGAATCCCGGCGCAGCCAATCAGCAAAATAGCTGCGAGCGCAGTAACAAATAACCCTTTCATTTTCAATGACGCCCCCTTAATTACTCCTGTTTTCGCATCGTTTTCTTTTTTGTAACGGATGCTTGCTGCGCGGCGTTTTATTATTGCGTAGGCGGATAGGACAAGCGCGGTGTAGATTATGTGCGTTATGTCAACATAGCTAATCAGCCGCAGTATGTCAGCTTCGTTGATTGCCCCATATACGAGCGGGTATGTAAATTGAAGCGAGTCTCCTATCAAATCGGCCAAATAGCGGGCAAGCGGTGCCAGAAGAAGCAGCGGGAAAGCGAGTAGCAGGTTTCGTAAGCTCATGGCCAGCAGTATGTAGCGGGAAGTCCTGTCCGCAGTGCGCACCGCGTAATAAGCCGTGACAAAAACGAAAACCGCAAGGCAAATGAATGCCACGACCAGCCCGTAGAAACCTGCGTCAATCACATGCAGAACGAAGACAACGCCTACCATCAAAGACTGGATCAATCCCGCCGCGAACCCATGCTCTACGCTGAAAAACCCGAGTTTTTTGCGCAGTATCAGAAAAACCGGGAGCAGCGCGACGCATGCCGCGAGAATCATCGTCGGGATGGACATTACGTAATACGTCCACCCGAAAGCATTCAGTTCAGGAATGACTAAGTTATAGGCAATGTCGCCTAAGGATTCGGGCACATAGTTCAGAGCAACATTGCGGACGGCAAAGAGGGGCAGCGCGAGGAAGAACGCAAGCAAGAGCACGGAAGCCGCGCCTAAGAAGGCCCGCCATATGTCAGGCCGCATTTTCCAAATGCCCGGCGCATCAGGCGTTGTGTCGGCCTTTGCATTGAGGATTATCTTTGCAAGAAATGCCGCCAAGAGCAGGGCCCCAGCAACCAGGAAAGCGATGTGCAGTCCGAAACCAAGCCCAGGCATGTTAAGTGCATAGGAAACAATGAGCATGGCGGTATACCCCGCCAAGGCGAGCAGGGCTGCGAGCAATGCCATGCTGCGGAAACGCCGCACTGCGCCGTCCATCCGGGAGCCGGCTTTCGAACTCGGCTCGGAGGCGATGCCTTCCTGCGCATTGAGCGCATTGTCCGATTCCCGTGCGCTGCCTGTAGGCGATGCATCATCCGGAGAAGGTGTCTTAGCATCGTTGCCATCCGTCAGGAGATAGTCCGTGGACACACCGAAGATTTTGCTTAATTGAACAATGTTATCGACATCCGGCACGGTTTCGCCGAGTTCCCATTTAGATACGGCTTGACGTGAAACCGTTATTTGTGACGCGAGCTGCTCCTGTGACAGGCCTTTTTCTCTTCTAAGTTGATGTATTTTCTTACCTAAGTTCATGGTGATCAACTCCTTTCTATGGGACGGCACTAAAAAAATCTGCGCCAAGCTGATACGACAAGCAGTTCATATAGATGCCCTATGCTCACATTATCGCAGAGAGTTCGGTTGCAATCAACCATCTTAACCTTGAAGTTCCGCAACCGCTGGTTGCATTTTACTTGTTTTTATTGCGCAAAGCAATCATTAAGGTATCGTATAGCTATATTATCCCAAAAATCGGAATTACAGCAATGCCGTATTGCCCTGTTCCAGA
>Ga0099364_10009786_pt1 | contig 13278 bp, 8 predicted proteins | sample TergutTh196P3_FD_73070 | JGI IMG/M metagenome (GOLD analysis project Ga0099364, IMG submission 73070) | Microcerotermes parvus P3 segment gut microbial communities from Pointe-Noire, Republic of the Congo - Th196 P3 | ecosystem: Host-associated > Arthropoda: Insects > Digestive system > Gut ...
TGACAAATGGCACGTACTTCGCAGCTGTGGGAAAAACGAAAAGGGGATCGGCGCATCGCCGAAAACGCAGATGAAACGGAATTTGCCGCTCTTCAACGCGGTATAAGCAATCTTGACGCAGGAATTAGAGATGACATAATCTCAGGTGAAATGGAAGACTTCGTCGCACCGTTTGAGGTTGACCGATGGGCAGAAGATGATTTGCGGTTGGATGAATCCCACATTCCACTTGCAGAAGAAATTTTGCGGCGTAAAAAACTTCTTGGCGACCTCTATCCTTTCGAAGAAGAAAATAATTGGTTGACATACAGGCCCCGAAAAAATAGTTCTTTGATTTATGAGTTTTGTCTTGCTGTATCATGCGCCCAATCTTTGACCAAAGGCAAGGCTGCCTATCTGCCCAGAACGTTTGAACGCCTCGCTTTGGTGGCGACAAAAAAATACATTGGTAAGGGAGCATGGGGAATAAGAACCGGATGGCCTTGGGACAAGTCTCATCAAGCAACATCATTCAGAGACATCGCTAATATTATCAACCATCGTACAAATGAGTGGCTCTGGCAACCGCCCCACGATTTTCCAGATAATCCGTCCCCCCAATATGTCAAAGATTTGGGAATGGACTTTGTTGTTGCCAAATCGTTTGCAGATCAAAGGCGAGGACAAATTTTCCTTGTTGGTCAATGTGCGTGCGGAAATGATTGGGAAAGCAAATTGTACGATCTTAATGCCTCTGCAATAAGTAATTGGTTTCGTGCGCCAGTATCAGTTGTTCCATTCGTGCGAGTTTTTGCAACACCACGACATATTGCCAATGATGCGCACTTTTATGAGGTTGGAACCAAGGCAGGACTGACACTCGATCGTGTTCGCATCGTTCAAATTATGGAAACAGAAAGTGTAAAGAAAATTCGACATCGAGTAAAAGACCTCATTGGCGTGGTCATCACCGGCTTTCAAGCTGATGAACCAATTTCTTAGCAATCGCTCCGAAAAGAGGCGGAGGAACCGCATTCCCAATGGCCTGAAACCGATCTTTAACACTCCAAAGGCCATCAAATTTTAAGGGGTCGGGAAAGCCTTGAAGTGCCGCACACTCTATATAACTAAATCTCCTGGCTTTGCCCTCGTGCTCGAACACCCACTTATCCGGGCCGATTCGCCTTAATGGAGGCGAGTCAGGATGTAGGCCAATATGTCGCCAGTTTGCGACGACACAGGGCGACTGTTCGTTCCATTCCCTACGTCGATTTCTTGAAAGATAATACCAGTGAAATTCAGCCTCGTTATACGATCCATTTGGCGCGTTTTTGTATCGATAGATAACATCGCGTAGCGTCGTAAAAGGAGTTTCGATGGTTCCATGCGTTGGAACTGGGAAAATGAATTTTTTATTCTCAGTTGACTGAATCCCGATTATAAAAAGTCTCTTGCGGTCTTGTGCAAGACCAAAATTCTTTGCATCCATCACTTGCCAAGACACGCGATACCCGGCTAATCTAAATCGCCGAAGTTGGTTGTTGAGAAGATGATAATTTTGTGAGAAACGCATCCCATTGACATTTTCTACTATAAATGCCAATGGGCGAATTTGACGTAGTGCACGGTCAAAATGTCGGTATAGAAAATTGATTTCGTCCGTATCTTCAAGTCGTCCACCTTGGCTATACCCTTGACACGGGTAACATCCTATTAGGATGTCTGCTTGGGGGAAAGCGGTAATTTTGGCTATATCACTTTGTACAATGTGAGAATAGCCAGTCAATCTGGCATACATCTCACACGCATTTCGATTGATCTCAATAGCCAAAATGGGCATGATTCCGGCCTGCATCAAACCTATATCGCTTCCGCCACAGCCGGAAAAAAGAGAAACAGCAGAGAAATTTGTTTGGTATGGCTTTTCCATGACGGCATTATGCAAAATTTGTGTGTTTGGCACAATGTCAATTTTGAAGGTTTTCTTCATCAGAGATGCTTGCCGGACTTCATAAGTATCCTCGGATTATCCAAAGGAGATTGGACACTGGATTAAAAACACATGGCGAGTAAATCGTTAGTTTGTGATATTCAAGGTGTTCTCAAAAAAACAACTCCGAAAAATTCGTTAACGGTAAATCGAACTCTATCCCAACACATCGGCAATATCAACGGCATCTTTGAAGTCGACACCGAGCGAGTCGAAATGAGCCTTGCCACAACGAACCTTGCGGTTTTCCTGTTCTCGGCGTTTGTCCCGCTCCAACGTCCCCTTCGTTTCACGGACAAGATACAATTTGCCATCATTCTCTATTACCAAAGCCCAGTCGGGATTGTAAGTCCCCAGAGGCGTCGGAATCGTGAACCATTGCGGCAACTTGCAGAAAAATCGTACACTTTCATTGGCATCGAGACGCCTGGCGACCTCAAGTTCCTTGTCGGATTCATAAAGCACATAATCGTAAGGCGTCTTGTCACGGCTTTGCACTTCGTAAAGGCGAGACAAATAGGTTTCAATCTCGGTTTCCTCGAAAAGCCGCATCTCGTATTGTTGCCCTTCGATTCTTTCGTACTTGATTCCATCGACAATCATTGCGGCAATTGATTTGTTGATACACTTGGTCACTTCTGTAATAAAAGTCTGCGGATTAAGAAGAAATTCGTCGATCCGTTTTGATTCTTTGAGAATTTCGAGTAACGTATGCCGCGTCAGAAACGTTTCTCGTTGCAAAATCGCAAGAATATCCGGTAGACCGTGGGGCGTGTCGGGGGCGTAATGTTTCTGATCGACGATCCCTTTTGATTCGATTCCGGCTTCTGAAATATCGACCTTGTGTTTCTCAACGTGCAGCCGAATCCGGTGAATCTCCGGCATCTCTTTGATTCGTTTAACAGCGTCGTTGATGAGATCGTCCGTCTTGAATTCGATGACATACCGGGTTTTCTGACTGATACGATTCCAGAGTTCCCGAAAATCCTCGTTCAATTCAATACGCTTGTTATAGGTCAATTTCCGTTTTTCCCGGCTATTTTTGATCCGATCCTTGAAAAGATAACGCCGCATCACATTTTGAATGTCCGAACGAATTGACTCAAATTCGGAAGGAACTTCCAAGCGGAATCCTTTTTTATCCGGTGCGAATTGATCGGTCAGGTCGCCGTCCTGATTGATGTACCCTTTTTCCTTCAAGGCGTTCCAGATGGTTTCCGAAGCGGCTTGACCGATTTTCTCTCCGGTCGTACCATCTTCAATAGGTGCGAAAACGATTTTTTCGAGACGACCGAACTTAACGTTGCCCTCTTTCTCCATATCATTTTGCAAACCGCTAACATAATCCTCGAACGGTTCGTCGGCAATCACCGTCAGGCGATTGATGCTGTCATCGCGTACTCGGTGGCCGGAACTATCCACCGGCAAACGCAGACCTCGCCCCAGCATTTGCCGCCGTTCCCGTACAGTATTCATTTCACGAAGCGTACAAATTTGGAAAACGTTCGGATTATCCCAGCCTTCTCTCAAAGCGGAATGAGAAAAAATGAATCGGAGCGGCTCATCCTGTGAAAGCAGACGTTCCTTCTCCCTCATAATGAGATTGTAAGTGCTTTCGTCTTTCGCCGTGTTGCCTTTGGTGTCGACGAAGCGGCTTTTGTCGACGGAAAAATATCCGTTGTGAACCTCTGCAGCCGCGAAAGGCAGAACGCCTTTGTATGTCGATTTTCGTGCGAATTCATTGTAGATTTCCTCGAACCATACGGCAAACGGGCCGGGCTTTGGATTGCCACTTTCGTCGTACTGTCGATAATTGGCAACTCTGTCGATGAAAAACAAGGACAGAACCTTGATGCCGAGCGATTTGTAACGTTTTTCCTTCTTGAAGTGTTCCTCGACGGCGAGGCGAATTTGCGACTTGAGGATTTCGTCCTGATTGCCTCCTTCGTCTGCACCGACGTAGAGCGTAACGCCGTTGGTGAATGAAATGTACTCATTGCCTTCCTCGGCACAAATATTGCTGACGGCGTATCCTTCATAACCGGGCCGATTGGTCATTTCGCTGATGTCATTTCCGTACTTCAATTTTAGCGACTTGACTTTCGGGCCGGTTTTGGTGTCCGCGTGAATGGAAACGACCGCATGCGGCGTCTTGGATTTTCCTTGATAATCGATCTTCTCAAGTTTGATGTAAACCCGGTTGAAATCCTGCTCGGCATCGATGGCGGCAACTTCGATCTGCTTGACCAGCCGCATGTCATACGCTTTGATCGGGTCAAGTCTATAGAGCAGATTGTACGGATTGATATGCGTCGCTGAATAGCGCAACATAAAAATTGGTCGGAGCATTTTGATCGCCTGCTGGGATTTCTCTGTTGTATCGACGCTTTGCGGTTCGTCGATAATCACGACAGGCCGGGTACTGCGAACGAAATCAATCGGCCTGTGGCAGTTCATACGGTCCTGTATTTGCCGAATGATATTGTCGTCTTTTTGGAACGCTTGAATGTTGATAATCATCAACTGGATCGTGTTGTCCATTGCGAACTGCCGCACCTTCGTCAGTTCTTTCGAGTTGTACACGAAATGGGAAAACGAGACATTATCGTACAGGGACAGAAAATGTTCCCGCATCAGATCAATGGAGGAAAGCACGCCCTCACGAACGGCAACCGACGGCACGACAATGATGAACTTACGAAAACCATAGAGTTTATACAATTCGAATATCGTCCGGAGATACACGTATGTTTTTCCGGTGCCGGTTTCCATTTCGACGGCGAAGTTCGGCACCGGATACGGGGAACCCTCATCAATCAATAGGGAGGAAACAGGAATATCGTTTTCCTCTTGAACGGCGCGTAGATTATCCAAAATCAGGCCGAAATCAGGCAAGTCGGGATTCCGCTCGCACTGGATCAGGTAACGTAACGGATCGTCATTTTCCTTGTCTTCATCGTCGGCAATTTCCAAAGTTTCTTCGTTAGAACTTTCCGTCTCGGCATTACGCGAAACCTCGAACTCGCCCCGGTTCGGCGTCATACCTTCAAACAGGTCCGTGACGGTTCGTATGGCATCAAGTTGATAATCCAAATCAGGCTCGAATATCAATTTCATGGCGGTTCAAATGGTTCGGAAGACAATCTCGGTTCCCTTCTCACGGTCTCGGTTATGAGCCTCGAACTGTTTGGCAGTATTGAGTTTAAGTTGGTCGTTTTTCCTGAACGCACGGTCGAGGCAATAAAAACGGAGCGGATCAAGTTCGATCACGGCGTCGATCAGTTCTTTTGTCACTTCGTCTTCGAGGCAAAGAAGCACGGCATTGTCTTCGACGGCATAGACCTTTTTCCCGGCGAGTGTAATGACTTCAATGCGAGTCGAGAGAGGGAAGCCCGCTTTGAGGAGCAATTCAAACAGCAAGTCTTCTGGCTTTGTTTCGTCCCGGAAGGGATTGGTATGAGCGGTCATCTGTTCGAGAGATTGCTCCCCAGCCGTTGCCGCCGTAGCATCCCAAACGCGGAAATTGGTGCGGTCCAACTTGAACACACGAAAACCGAGGTCTTGTGGCTTTTGCTCGCCGTCAAGCAATGTCTTGCCTTGCTCTTCTTTGATTTTTTTGATGACCCGGCAAATACGTTCTTTGCCGATGTCGGCAATCGTTTTGTATCCCGCCTTGAACGCCTCTGATTTTTCTTCGCAAGGCTCCGGCAATTGCACCATAATGAACTTGCAGTTGTTGTCATTCTCCGTGTTGAGTTGCATCACGGCATGGGCCGTTGTGCAGGAACCGGCAAAGAAGTCGAGAACGATGTCGTCTTTTTCCCAACGAGTCTTTAGCAACTGCAAAATCAAATAAGGCGATTTTGGTGAAGGAAAAATTTTTGATTTCGTTTCAAATAAGGTATTGAATTCTTTTTGACCTCTCTCGGTATAAAATTGTTTTTCAATAAGAATCGTTTTTAACATTCGTTCCGCCCCATTAGCATAACTTTTTCTGAATATTTTCCAGCGGCCATTGATTTTTTGTCCTACAAGTAGTGCCGAGTCTATGTTGACTTTGTTTTTATCCCATGTCCAGCATCCTTCAAATCCGTCATCCCAAATCGGAAGAACCTTTATCATTTCATCATTGTCTTGCGTCAACGAGACCTCTCCATCTGCGTTGACATAAAAAGCGTAATAGAGATTTTTTCGATTGTGCTTTCCGAATTCCCTGTGAGTATTCCGAAGTTCCAACAAGCGGTATTTTCCATTCTCATCTTCTTCAGGATATTCTGCTTCAATTTGCTCTTCCCCTTTTTCGATGGAAAAGGCCCCTTTGGGCAATAGGGTCTTGCTGTAGACTATGACATATTCGAGATTCGTGGCAAAGTATTTGTCTTGCGATCTCCCTTTGGGATTGCAGAGAAGTGTTAATTGTGCTACAAAATTTTCTTCGCCAAACACCTCGTTACATAAATGCTTTATATTCGCAACTTCATTATCGTCGATGGAAATAAAGATCGCTCCATCATCTCGTAGCAGATTCCTTGCGAGGTAGAGTCTTGGAAACATCATATTGAGCCAGTTGGAGTGAAATCGGCCATTGGTTTCGGCGTTGGCGGAAAGTTTACGCCCCAGAGCATCTGTTTGACCAGTCAAAGCAAGATAGTTTTCCAGCGGCTCGGCAAAGTCATCGGGATAGACAAAGTCGTTACCGGTATTGTACGGCGGATCAATGTAGATCATCTTGACCTTGCCGAAGTAAGACTTTTGCAGGAGTTTGAGCACTTCGAGGTTGTCGCCTTCGATGAAAAGATTCTCCGTCGTATCAAAGTCAACGGATTCTTCGGGACAAGGTATGAGCGTTGCCAATGACTGTCGCCGAATGTGTTTGACACATTCCGCCTTACCGGGCCAATCGAGACCGTAACGTTCTCGGCGATTAAAAAATGTTTCCGCATCTTCGCCGACCTCCGCCCGAATGCGGTTCCAATCGACCTGTCCTTCGGAGAACGCACCGGGAAACAGTTCACGCAGTTGCCGCAGTTTCTCACCTGCAACGTCGGCAGAAATGATGTCGTCTTTTATGATTTTCGTATCGATTTTTTGTGTTTTCGGCATGGTTGCTATGGTTTAACAAGTTTCCATTCGACGGTAAAGAGTATTTCCTCTTCCATGAATCGGTCCAAGAGGGCTTCCACGTTTGCAAGAAGTTCATCCTTTTGAGCGACGATTCTTTGGTAATCGTCGTCATATTGCGTCCGTGCATCTTTTCGTTTGACATCCCACTCCTTGAGTTGACGTTGCATTTTCAATTTCTCCCGAACATCTGTGATTCCTTTGAGTTCTTTTTTCGTTTCTTTGATCGTGTTGTCAAACTCCTTCAACTTGGCTTTCAACGAGAGAAAACAATCTTCTGCCCAGCGGTCGAGTTTTTCCGATTCGTTGTCAAGAAACTCGCCGTCCTTACGGCTGATTTCACCCAGAACCTCGGCCCTTTTTTGTTCATAAAGTTTGCACAGCGGCGAATCAGTCTTGATGACAAGGCGAGGTTTTGGTTCTACCGTTGCCGGAAGATCGAAAAGTCGTCGTGTTTCCTCTGCGTCCAGAGCGTTTCCTGCCGAATCGACGGCGGCAAGGATGACATGCTCTTCCTCATTGATACTCTGAACCTCCAACCACTTCGCAAGAAACAGGCCGGATTTCCCGACGTATTTTTCCAATGCCGCAATGTTTCGATCCAACGTAAACGTCAAGGTCGCACCGGAAAGCATACCGCGTTTGGCTTTGTCCGACACCCACTGAGCGAGCGGATGTTGCGTCCGATAGTGAAATCCCTGAATGTCCTCTTGTATCTCTCGTTGCCGTTCATTTTTCAAAAAATACTGGCCGGTCGGAATACGAGTATTTGGTGGTTCACGAAGTAGAAAAGTCAATTTGCTGTCGTCAAACGTCGCTTTGTCGGCGAGAACGTACTTCGTCAAATCCCAAAGGAGTTTTTCGTTGCGTTTCATGGCCTGATCCGTTTGACCATGATAGACGCCTAATTTTTCCGCGACCTCGGCGTCGACATTTTCGAGCAATTTCTGTCGAGTTTCACGGAGATTCTCCTTGATGATTTCGTCCATCTTCTCTTGGAGGGCATTGAACGACTCTTCAATCTCGGCGTCCGTGCGGCAAGTTTGGTAAATATCGAGCAAGCGTTTTTCAAATTCGACGCCCGATTCAATGGTTCCCAAAACTTCGTCGCTGGAACCGAACACGCCGTCGAACAGTTGGAATTTCTCTTCGAGCAATTGAAAGGCCCGGCGGTCGGCGGCATTGCTCTCGTTCAGGAAGTTTACGACGACGACATCGTGTTTCTGGCCGTAGCGGTGGCAACGCCCGATTCGTTGTTCAATCCGTTGGGGATTCCACGGAAGATCGTAATTGACGACCATCGAGCAGAACTGCAAGTTGATTCCTTCCGCCGCCGCTTCCGTTGCGATCATAATTTTCGCCTTATCGCGAAAGTGCTCAACCAAGGCTGCACGGGTATCCGCCGTTGCAGAACCGGTGATCCGATCCGTTCCTTGGTGTCGTGCTTTCCAATCCGCATAGATTTTCCGTGAGTTCGGATCATTATTGGAACCGTTGAAGAGGACAATATCATCGTCGGCGTAACCGTGATTGCCAAGTAGTTCCAAGAGGTATTTTTGCGTTCGCCGCGACTCAGTAAAGATGATCGCTTTTTGAGCCGCCCCGGTTTCACGAGTCATATCGAAACCGATGTGCAACGCCGAAAGCAGTGCCGTTCCCTTGGCGTTGCCCTTGATCCCGGAGGCTCTTCGATGAAAATCACGTAATTCCTCAATCTCTTTTTCAATGAGCTCCCGTTGCTCCGGCGCGAGTTGTGGGACATTTTCTTCTGTTTCGTCGTCGAGTTCTTCCTCCAGTTCGTCGGCCAGTTCGTCGATTCCATCAATATCATCGTCCAACGACACGTCGATTTCGGATGTCGGCGATGCGTCGAGCCGCTTTTGTAAGCGGTTGGCCATCGTTTCCATTGATCCGGCAATCGCATAAGTCGACGAGGCAAGTTGCTTACGGAGTACCAGCGTAATCAATTGTCGTTGTCCACTCGGCAACGCCTGTAAATCGGGGCGGCGAAGGTATTCGGAAATCTCCTGATAGAGCATTTCTTCCGCCGTCGTCGGCGTAAATTTTTGCGTGTAGGGTTTCCTATTCGTGTACTTGATGTATTCGAGTACCTGCCGCCGAAGCGTCCGTTTACAGATTGGAGCGAGGCGTTCCCGTAAATCCTTGAGTTGCGCCTCGGACGGCGAATTACCGAACTGGCTTTGGAAACTCCTGATGTCGCCGAAAACATGTTCGTCAATGAAACTCACCAAACCGAAAAGTTCCTTGAGGGTGTTTTGCAACGGAGTTGCCGTCAACAGTAATTTGGGCGTTTTCTCCAGCATGTCCCGCAACGTCTTGGCGATGATGTTGCCCGATTGGTAAACGTTTCGCAGGCGATGAGCTTCGTCAATGACGACAATATCCCATCGAATTTTCTTGGCATAATCCGCTTTGTTTTTTGCAAACTGGTAGGAGCAGAGGACGATTTTGTCCGACTCGAAGGGGTTCGTCGATTTTTTTTCCTTGACCGCTTTGTTGAACGAAGTCGCTTCAAGGATAACGGAGGGCAGATAAAATTTCTCTTGGAGTTCCTGCGACCACTGCTTTCGGAGATTGGCCGGTAAAATGATGAGAATTTTTCGTTTCCGTTCCGCCCAATGTTGCGAAAGGACGATCCCGGCCTCAATGGTTTTTCCAAGACCGACCTCATCGGCCAAAATTGCCCCCCGCATCGGCGGCGACTTGAAGGCAAACAACGCGGCATCCACTTGGTGCGGATTCAGTTCGACTTGGGCGTCCAAAAGGGCGTTCGTCAACCGCTCGACGGATTCCACGGAGCAACGCTGTGTTAACTCGTGGGCATACAATTTTGCGTGGTACTCTGTCGCCATAGAAGGCGTATTTGTTTGTATTGCTCAATCGAGGCAAGGTGAAGCAGGCAATTTTCTAACCGGAGAGTTCGGGCGGGCTATACGAAAGCCTGCCGTACCGTTCACTCAAAACGGGTATCCGGGGGCGGTGGGCGAAACGACGGAACGGATTTTGTCAATGAGTGAACGGAGTGCGGTCAGGATTCGTGGAGACTCCCAAGGCAACCATATCCATTCTATCAAAATTCTGGGACTTGTCGAGGTGTTCCGCAGAGCTTCCGTGACCGAGGGTGCGTGAAAGTTTAGTGGGTGTTATTCGGCCTGTTTCCAATAGTCGTCCCATTGGTCGCCGTAGGCGAGCGAACAAACCACGCCCATTCGGTTCACCCGAAACTCACTCCAATGAGCACCCGTCTGCTTCAATCTCGAACCAATCAAATTCTTGCACGCACCCTCCACCTGACCACTGCCAATCGCACGCCCCTCCCATAGTGATGGGTGTCCTTCAAACGATGACCGTCGGCAACGAGGAGAACCTGCCGGAGGCGTTCCTGCCGCTCCGCGAGATTCCAGACGGACGCCAGAAGGTGGAACTCACGCAGGAACTGTTGGACTTTGTTGACAAGGCAATGAAGGCTCACAGTCGACGGCTGGATGCGGCGATGGTGAGCGAGATACTAAAACCGGCGTTCCGGGATGAGGAGCAAGCAATGATTAAATCAATTTTCGATGAAAAGTTCGATGCCGGTGTTGCCGTTGGTGAGGCCAAAGGCGACGCCAAGGTAGCCGTAGCGAAGGCCGAAACGGGGAAGAATATGCTTTTGATGTTCCTCCGTGCGAGATTTGGGCGGGTTCCCAAGGGAACCGAGAAGGCGATTCGTCAGATGACCGACCCTATCGCGCTGGAGTCGTTGGCAGCGCACGTCGGCGATTGTGCGTCGCTGGACGAGTTTGCCACGGCGTTGAAATGACCGACCTGCTCACCGAGAATTCGTGGCCCTGAAAACGGTAAGTTGGATGGCCCAAACGGTCCCCGCAAAGGTGCCATCATCGTCGGGGTGCCGCTGTCGGTGCCGTCAAAAAACGGCCAAACGAGGCCAAAAGGAAACGGTTTTCCAACGCCGCAAAGCTTTGCCGTGTCGGTAGTTGCGCCGTAAAGTATTGAATTGCAATGCTTTGCGTCGGCACCTCGACATTGACGAGTTTCGGTCTCTTAATCCGTTGCTCAAAGGTTTGATCCCTTCAGTTGTCCGTGCGCAAGTGTCGCATTGCCAAGAGTTTGCGTCAGCACGATGCTTGCTCCTCTTAATGATTTTGGCCGAAAGGGGCCGAAAACGGGACCAACAGGAATGGCACCAACGGTCATTAAGCGGCACTTGCCAAGTGAATTAACGTACTTCAAATAGTCGCTCTCTTCACGGAACTCTCGCTCCGCATCGGAATTCGACTCGTTGATCCAAACTTCACGTGCTGAAGCCAAGTCGCGTTCGACCATTTTTGCCGTCTTGCGTTCGGTGCCGCAGGTCTTCGCCGAGACCGGGAACAGAATGTCGTCCGCTTTCGGATTCTTTTTCGTAACACATTCCAGAAATAGCGCAACAACATCAGGATGCAAAAACTGTACGTCTTCGCGTCGCCGTTTGGAATAGGTGGCGTTGATCGTCAGCGTCGGATATTCTCCATCAAGTTTGAAGTGCCGCAGAGTCACGCTACCGAGTTCGCCCTTGCGAAATCTAGTCCAAGCGGCAAGGACGTAAAACATAAACCGGTCTTCGCCGGACATACCTTCGACCGGCGGCCCCGCTTCGGCAGCGCGCAACAGATATTGAAACTCCGTTGCGTCCAGCGGCCTTCGGCATTGAAAAGCGACAATGACAAGAGTGGATGCCGCAGAAGTTTATCGCGTTTTACCAGCCAGTTACAAAAAGTCTTGATCGCCCGAATGTAGTGGTTGCAGGTTTGTAACGATAAATTCTGCTCCTTGCGTAATCGTGCAATAAATTCCTCGACGGAAGAAGGATCAATCTTGTCGATAGTCCGCCGTTTCATTGTTGCAACATAAACTTCGACGCGTTTGACGGTCTGCTGGACGTGCAAGGCGGTATTGCCCTTGGCGACGAGATGCTCTTCGAAACCTTCGAGATGGAGTTCGATTGGCAACCTTGCCGCATCCGCAAACGAATTTGTCCTTCTTCTTTCCGTTCGGCCTGACTCGGCTTCTTGGTCGCTTGTCGGACGATCCCATTGAGGTCCGTCATTTCAACCTCCCAACGCCGGTCAGGAAAAACGCCCTCCTGAATGTGAATGTCATACTCGCCACCATGTCCGTAACTGCCGCCGACGACCATCTTGATATGCTGGTCGCCCGTCATCGGATCATAAGCCTTGTTTCTTGAAACAAGAATCCACTGCCGGGCAAATTCGGCGAAGCCGGACCACGACAGATCGTCGAGGTCGGGCGTTCGACCGAGGACATTGCTCGACTTGCTGTTATGGTGGGCAATAATAATCGTTGCGCCGTGAATCTGGCACAAGAGCGAAGTCGCCGACAGTTGGCCACCCGTTGCAAACAAACTTTCCGGCTTGTCAGTCGTGAGCATCAGATAGGCAGGATCAAACACGACAACGTCCATCCGTGTCTGAGTAACAGCCGGAGAATCGAGCCCGGCGTTTGCAGGTCGACATTGAAAAGGTCGCCGGGGTGTTCTTGTACGTTTTACTGACGGCAAGCATTGTTTCCGCTTGACGTCGGCCTGTGTTTTCCATCATAGTCTACCTTCTCGTTGGAAGTGAAAACAGAGGAACAGACGACGTGTCCGTTCCCGGTGAAGTGTCTTTGTATGTTTGGGTTTGATTGTCGTCATTATCTGTTACTACAATACTCAAAGAGTCCCGTAAGTCCGTCCTCGCTCAATGTTTTCGTTCCCGAAAGAAACGCACCGGCGAGGACATTGCCCGGCGATACTTGAAAGCGTGTGAAGTTCGCATCGTGCTGAATGAGGAAGAACGGCAGTGGAGAGTTCTCCGCTTTATCAGCGAACGCCATTTCGAGAGAAACTGTCGGCACTGTGTTTTCCGCCATAAACTTGGCTATTGCGATAGGTTTGTCGCCGACGAAAATCGGCGAATAGAGATTGTATCCCGCGCTCTCCCGCCGCTGTAATCGGACGAGGTCGCGTGGCGAAAGCAATAAATTTTGTTTCATAAATTGTTAGCGATTAATGTTTCGCAATTTGTCTTCGAGGGCGTCGCTCTCCCAGGTGACCGGATTGCGTGCATCCTCGTACTCCGCTTCGACCTTCTCAAACTCCTCTCGCATTGATTGGAGTTGGGCGA
>Ga0099364_10009787_pt1 | contig 13277 bp, 11 predicted proteins | sample TergutTh196P3_FD_73070 | JGI IMG/M metagenome (GOLD analysis project Ga0099364, IMG submission 73070) | Microcerotermes parvus P3 segment gut microbial communities from Pointe-Noire, Republic of the Congo - Th196 P3 | ecosystem: Host-associated > Arthropoda: Insects > Digestive system > Gut ...
GATGCAGTACATAAGCAATACGCTATAATGCAGGCTGTCGCGCTTAACGATAAATATGCCAACAGTAATGTTGATACACTGCAATTAAATACTGTTCCAATTGAATATACAATTGAAAAACTTGAAAATTGTTCTTGGGAAAACGGCGTTTTAGAAGTTTTAAGGGATAATGCGACTATAACAATAAAGTTAGATGGTCTTTCAAACAGTGAAACATATATTGAACTGGCAGGAATTGATAACGGGGAACGTGGTACTGCCAATGTATCATTTATGAGGGCTAGATTTAATAAAACCCAAGTTTTACGTTTTAAGAGGGACAATTTTTATTTTTATAAACATGATTATCTGGTAAACATGGGTTATACACAAGAACCTCAACATACCGTGACTATAAGGTTCCAGCGTAGAGGAACCTACAAACTGGACGATATCCGTGTTTATTGCCAGCCTATGGAAAATTACCCGCATTATGCAGAAGCTTTACGGGAAGATATTCTGGAAAACATAGCTATTGGAACAAATCGAGTAACTGGTCAAATAAGTCTGAACGAAGATAAGTTTCTTGTTTTATCTATCCCCTATAGTAAAGGCTGGACAGCTAAAGTAAACGGGCAAAAACAAGAACTATTGCAAGCCAATACCATGTTTATGGCTTTGCCGCTCACTAAAGGACAGCATGACATTGAATTGAGTTATTTTACACCTGGGTTAAAAATCGGAATAATTCTCTCGTTTATTGGATTTATGTCCCTTGTTGTTATATTCTTTATATTTGAAAGAAAGAAAAAAGAACGTAGCAATTAGATAAGATAAATAATAATAAAATCAAGCCCAATTGACTATCTGTATATTCTCAATATTTACTACAATCTTATATTAATGTAAAGCCAAAAAAAGCTATATACGAAAATAAGCTCTTTATCAAGAATGAGTATTCCGCTATAATAAACCCACTGTGGCTTATCTATACGAAACTCACCTTCATACGGCCGGTGTAAGTAAATGCGCGGTGTCGGGAGGAGCAGATTATATTGCAGGTTACATAGACAAAGGGTACTCGGGTATTGTCGTAACCGACCATTTTTTTAACGCGAATTGCGCGATACCGCGAAAACTCCCGTGGAAAGAATGGGTCAACAGGTTTTGTCGGGGGTATGAAGAAGCAAGAGAGGAAGGGGAGCGTCGGGGGCTTGATGTCTTTTTCGGCTGGGAAGAAACTTTTGCCGGCTGCGACGATTACCTTGTTTACGGCCTGGACAAAAACTGGCTTTTGGAACACCCCGAAGTGCGGACATGGACAAGGGGAGAGCAGTACCGTGCGGTAAAAGAAGCGGGCGGCTGCGTTATACAGGCGCACCCTTTAAGACAGCGTTATTATATTGACAGGGTAATTCTTTCAACGGGTTGTGTAGATGCGGTAGAAGTTGCAAACGGCGGGAATGATCAAGATGCGGACGCCCTTGCATACCGTTATGCGAAAAAAATTGGCAAGCCAATGGTTGCAGGCTCGGATATACACGATGCTTCCGGTATATACAATAGTAATATTTTTGGTATTTATTTTAACAAAAAAATAAATAATATTGACAATCTTGCAAAAGCGATTTGTAATAATGAAATTGCCGGTCTTAAAACCGATCAGAGCAGGTTTAATTCTTATGGAAATGAGAAGGTAACGCTGCCTGTAGAAATACGGGATAAAAATGATCGAATAATAAGTAAAAATTCTAAGGAGTATCTATGACAGAAAAAGCGGCTCATGTTCCGGATCGGATAAAAGAATTAAGGGAAATTCTGGAAATCAGCGCCTTTGATTTGGCAAAAGATACGGAAATTCCCTTTGAAACTTACAATGAATACGAAAGCGGAAAACGGGATATTCCAATCAGCGTTTTGTACACAATTGCCCACAGGTTAGGAACTGATGTCACCGTTCTGCTTACGGGAGAAGAAGCGCGAATGAAAAGCGCGGCAGTGTGCCGCAAAGGTAAGGGTGTTCAAATAGAACGTTATCCCGGTTATGAGTTTTCCAGCCTTGCGTATAACTTTCAGCACAGAACAATGGAACCCTTGCTTGTATCTTTGGATTCGTCAAAACCTCAGGCTGCTTTGGTGGCACATTCAGGACAGGAGTTTAACTTTGTATTGGAAGGGGAAATGATAATCACCGTAGGAAAGGTTGAACATACCATGTTCGCAGGGGATTCTATTTATTTTGATGCAAGACTGCCTCATCGCCAGTGCGCAGTGAACGGTTCGGCTCAGTTTTTAACTATTATACAGGAATAAAAAATGAACGAAATACTTTCCCGTTACTGTCCAAAAATTGAATTTGATAGTTACGAAGATTTTTACGATAACTACACCTGCAATGTGCCTGATAATTTTAACTTCGCCTACGATGTCGTAGATGAATGGGCAAAACTCCAATCGGAAAAAATTGCCCTTCTTTGGACAGATGATACAGAAACTGTTAAATCGTATACTTTCGCGGATATTAAACTCCTTTCCGACAAGGCGGCAAATGTTTTATTAACGTTAGGTGTAAAAAAAGACGATGTTGTCATGCTGATACTTAAACAGCGTCCTGAAGTATGGGTTTTTATGTGCGCTTTAATGAAAATAGGGGCGATTTGCATACCCGGAACATATCAGTTGACAACAAAGGATTTGGAATACAGGTGTAATATTGCAAATGTAAAACTTTTAATAACAGTTGATGACAAAGATGTATTGGAAAGCATCGCTTCTTCCCGTCCTGAATGTAAAAAACTTGAAAAAATAGCGGTTGTAGGCAGTACAATCCCCGCAGGTTATATTGATATGCGCGCCGAAATAGAAAAAGCGTCCGGCAATTTTTCAAGGATACCTACTTTAACAAAAGAGCCGATGCTTGTCTATTTTTCTTCGGGTACAACGGGAATGCCAAAAATGGTGCTGCACAACCATTCACTGCCATTGGGGCACATTGTTACCGCAAAGTATTGGCACTGTGTAGAAGACAACGGCGTTCACCTAACGCAGACAGACTCAGGCTGGGCAAAATTCGCATGGGGTAAAATCTATGGCCAGTGGATTTGCGGGGCAGTTGTCGGGGTTTATGACACGGAAAAGTTCACTCCCAAAGGAATGTTAGACGCAATACAAAGATTAAAGCCCGTAACTTTCTGCGCTCCCGCTACAGTGTTCCGTTATCTTATAAAAGAAGACCTTTCCGGTTACGATTTTAGCTTTATCCGCCATACATCGGTTGCAGGCGAGCCGTTAAGCCCCGAAGTTTATCATAAGTTTATGGAACTAACCGGCCAGGAAATCCGCGAAGGGTTTGGGCAGTCGGAAACTTCGGTAATGGCGGCTGTTTTTAAGTGGTTGCCTGTTAAACCTGGTTCTATGGGAAAACCCGCTCCCTTGTTTGATCTTAAACTGTTAGACGAAGACGGAGAAGTCTGCGACGAAGGTATTATCGGAAACATGAGCATAACCCGCGCGGGAGAAAATATGTACGAAAATGGGGGAGCAGACAATGATGTCCACGAAATTGGCATGTCCGCCTCTCCCGGAGTTTTCCGCGGTTACTGGAAAGACAGGGAAATAACTGCGAATAGCTGGAACAATGGTATTTACCAAACAGGAGATATGGCATGGTGCGATGACGACGGCTATCTGTGGTTTGTCGGGCGCAATGACGATGTAATAAAGTGTTCGGGCTACCGCATCGGCCCGTTTGAAGTTGAAAGCGCTTTAATGGAACACCCTTCTGTATTGGAATGCGCCGTAACCGCCGCCCCCGATGCAATGCGCGGACAGGTAGTTAAAGCAACTGTCGTGCTCGCACGCGGTTTTACAGCCTCAGATGAGTTGATCCGTGAGCTGCAAAACCACGTCAAACGTGTAACTGCCCCGTACAAATACCCGCGTATTATCGAGTTTGTCCCGGAACTTCCCAAAACCATAAGCGGCAAGATCCAGCGCAATGTTATACGCAAAAAAGACAATGACTGATCAAAGCAGTTCTCCATATCTGTATGCAAAAACTTTTTTCATTGCCGTAATCAGGAGCATATAGGCCATTATGATTCCCCAAAGCCACGGGAAGTAATAAAACGGAAGGCGAATCATATTAAGCTGTGTTCCAAGCCAAGTATATGGAATGATAGTTCCAATTGCGATGCCCACAGTGGTAAGTAAAGTAAGTTGTACAGAAGCCCTGCTTTGAATAAACGGAATCTTCGGCGTGCGAATCATGTGGATTACCAAAGTCTGCGACCAGAGTGATTGCACAAACCAGCCCGAATGGAAAAGCATGATAAATGTGAGTCTCGCGCCTGTATCAATAGTAAAGAACGAACCGCCGACAAAACGCGGACAGATAACAAAGAAAAGCAGGCAGTAGGTAATAATGTCAAAGACAGAACTTACAGGCCCTATCCAAAGCATAAAACGGCTGATAGACGACGCGTCCCATTTTCGCGGCTTGCGCAGGAAGTCAAGATCGACATTATCCCACGGAATGGCGATACAGGAAATATCGTAGATCAGATTCAATACTAAAATTTGAATCGGCAGCATGGGTAGGAAGGGAAGGAATGCCGAGGCAACAAGAACCGAAACCATATTGCCAAAGTTGGAACTTGCAGTCATTTTTATATACTTGATTATATTGGCGAAAATTTTTCTGCCTTCGATAACGCCTTCTTCCAGTACCATTAAATCTTTTTCAAGCAGAATGATGTTTGCCGATTCCTTTGCGATGTCAACTGCGGTATCTACAGAAATGCCGACATCAGCGGCTCTCATTGCCGCCGCATCATTAATGCCGTCCCCCATAAACCCGACGGTGTGTCCGTCTTCGCGCAGAGCTGTTACAATGCGCGCCTTCTGGCTTGGGGAAAGTTTTGCAAAGACATCGATCTCTTCTACAGATTTTTTAAGCTGTTCATCGTTCATTACTTCTACTTCAGAGCCAAGCAAAATACGCTGGGCGTCAATTCCGACAGAGTGGCATACTGCGCGGGTTACGCCATCATTGTCACCTGTTAAAACTTTTACTTTTACTCCGTATTCACCTAATGCTTTGATTGCCGCTTCTGTGCTTTCTTTTGGGGGATCAAGGAAGGCAAGATAACCCATAAAGATCATTTCCTTTTCATCGTCAGATGAAAGCGATATGGCAGAAGGCGCATCATCATCAGTTTCTTCTTTTAAGCTGACATTTTTTTTGGCAAGCCCCAGTACTCTCATACCCTTATCATTAAGCCCATGACATGATTTAAGAATTTGATCGCGGAGTTCTTCGGTTAAAGGTTCGGTGTTACCTTCGTATTCTGCAAGCGAAGAAATCGAAAGCATTTCTTCTATCGCGCCCTTTGTGATAAGTTCTACCTTTCCAGATGAGTTCTCTACCGCTACGCTCATTCTGCGGCGGTTAAAATCGAACGGAATCTCATCAATTTTTTTAAAGTCCTCCCACAGATTTGTAAGTTGCGCATCACGGGCAAAATTGATAATGGAAATATCCATTAGGTTTTTTAATCCCGTCTGATAATAACTGTTTAAGAAAGCATGGCGAAGAACATCGATATTATCGTTACCGTGAATATCAAGGTGCAGTTCTAAAATAACCTTGTCCTGTGTGATTGTTCCCGTTTTATCCGTACAAAGAATATCCATTGCGCCAAAGTTTTGAATCGAATTCAGGTTTTTTACAATGACGCGCTTTTTGGACATGGAAACCGCTCCCTTGGCCAAGTTAGCTGAAACTATCATCGGGAGCATTTCAGGCGTAAGCCCGACTGCGACAGAAAGCGCGAACAGGAAAGCTTCCAGCCATGTTCCCTTTGTAAAACCATTTAATAGAAGAACAACAGGAACCATGACAAGCATAAAACGTATTAATACCCAAGAAACGGAGTTAACTCCTTTTTCAAAACTTGTGGGCGGCGCTTTTACCTGAAGTTGCTGCGCTATTGAGCCGAGGATTGTATCGTCTCCAACGGTGATAACAAGAGCGGTGGCAGAACCGGAGATGACGTTTGTTCCCATAAAAGCAAGGTTGTTAAGTTCCAGCGGGTTGCGCGTAATGCTCTTTTCCGGCCGCCCGAATTTTTCTACAGGTTCGCTTTCACCTGTAAGCGCGGACTGGCTTACGAAAAGGTCTTTAGCGGAGAGGATTCTTACATCTGCAGGAACCATGTCTCCTGCCGCAAGGTGGATATAATCTCCTACTACAACTTCGTCCATTGGTATTTCGATTTTTTCGGAAAAAGTATCGCCGGATTCCTTGTCATGAAACTTTCTTGCAACGGCAACAGTTGTTTCTACCATTTCTGATAAATGTTTTGCAGCATTGCCGCTTCGCAATTCCTGAATAAAACGTATCATTCCGGAGACCAAAACCAATGTCATGATAATGATGACAGCGGTAGGATCTGCCGCACCCGGCGCTGCTCCGATTATATCGGTAAAAACAGATACCAATGCCAGCGTTATCAATACAATAGAAAAAGGATTGATAAACGCACCGATAAAACGATTAAAAAGAGTATCTTCTGTCTGGCGTGTGATGACATTTGTGCCATGTTCTTCGCGCATTTCTTCGACATCTTCTTCGTCATAACCTGCAATACTGTTGTCGTATTGAATAAGCAAGGTGTCACTGTCTTTGTTTGCGGATCTAAGCAGCCTTCTGCGTGCGCGTTCGGCCTTGCTTAAGGGTAAACTTGGTTTTTTTTGCTGGTTTTTCTTTGTCATTTTGCGTCCTCCTGTTATCGAATGTGAAAAGCGGAAGACGAAAATCTATCTGTGGTTATCAGAATAGACAGTCCGTGATTCCGCTGCCGGGTAACAAGTTTCTACTACCGCCATCGTCGTCCATAGACTGTCTCCTTATTAATTGATAAAAACGCTTTCTGCGTCTGTTAAATATAAACATATTTTTAAAAGTTATGCAAGCATAATGTGCAGCACTTGACAGTTAATCCTGCATGGCGTACTCTTTTTATATGCTTACAAATTTTGGCTATATTTCGATCCATTGGGTTTGGGTAGTGCTTACCATTATCTTTGCCGTAATAGAAGCTTTTACTTTTGGCCTTACGACAATATGGTTTGCTTTGGCGGCTTTTGTCATGGTATTCCTTTCGTTTCTTCCCATTCCGTTAGTTTATCAAGTTATAATTTTCCTTGCTATTTCGGCGATTTTTTTGGTTTTTACCCGCCCTGTAGCGCTTAGGAAATTCAAGACAGGCAAAGAAAAAACTAATGTAGACAGTTTGGTTGGAAAACATGCCCTTGTTACCAAAAAAATCAGCGAATTTGACAGGGGAGAGGTAAAAATAAGCGGTCAGCTTTGGACAGCCCGTTCAGAAGACGGTTCTACAATAGAAGAAGGAATCAAATGTGAAGTTATCAGGATCGAAGGCGTACAGGCAATAGTTAAGATTTTAAATGAAGAATAAGGAGTAAACATGTATCCAATTATTTTTTTAGCGGCATTTATTTTGTTGGTTATTATTTCCAATGTCAGAATCGTTTCGCAGTCTAACGCTTTTGTACTTGAGCGTCTTGGTGCGTATAATTCAACATGGAGCACAGGAATCCATGTAAAACTTCCTTTTATCGACCGTATTGCAAGCAGAGTTTCGCTCAAGGAGCAGGTAGCGGACTTCGCGCCTCAGCCTGTTATTACCAAAGACAATGTTACCATGATGATAGACACGGTAATTTATTTGCAGATAACAGATCCTAAACTGTACACTTACGGCGTCATTGCTCCCATGAGCGCTATCGAAAATTTAACCAGCACCACGCTGCGTAATATCATCGGCGAGCTTGAACTTGATGAAACGCTTACAAGCCGCGACATGATCAATACCCGCATGCGCACAGTCCTTGACGAAGCCACCGACCCCTGGGGGATCAAGGTTAACCGCGTAGAGGTAAAAAACATCGCCCCGCCAAAGAGCATTCAGGAAGCAATGGAAAAGCAGATGCGTGCAGAACGTGAACGCCGCGAATCGATACTCAAGGCAGAAGGCGAAAAACAGAGCGCTATTCTTGTCGCAGAAGGGCAAAAGGCATCGGCGATTCTTAAAGCCGAAGCGGAAAAAGCGGCGGTAATTTTACAAGCCGAAGCCGCCAAAGAAGCGGCAATCCGCGAGGCGGAAGGTGAAGCGCAGGCGATCCTCAATGTGCAGAAAGCGACTGCCGACGGGCTTAACATGGTAAAGAGCGTAAACGCCGATGAACCGTTGATCAAACTGAAAAGCCTTGAAACTCTGCAAAAAGTTGCCGACGGTCAGGCGACCAAGATCATCATTCCGTCGGATATTCAAAATCTCGCGGGGCTTGTTACAAGTGTTACGGAGCTTGCGAGGAAGTAGGGAAAGTAGATAGAAGGTTTTTCACGAACAGTTTTTATGTTCAATTAACCAAACCTATTGCTTCCTGAGTCATTTCATCGCACATTTCGTTGTATTCATTGCCGGCGTGGCCTTTAACCCATTCCCATTTGATCGGGAATTCCGATGCAAGAGAATCAAGTTCCAGCCAAAGATCCTGATTTTTAACGGGTTTTTTATCGCTGGTTCTCCATGAGTTTTTTTTCCATGTGTGTATCCATTCTGTAATGCCTTTTTGCACATACTGGGAATCCGTGTAGACTGCCGCTTTGTTCGGGACGTCCATTGTCTTTAATGCACGTAATGCTTCAATTACGGCGGAAAGTTCCATTCTGTTATTTGTCGTGCCTTTTTCCCCGCCCTTGTTCTGCGCGATTATTTTTTCTCCCTGAAAAGTTTGCAGTACCATTACATACGCCCACCCTCCGGGACCCGGATTGCCCGAGCAGCCGCCGTCTGTGTAAATCCTAAGCGCTGTATCCATTTTTATTTCCCCTCTGTTTCACGCCATTTTTCTATTCTGTCCCATGCGGCGTTGATTCTTGCAGACCTTTCTGTTGCTTTTTTAAAATTACCCTCATGCCCTGCATGGCGGTCGGGGTGGTGGATTTTTAACAGTTTTTTATACGCCGCCTTGCAAGTTTCATTATCCGCACCAAAAGGAACGCCTAAATATTCAAAATCCGGCCGTAATTCCCGGGGTGGCAGTTTTTTGCCGGTGGTTTGGCGAGTGTTACCTTGCCGGTTATCAGAGGTGTCTTTCCATGTGTATCCCGTTTGTCTGCTTGTGCCGGTGTTTGTATTTTCACGTTTTAGGTAGTCGTTTAGTTCATCGTAGGCGGCGTCCAAATCCGGGTCGCCGCTTGACTTAAACTGCCCGGAAGTTTCGCTTTCAAATTCGTTTAGGTAACTGTTAATTACGCTGCCAAGCCGGCTCCAGATGCTCATGTTAAAGTTATAACATTTTTCGCTGTTTTAAGGAATATCTTTAATTAAACGTAAAATTTTCGATATACCGGCAGATGTTTTCCAGGCCGTTTTCGCCCTGAATTAGTTTTCCCATTGTTTGTGCTTTTTCTTTATACAAAGGATTGGTAACTAAATCGATAATTTTTTGTTCAAACCGGCTTCGTGAGCTTTTTGTATTTAGAATTTTTTTTATATTAACGCTGCCCGGTCCTATGCCTGTTTCCTTAACACGATAACCCCAATAAAATTGATCCAGTAATAATGGGACAATCATCTGCGGCCTGCCGGAACGGGCGGCGCTGTGGGTAGTTCCGGCTCCGCCGTGGTGAATGATAGCGGAGCAGTACGGGAAAATTAACCGGTGCGGAATAGGTTTATCAATACGGAAAAGATTATCTTTTTTCTTAAGATGACCCCCTACATTCCACCAGCCCGCGCTCACAAGCAGTTTATAATTGTGCCGCGTGCAAATGTCAAATAACACTTCGGCAAATCTGTCGCGCTGCGATGCGTAACAGCTTCCCAGAGAAAAAAAGACAGTGGGGTTTTCGTCTTTATTAATAAATTCTGTTATTTTACCCAGCGTATCTTTATTATAGGGAAAACTGTCATTAAAACAGTAACCGCCTATTTCCCATTTGTATTTCCAGTTATGGTCAACATCGCCAATGTGGCTGCTGTACATTAAAAAATTTACAGCGCCGGCAGGTGCGTGCACGCTCTGATCTTTGATAGGAGGCATACCCAGTTCCTTCCGGTGTTTATTAAGGGTTTTTTTTGTCATAAGGTTAAGCCCGATGTTCAAAAGCCGCCAAAGAAACACAGGGCGGAATATTGGGTTAGGCTTAGGCCAATGAAAGACAGGCGGCGGAATTTCCCGGCCTGGAATAAAAGGGCCATAAGCCGTACGAATACAGGGTTTCCCGCAGTATTCGGCGGCGCTGACGGCGGCAAATTCGGTGTTAGCTGCAATTAATATATCGTGCTTTTTAAGCAGGGGGATAATTTCCTCAAACTGACTTTTTATTACCCGCCGCGTCCATTCAAGAAGGTTTCCAGTCCCCGGTACATCTTCGATCATTCCGGTAATATCATCTGCCGCCTGCAATACAAATGGGACTTGCGTATCTTTTACTTCTTTTTCAAAAATACGCGGCACGCTGAGCATGATTGAATGTCCCCGTTTCTGAAGTTCTGCCGCTATGGCAAGATAGGGGTAGACATCACCCATAGACCCGCGTGTTACAAGTAATATTTTCATGCCTGCTCCGGTATTTTTAGTTTGTTGATATCAAGGTTGTATTTTATCTCCATTTGCCTTAGCGTTTCTTCGCCCATTACAACGGGATATTGTTTAGAAAGACGTTTTGTTTCCTTGTAGCCCTTGTTTAACATGGAGATCATTTTCCCCGGGTTAAATGTAATCGAAGTCATCATCCAGCAGCCGTGGGTACACCAGCAGTTTGCTTTGTATCCATGCCCAATGGCTTTTATTTCGTTTTTCATAACTTCGCTCGACATTATCGTTTTTACATCATAGTTGTAGTCCTTTACGTTCCCGATTGGATTGCGCAATTCACATGCGCGAAAACGGCCGTCGTAATCTATTACAAGAGTTGTTTCTCCTGCCGTGCAGTCCATTTCCCAGCTTCTGGGTTTTTCTATATTTTTCGCCCGCAGATTATACATTGCACGCATAAGACCTACATAGAAAAACTTTGTAAGTCCGCGCCCTATAAAGTTCATTCCTTCTCCGATACGTTTTGCATAAAGCAGGTAATATGGAGCGACTCTGTCCTGAATGGCAACAAGCGATTTTTCTGTTAAAATTTTTACGCCCGCTTCTCTTGTATTTCCGCGCGCGGCTTCGATTGTATGAGTAGAAATATTAAAACGTCCGTATACCCAAGTTACAAAATCCGTGATTTCTTCGACATTGTATTTGGTGATTATTGTGGCAATATTTCTGATAACATGACCGTCGTTTTTAAATTGTTCGTCGAGTTTTTTTATTGTTTCACATACCTTGTAAAAACATTCTACGCCGCGCTGTGTGTCGTGGGTTTTGCCGAATCCGTCAAGAGAAACACTTACAGTAATATTCAGATCCGGGCAGCTTTTACGCCATCGTTTTATCCATTCTATAACCCTTTCCGGCTGCATACCGTTGGTCGGGAAGTTAAGATCTGTTATGTGATTATTGTTATAGAACAATTCTATAATCTCCGGCAGCTCGTCTCGCAGGGTAGGTTCTCCGCCGGAAAGCAGCATGCGTTTGATTTCTCCTGTGTTTTCTGACAGTTTTTTTATCTCGTCTAAAGAAAGGTCTTTTTCTTTTTTTTCCATGTCATTTGAATAAAAACACATTACGCATTTTGCATTGCATTTTCCTGTTGTAAATAAAATTACGGTTTCCAGCTCGCGTTTTGAACGCATCGAATTAAAGGAACTTCCCTTTCTTTTTGTTTTCATAAAATAACTCCTTTTTGCTATACTATACGAAAAATTGATATTCGTATATTAATTAGATAAATTAATCTTGTCAATATAATATATCGATATTTTTCGTATAATATATATTCATATATTAATTGAACATTTTTAAAAATTCGTCTATAATATTACTATGTGGTTATGGAGGCTGTATGGGAATAACCGAACGGAGAGAACGTGAAAAAACCGAACGCCGAAAATCAATTTTAGACAGCGCCCGCAAACTGATTCTTTTGCAGGGCGTACAGCGGGTCAGCATGGAAGATATTGCCCGGAATGCGGAACTTTCCAAAGCGACTGTGTATTTGTACTTTCCAAACAAGGAGATCCTGTTTAACGAAATTTGCGAAGAAGCGGCGCGGGTTTTCCTTGAATATTTCAGGAATTTTACGGAAAACAAACTTTCCGGTATAAGCGCTCTTAGGTTTTTATGGCAGGGTTATGTTGAATTATTTGGCAATTCCGACGAAATGATCATTATTTTTCAGGTACGCAATTATTTGTATCCCGGCATGCCCATTGTTTCTTTGGACGAACAAAGCAAGTCCCCGAATGTAGATGCCATTCTTGCAGCCATTAAAAATATTATTGACCAATGCAAGGCGGAAAAAGTTTTTGATCCGCAGTTAGATTCCGTTATGGCAACCCGTTTTTTACTTTTGATGTTTTCCGTAATTGTAGAAAATGCCGCGCGTATTCCCGTACAAGACAGAAAATCCCCGGCTATTATCAACGAAATGACATCTGCTTTTCAAATAATTATCCGCGGTTTTGCAAGAGAAGGAATCGATCATTCACGTTTGAATATTGGAAATCTTTAATATCGATTCCCTATTTCTCCAATGTCGCCAGCATTACCGCCTTGATCGTATGTTTGCGGTTTTCCGCCTGATCCCACGCGCGGCTTTGTTTGCCGTCAAGCACATCTGATGTTACTTCTTCTTCCCTGACAGCGGGGAGACAATGCAAAAAGATACTTTCCGGCTTGCCGGTTTTGTTCATCATTGCTTGATTCACTTGGTAAGGAGTTAATAATTTTACGCGTTTTTCTTTTTGGTCCTCTTCGCCCATAGAAGCCCACACATCGGTATAAACCGCATCTGCGCCGGTAATCGCGGAGATTTCCGGCGAAACGGTGATTTTCGCTTTGGACTCTTCGGCAAGAGGGGCGCAGAGTTTTAAAAGAGCATCATCGGGGTTAAGCTCGCCGGGAGTTATCACCGTAAAATGCACCCCCAGCTTGGAGCAGATCACCATAAGAGAGCGGGCTACATTGTTCCTTCCGTCGCCCATGTAACAAAGGGTTTTTCCCCTTATATCGCCGAAGTTTTCCTGCATGGTTAGAATGTCCGCAAGAGCCTGAGTGGGGTCGTAGAGGTCGGTAAGGCCGTTGTAGACAGGCACGCCTGAATA
>Ga0099364_10009788_pt1 | contig 13276 bp, 15 predicted proteins | sample TergutTh196P3_FD_73070 | JGI IMG/M metagenome (GOLD analysis project Ga0099364, IMG submission 73070) | Microcerotermes parvus P3 segment gut microbial communities from Pointe-Noire, Republic of the Congo - Th196 P3 | ecosystem: Host-associated > Arthropoda: Insects > Digestive system > Gut ...
AACTAAGTTTATCCCAATATCCTCTTTGAAATTTTATTTTGCCATCAATAACATTAAAAAAGCCACAGCCACGAAATCCTTTTGGATCTTTCCATTCTAAGATTCCCCAATCTCCATCTTCAAAAATGTTTTCTACAATACATACCATTTCGCCTCTAAAAAATTCATTGCAGAACATTTTATATATATTTTGTTTCCCTTCAACAGGTTCATTTACAACTTGATGATTAACAGCGTTTTCATGATATAATTCAGAAATCTTCTCGGCATTTCCTTGATTAAATAATTCAACCCATTTTTCTATCAATTGTTTTGGTTTCATTATATCTCCTTACTAATCACCATTGTTGGTGGCATACTCATCCTTAATCTTTACCTATCTTTAACAGGAATGTATTTATGTTTTTTTGCATTTCCATCTTTGATATCATTTATCCTTAATTCAATGAGTTTTTTTATACACTCAAGGGATTTGGTATCAGGATTAGTAAAAACAATAGATTTCTCACAAGCGTAGTCATAAGTTTTCCCAAAAACACTTTTTAGCTCTAAAGCACATTTACCACATCCTTGACATGTTTTTTTATTTTTCCAAACAATTTCCTTTAGCTCACTGGATAGTGCAGAACTCTCGTACTCACCGATAAAAGGCACAATATGCCAAGAACCTGCTTTCAAATTGTGATAATCAGCACAACCATATAATCTGATAAAACACACACTAAATGTTTTATAGCTGATTTTCCAAACATTTGTAGCAGACCATTGCGGTGTCATCTTGATGTCATTGAAATAGTTTATTAAATCTAATGCACTATTCAAAGCATTTCCATTGAGAACATCACCGATTTTGTTCTCTATTTTTGGTTTTATTTTTGTTTCAGGCATTTAAACTCCTTATTGTAAAATATTCGTTATCCTGTTAACTCTTTCAAACTAATGATCTTGCTGCCTTGTTTTTCATAATAAAGTAGCATTTCGGGGATTTTCTTTTTATCCCAACTGGTTATACAATCTGATAATACAGTAACTTCATAACCTGCCTTTCGTAGGTTAAAACAGGTCGATTTAACACAAATAGTGGCATCTGCACCCGTTAGATAGAACTCGCCTATTTCATTCTTATTTATATAATCAGTGAACTCTTCACTAGTCAATGCGTTACTTTTGTATTTTGTAAACACATTTTTTGATGCTATTTTTAAATCTGTTGCAAGTTCGGACCCAATAGTATTGGGTTTTAAAGTCTTCGTGCCGGGTGATAGATTTTCATGCCTGATATAAACGACATGAATATTATTGCTTACTGCCCAACCTATTGATTTATTGATATTATCAATGATGTCCTTATAATTCTTTGTTATATCATTTTGAATATCAATGATTACTAATGCTTTTTTCTGCATAAATTATCCTTTTGTTATTTATGTTACTCCTATAATTCTTAAAGAAGTTCGAGCAACATTCATCATTATCGGCAACATTTCTTCAATAGTCCATTCAGTTGGTTTTGTCTAAATTGATACTGCCTGTAGCATAACAGATTGTCCATCAACAGATATAAAAATATTTTCGCAACTATTTTGGTTAATGGGTAAACTATAATTTGCCGAAGTCAGCCTATCAATTCTGTTTAGTGAACCTATATCGTGTTTTAAAATCGTCTCAGTTCCATCAGGTCGTTTAACTGTTATTGGCTCTGTAAGAAAATTTGAGCCTTGTAAAAATAAAATGTAAGGAAAGTGTTTTTCGTCAATCATAATGTTTCTAATTTCATTGATATTCTTGTGTGAACGTTCAATAGCATTCCCAGCAACCATTAATTCTTGGTCACCGTTTTTACCAACTAAAATTCCCTTATTAATATTTTCAATATCTTTTCCTTGGTGTTTGGCTTCACAAACTAAAACAATACGCCATTTGCCTTGTTTGTCTTTGACCTCAATGATTCCACCATCAGGTCTTATTGATGCTTTTGCAACAAATATAGTCACTCCCAATCTTGAATCAACCGAATTGAGTTTGTCATTAATTTCCTTCTTTTCTATGCTATCTCTAAAACGGAAATCAAGATTGGGGAAATCTTTTTTCAAAGTTTCAAAAACAACTTTTGAAAAATCATTCACTGATAAATCATGCTTTTGAGCGTTTTTCCCAAATATTTCTTTTGGTCCTTGTCCTCTTACTTTTTCTACTCTTAAACGGTCAGTTTGTTTTTTCTTCATTTTAACCTTTTGTTTTTTACTAAAATTCTAAAATATGGACATTTACCATCAATAGATAAATCTTTATCGTCATTTCCTTTTCTGAATTTTATTAATTCAAATTGATCAGGATTAAATTTATGTAAAAAGGTAATCGGAACACCCATAACACCATTATAGTCCATAGGTATATCTTGGGTTTTGTTTACATTTATTGCATCGTAATTATCAAATTTGGGGTACTCGCTTTCGTTTCCGTTGTACGTTTTAGAAAGAATAATATCTTTATGTCGTTTTGATGTATCTAAATTTGTTAACCATAAGCAATTGTTGGGTGATATTATTCTATTTCCAAAGTTGTCAATATAGGTTTCTGTCCCATAGAGTTTATAATGTGGGGGAACAATAAAACCTGAAATACCTCTACCCATATTTATACCTAACCATGCCTTGTTTTCTTTTATTAGCTTAAATATTTCCTTATAAGTAATGGCATTAATATTCCCAATTATCAGAAATTTTTTTTCATGTTGCATTAATTGTGCAACATATTCTCGAAACAAAGAAAAAGGAGGATTGGTTACTATAATATCTGATTGTTTTAAAAGATCTATACACTCTTTACTACGAAAATCACCATCTGCTTTAAGGCGTGTTAAATGATTTTTATTGCTACCAAGCAACAATTCCACATCTGTTAAATCTACCACACCGTCATTGTTTATATCCGGGGTTTCAGTAATTTCTATTTTATGCGGTTGTCTTGTTGTTTTGTTTTCCTCGCTCTCAAAATTAAATAAAGTGAGTTGAGTATTGGCAATTGGTGATCCTGTGTAACAGGTTGCTATAAGTTTTTTTAACCCTAAATAATTAAATTTCAATGCAAAATACTTAAAAAAGTTGCTTTCATACGGGTCGTCACAATTACAATAGACGACTTTGTCTTTAAAATGACCTTCGTAAAACCTCAATTCTCGTTCGATATCTGATAATTGAGTGTAAAACTCGTCTTTTTTGGCATCTTTTGCCTTGTGCAAATCTTCGTTTTTAGGAACTTGTGCCATACAGTGTTACCTTTTTACATAAATCTATCATGTTACACCAAATATTTTATCCTATCTTTTTTGTCAATCACTTTTTTTATAATGTCTTGTTTTATTTTTTTCCCAACCCATATTCCAACTCTAACAATTTCCAATACACTGGCACATGCTCTATGTCAAAATCATTGAAATAAAAACACCAGTAAGAACAACCTACTTGTTCTTGTCCTTTATATGTCCATTTTTGTCTATATTTGCAGGGTTTATCTACGGTTTCTTTAGTATTGCAAAACATACAATAGCTTTTGGCGAATTTACTCTGGATAGTGTCTGGCAAGGTATAGATATAATCCATATATTTATCAAGATTTTTCAGCTTTAAAGACAAATGTATATTCTCTTTTCCCAAATGATACAGAGCGGGTCTAGTTGCCTCTGTGTACATCCGCATAATTCTCTTTGATTTGAAGTGATAATCCCAATCAAATTTCAAACCTTTATACCGCTGTGAATAGTCATAGAAGCTAATGGCAAATTCTTTAATATTTTTTGGATAGCAGTAGTAATCGCATTCATCTATTATCCATTGTTGAATAGGAATCGCTGCAATGTCAGCAGTGATTTTGTAGTCAAACCTATAGTAATGGTGTTGAAATTCACCAGGTTGAAATATTATCTGCGATTTATCCTGCCTCAGCTTTTCCCAACAGTCGCAATATAGTCTCAAAGCATCTATCATGTCAGGATAGTCGGGATAGTCAACCGTGAAAAATTCCGTCTTTTTAGTAAATGGTTTTCCATTAAAATCTGAAAACTCAAATCCAAAATCCTGCAATTTCGAGAGGATTAACTCGTATTTAGTAACTGGCGTACTATGGTACCCTATCCACTTCCGTAAAATATTCATAAATTGTTCTGTGTTGACAATTAATTGACTATTTTTCAGTTCTCCACAAATAGCAAGCCGTTCCAAAGTATTGGCATATCGACAAAGCCTTTTGTAGCTCTGAAAAATTAAGTTCCTGTCCTCAGACTCTATCGGAACAAGTAACAATCCATATTCCTCAGGTGCTTTCACCATATCAAGATAGAAATCCCTCGCAAACTCGGTTAGTTTTACAAAATGTTCTCTAAAATCGTTGGGTAATCCTTTCTGCAAAGGGTAATTCTCAGGCACAGGGACAATCCTCTGTGCAAACTCTTCAGCTTGATGCTGACAATGATATTTATATTTCATTAAATATTCTCTCCTTTATGAGTTTTCTTTTATTAAACAAAATGGATTCTCATGATCATATATCTTATCAAAAAATCCTAAATATTGAATATCTTTTTCTATACATTCTATTCTATAGTTCATTTCTTCATCATATTCAACAACCTCGCTATTCACAACCGAACTTTGAAATTCACTGATAAGAGCCTCCATTTCTACGATTTTAATGAAAAAAGGTAATTTAGATAACCATTTGTCATTTATAGTATTTTCTGTAGAATATGCATTCATTATTTTTCCAAAATATTCGTTCATTTTGTTTTTGCGTTTTTCTATGCACTTTTCAGACATTGCCCAACCAGTGCCTTTAGTCCATGCGTCTGCTATATCATACATAAACCAGCAATATGCAGAATCATCAAAGTCAAATATTGTAATATTCCCATTGGTATAATCTATGGTAAAATTTCCATCACCAAAGTCTGCATGAATTAATCCGTAAGAGTCTTTATCTTTTTGAAACTGCTTTGTTTCCGATATTAAAATATCAAATTTATTTTTTATTATATTCAAATTACCCGGTAAATATTTTGGAATTAGTATATTTTCCATATTTTCTATTAATCCATGCCTGATGATTCTATCATTTACAGGAACATAACTTTTTGTCAACTTGTGCATTAACCCTAATGTCTTACCATAATTAAAATAGTATTCATCAAGAGATACACCTTCCCGATATTGATAATTTTTATCTGGTAATCTAAAGCCGTTAGCCTTTACAAATAAAACACCATAAATATCAATATTCCCCAATCTTATAGTTTCTACAAAAGTATTATTTACAGATATTATAGGATATGCAACATTCGCACCGCCGGAATGAAGATAATCAATAAAATGAGTTTCAGCTTTCAAAAGTTCACAATTTCTATCTTCACGAAAAGATAATCGTAATACATATTCATTAACACCATTTGTAAGGTAATATATGATATTTTGACAACCGTCATATTGTGGGTGAATTGATAATTGATAATTTTCCAAATTCCACAATGACTTAATATTCATCAAAGTGTCATCATTCAATAAGTGTAAGATTTTTTTTCTATTATTACCCATATCAACATCTTCCATATATCCCCCTATTAATTGCCAACAAAAAGAGTATAAACATCATGACGATACTCTTTCCCCCCAAACAACTCATTTTTTGAACCATTCAGCTTAAAACCTAATTTTTCAACTAGCCTGATTGATTTAGAATTGTCCACATATATACAAGCGTTTATTTCTTTTATTTTCATTTTGTTATAAGCAAATTCTATAATTTGCTTCAACGCTTCTTCCATATAGCCATTACCCCAATATTCTTTTTTCAAATCATATCCCATTTCCACACTTGCTTTATCTCTATCCCAGCAATGAAACCCACAAGTCCCCATCTTCGTATTGTCTTCTTTACGAATGATAATCCATCTATGTTGATTTCGTGGCTCAGGTTTCAGATAAAAATCAATAATATCATCAGCACCAGATATATCCTTTAAAGGCTCTGCATCGAAGAGATATCTATTTACATCGTCATTTGAAAATAAGCCCAGAATAAATTCATTGTCTTCCATACCTATATTTCTCAGTATTAATCTATCTGTCTCTAAATTTAAAAATTCATTCATACTCAAGATATCCTTTTATAACCTTATGGAACATTTTTTTAAAACAGTTTTTTTGTCAAGATATTTTTGCATATTAGCAACTATTAACATCCAAAAACATCCCCAAACCACTTGATTTACATGAGTCCATGAATCCAAGTTTTTCGTAAAAACCTTCTTTATCTTTGGCACAAAACAAAAATATGGAAGCGGAAGTATTAGGCACACTGTTCTCTTTTATATATTGAATTAGTTTATTTACAATATTTTTCCCAATCTCTTTGCCTTGATGTTCTGTTAAAACCAATATATCATTGAGATACCAGAATAAAACTCCATCTCCTAATAATCTGCCCATGCCTATAATCTCGTCATCTTTTACGGCAACAATAGAATACAAATTATGACTCATTGACTTTTGTGCTTGCTCTATTGAGATATCTGTTAATCCCATTTTCTGATGTAATTGGACAAAATCCTTTGCCGTCAAAATATTTTCCTGATAAACTATAGCCAGAGTTATTGCCCTCCATAATTCTGTTGTCGGCTTTTATCAATTGCCTCATATTCATTTTTAGTCAAAGAATAAATTAGTTTATCTATAACCTCATTATTCTTTATTTCATACATTCTTATCGTGCCTTCATATTTAAAACCACAGCGTTCTATCACTTTTTTTGAACGATTATTATATGAGAAATGCTGAGCGCAAAGAATATCGATATGCTCTTCTTTAAATAAATACTCCATCATACGATTGACAACTTCTCTGCAAAAGCCTTGTCCCCAATATGACTCATTAATTGCAAAGATAATGTTTCTGCTTATTATTGAGCCTTTTCTCATCGTATCGCAGTTATAACCAATACATCCGATTGCTTTGTCGTTCTCTTTATTTATCACAGCCCATTCTGTATCTTTTCCCATAAGAACATTCAGAAATTTTAAAGATTTTTTTCTATCTTTATGTATACCCCAGCCTATCGGTGTAGTTATATTAGGGTTACTGTCTATCTCGTAAAAATCATCTGCATCGCTGACAGTCCATTTTCTTAATATCAAGCGTTCTGTTTCAAAAATAGTCATTTTATCCTCCAAATTATTTTACTAAGTTCAACCAACTCGATATGCCTTTTTCTCAGCAAGATCAATATATTCTCTCCCTTTATTCCATATTGTAATTTTATTTATTTTAACTTCAACAAATACACTATTTTTATATTTCATAAAGTGTGTAATTCCTGTATGTTTTTTTTCACAATAATCCCTAATAAGTTCATTTTCCTTTAATGAAGAATGTCCTTTAATAATAGCAATTCCTTCTATCTGGATATTATCCAAACATAAAGCCACATTGTTATTCTTTACAATTTGTTTATATTTTTGATATGCCTTTGATGTAATAAAATAAATCGACGATTTATATAAAATAAACCATACACTTCTTGCCGTTACATTATCTTTATGAGAAGTTGCAAGAACTATCGTTTTTTCATTCTCAAGCCTTTTCACAACCTCATTGTATTTTTCCTCAAAATCAAGCTCTTTCATAAAACCTCCAATTCTTTAACTCTTCGTATTATACCTTGCCACATATTTTTCGCAAACAACTGAAAAACCAATTCTTTTAAACAATTCCACAGCTCCTGTTTGCACTGTAATTTTAGTTATTCCTTTGGATTTCAAATCAGACAATGCCTTTTTAATCATAGCTGTTGCCAATCCTTTTTTCCTTTGATTATCAAGGGTATGCAACAATTCAATACATGCTGAACTATCCGTAATTGTGAGCATAGACGAGGCAGGGATACCATCACAGTATGCCAAATACATGGCAACATTATCTAATGCATGGATTTCAGCCCATTGTTCTTCAGAGTATAAATATCCCCAATATGCCTGATTTATTTTTACCCAATGTTTCAAACTATCTAAATCCCGCACCACAGAAACGCTCATCTTGTCGTCCAGTGAAATATCTGGCATGTATTTTGTAATATCCATAATCATCATGGAATCATTTTGGTAGATTATGAACCCTTTTTCTTTGAGAGCTGAAAATAAAACATCATCTTTGACGAGTTCGTAATGATTGGAAACTTTCCCAGACTCAATGAGTTGAGCCAGATTAACAGCAAATTTATGGTGATTTTCTTGAACAGTTACATTAAAAATCACCATTGTTGGACTTGTTACCTTTCCTGTAACATACGAATAATTCTCACCATGCTCTATCCAAAAACCCGTGGGAGCTGCCAACATTTCACAGTATATATTGAAGCCATGTTTACAAAACTTTAAATTGTTTTCCATATCTATATCTCCTTTATTTATACAAAATCCTAATAGGTTTAATTTTCCTTATCAAAAATGAAAAAGCCAAACATAAAGAGAAAGCAATTATAGTCACTATAATAAATTTTATGCTAGGCTTGAAACTTACCTCTTTAAACATCAACGATACTGATATTAATATAGGTGCATGAAAACAATAAATCCCAAAAGCGTTGTCTCTCATTAACCTTGTGAATTTTGTATCTAAATTTACCTTTTTCTTGAAAAAAGCAATCATGCCCACTGAAAAGCATATTGCCATAAACGATTCCCAAAATGAGAAAGCGAAACTCTGCCAATGAAAACCACCGTTAAACTTATCTAAACCTTCTTGGGCTGCTCCACCAAATGCCATTAACAAAGACCATGTTGGCATAGCTATTAAAAGAGATAGTATGAACCATTTTATATTTTTACTATTGGTGATATTGTCCCATAAACCACTCTCACCGATGATAATGCCTATGAGGAAAAGCACAATATAAGATGCAAAATAAGCAAATTGTAAATTCAAAAAGCTTGTACCTATTGGAAAATAAAGCCTAATTAAAAATGCGATTGCTGCTGTGAACATCACTGTAATAATTATCTTGTAAGTATTAAATTCTTTAATCAATATCGGTTTTAAAATAAATTGCCTCAAAATTGCATAAACAATACATAAAAATAGAAGAACCTGACAATACCAAAGCGGTCCAGTAGAGCTTAACCACCAAAAGCGAATTATATATTGCATATAGTTTTCCACAAAAGTATTTGTAGGATTAATCTTCAGTAAAATGAACATAATAAAAGGAGAAACTACAAATACATATATCAGCAATGGCAAGCCAAGACGAAAAAGCCTTTCTTTGATAAAACAGAAGAATCCATGTCTTGCCAAAGCCTTTGTAGCCAAATAAGCAGAGATAAAAAACAAAACACCCATAAACCACGCTTGAACAAAAGATTGGAAAAAGCCAAATAATACATATTCCAGCATTGTTAGATTATCTGGCGAACCTTCTATATAATACCAGCCACCCATGCCGCCATATGTAACCGTAGAATGCATAGCCACAACCAGAAAAATAACAAGCGAACGCACATTGTCTAAATATGCGAACCTAAAGTTTTCTGTCTCTTTGATTGCATTTTCCATCTTATTTTTTCTCATTTATTCTGGCTTTAGCCTCCTAAAATATTTTTCTGTTTTCTTTTTTCCAGTTCATATTCCTCAGGTGGTTTCAGCATACATTGATAAGCTAATTTACATTGACCATCATATCACAATAGACAAAAGTTTCATCTTCTATCGTTTTCCAAAGATCGTTACATCCAAGAGATATAAAGTCTTCATTAAAGCATTCTAAATAGTTTCCAGTCAGAGTTATTTGAGGTGCTTTGCCTATGAATTTACCATTTTTAAAGACAAAAGCCATTTGGATAGGCCCTGAAAAATTGCCATTCGGCAGATAATCACCACCGCTTATTATATAAGGGATCACTACTAAATCATCTGAGATTAAATCTGATATCTTTTGGTTGACACCTAAAAATCTAAAAGGACCAGAAGAGATATAAGTGTTTGTATTATACTCTCTAAATCCATTTCCGGTGGTAACTTTCCCATATTTTTTTGCTCTCAACTTATCATATTGAATGTTTTTCAAAACGCCATTTTCCACAATTATCAGCTCTTTATTTCGGATTATCCCTTCATCATCAAAGGGAATGTAAGTGGCAAAAGCGTCATAATCATTACATTCGTTTATATTTATCTTTTCGTTAAAAATAATTGTGTTTAGTTTTCCAGCTAATAAAGATGACTTTTCTTCATATTCTATAGCCTTTACATCAGAATAGAACTTTCTAAGCAACATTCCGCTTCTGAGCAGAACTCTATATTTCTTAGTTTCTAACGGCACGATCTCAGATAAACAAGCACTTGCTATAAAGTCAGCATTTTTCAGGAAGTCTTGATAATCATCATCTGTTATGTCAAAACCATTGAAATTAACGCCAGAATCAAAAATATTACCGCTTCCTTTTTGTTTTAATGAGCAGTCTATATCTATTACTGTTTTTTTCACAGATAAATCAAGGTTAAGACTATTTTTTATGTTTTTTTGTGTAGTAACTGAAGACACAGCACCATTTAATACGAATTTATTAGATAAGCTTTTTAGATCGTCGAGCATTTTTGCTGTAAATTTTTCTAATCCCTGGCTATCTTTAATCCTTAAAACCTCTTTATTAAAACGTCCTTTTGTATTTTGTTCCAGTTCATAATCATAAGGTATATCTAAAGATAACAGGGAAATAGCTTTTTGTTCTAATTCTTCATCTGGTACATTGCCAACTGCTGCTGACAAGGCACATATTTTTTTTTCTTCATCGAAAACTCTCACCGATTTTCTGGTGATATTTTTGTTTTTCACAGCTTCTATTTGGGCATCCTCTATTTGCACTCGAGATTCAGAGGTGGTGTATGTATAATATTCTTTTATCATTTGTTACTCCTTTGTTACGATAGATTAAGCGATTTGATTCGTATATGCGGTCCACCAAAAGACACATCTAATGGCCATTGATAATTTTTCCCGCATCCACCAAAAACTTGACTCATTATCTCCATGGTATCTCCCACACCGTCTATGTCAAAAAGTGTTTGAAATACAGTTCCTGTGGCTATGTTTATCTTCACTGGGTCAGTCAATTTTCCGTTTTCTATTTTATAAGAACGGCTTGGAGCTATAGTAAAAGTTGACATACCACTTCCGTGTTTTACAGTTTTTATAAAATAACCAAATTCGATAGGTTTTATCATCTCATCAAAAGGTAAATCACCTTTTTCTACATAAGTATTTCTCATGCGAACTGTCGGCTCCCATTCAAAACTTATTGCTCTGGCATTGCTGGTGTTTTCTTCTTTTAGAATTTTTGCAGTTTTTTCACTATGTAATCTGCCAGCCAAAATCCCATCTTTGATTAAATAAGTTTTCTTACTGGGATTGCCTTCATCATCAAAAGGACAATAACCAGAATTAGTCTCTTCCGTGCCACTGTCTATAATTGAGACTATATCGCTTGCAACTTTTTTGCCAATTTCCCATTCTTTAGCCATTGTTTCGTCACCTATCATAAAATCGGCTTCTGATTTATGACCAAAACTCTCATGAGCGAAAATACCTGTAGCTCGCGGACTAAGGACAGTAACATATTTACCCGGCTTTATAGTTGGTGCATTGATGAAAAGTTTTGCTTCTTCAAAATCTTTCTTAAACTCTTGTATATAGCTATCAAATTCATCTGTAAAACGAACAGTTTGCAGAAAATAAGTGTCAAAAATATTCTCATTTTCTTTTAATGAATAAGAAGCCATAATTCCACTAAATGCCTTATTATATGAATAGACTATGCCTTGATTATTGATGAAATATTTTTGTAACACATTGTCTTTCCATGCGGCATATGGATTTATAACCAAATTATTGTTTTCAAATTCCTTTCTTATTGCGGCTAAAAAGGCAATTTTGTCTTCTTTGCTTTGCCTGTATGCGTAGTCTGTTCTTTCTCCGAGCAAATCATGGTGTGTTTCGGTGTAAACTATCTGCTTGGTTTTGTCTTGTATAGTGCTAATGCCAGCACTAATTAACAAGTTGTGTAGTTCGCTTTCAAGGTTTTCGAGTTCAGTGGTCGCTACATAATACCACTTATTCTTCGATAATACTCGGATGAAAGCACCTATTTTCTTCTCTTCATTATAGTTGAGAAGCTTTTTTTGAAAAAAGGATATCTGAATAGGGTTTGTTTCCTCTATTCGTATATCTATCAATTCACAATCATATTGATGAATTGATAATGATTTTAATAATTTTATCATTTTTATCTCCATTTATTTAAATTTTTCTTATCTGGAACACATTTTCTCTGACCCTGTAAAATAGTCAAGAGTTTTTGCATAACTGCTATCATTCATCTCTCGTGAAGATAATTTCCGTTTCGCCTTCCCTGCCTTGTTTTAATATCATTGTGTTTTCAGATATATCAAACTGAACAGCAATAAAAGCAACTGAAAAATCAAATTTGTCTTTTCCTGCTGGTTGCAAAGGAAGTTGAAATGGTATTCCTGAGCCTGTGATAAATAGCTGGTAGTTTTCTATTGAAACAGTTATAGTCAGTCCGTATTCTTCGTTTAAATACACCCCCACATATTTTTCAAATTCTGATGCTAATTGCTCAAAATCAGGAATATCGTAAGGAATATCAAAAACAGCACTGCGTAAGATATCATCTATATCGCTACTGCTAAAATTTATATCATTTGATGTCCAAGCAATAGCAATATTTTGCTTTGGAAAATAACAAAATGATGTGTAAAAACCACCAATTGCACCGTGATGCCCATGAAATAAATTGTCATTGAAACTCCCACGACCAAGACTCATTCCTTTCTCTCTCATTTCGTTTAGACTTTCACTGGATATCAGCTTTCCATTAAATAGAGCATTTCCAAATATCGTCAAATCAACAGGTGTTGAGGTAATACTGCCCGTTCCTATCAATATAGACATATCTTCTTCAGATTTTGAAGGAATTCCAAACCAGTTAAATGAATCTGCTTCATTATCCAAAATGTTTATAATGTTGTTTCCAACATAAGTATTTTTCAATTCCAGAGGTTTGACTATTTTTTCATCAAGTATCTCTGTATAAGTTTTTTCATAAAGCCTCTGAAGAATAAAACCTAACAAAATATGGTTTGGGTTGCTATAATAAAACTTTGAGTCTGGTTCAAAATCGCTTCCACGACTTGCTATCAAAGAAACAAGTTCTTGC
>Ga0099364_10009789_pt1 | contig 13275 bp, 9 predicted proteins | sample TergutTh196P3_FD_73070 | JGI IMG/M metagenome (GOLD analysis project Ga0099364, IMG submission 73070) | Microcerotermes parvus P3 segment gut microbial communities from Pointe-Noire, Republic of the Congo - Th196 P3 | ecosystem: Host-associated > Arthropoda: Insects > Digestive system > Gut ...
TCGGTACAAACGGCTTTTCGGGGGCGCTCGCCGGCTGCCGTTTTCCTTCAGAAAAACCGTCTTTAAACGTCCTTTCAATTTGCGCGTCGGGCAGCCCAGTGTCCTTTGCCGCCGATTTCAAAAATTGCGCGTCGGCTTCCGAAATTTCTCCACCGGCAACGAGACAACCTAACCTGAACGCCTTCCCGTATAGCGTGGTATTTCGTGCGCCGCTCTCCGTCGCCCGCATTTCAGCGATGATTTCATCAAGCGCCTTAGCGCCCCATGGCGTTGTACCGTGATTATAAGTAGGCGCTACAAAGTCTTCGCGTGGCTTTTTATTGCCGGGTACAACGTAAACGGCGCTGTTTTTGTTTATGTATAAGTCGGGGTCGTAGGATACGTAGCGTCCCGATGATACATTTTTAGGCGCGGGGTCGGGCTTTAATCCGTAATTTCCAATGTAGTAATCCTCTAAAACTTTATATACAAGGTTATTGGACTTACATTTTTCGATGCGAACCACGAGCGCAATACCATTTCCAGAACACGACACAAAGCCTGCATACGTGTATTGGTCGGCATACAATAGCGACCGCGCGGCGTCTAAATCTATTGTTTTTGGGAACTTATCGAAGTCGAGACAGATAAAACCGGAGTGTTCAATCAGGTTTTTTTGGTCTTTATACGAGAAAGTGCCGCTAACAGTAGCAACGGGCAGGTTGTTTAATTTGAACGACTGGCGCGTGTCCTTATCGGTAATATTTCGTACCTTGAGAACTACGTCCGCATACTTGCCGTGTTTGACGTCGTTCAAAAAGTCGTCAATAGGCACTTGCGCTATTGGCTTGTCTGGGTGGTTCGCTCCACGAAATAGTGTTATCTTTTCCACGACCTACAATATTTTGATGGCGCCTCTCCACTGCGGGCATGATAACAAGCCTTTGCAGACGGTAAGCCACGCGGTTATTGCAAACTCACGGAAAACCACCGACACACGCGGCAAATCAGAACGGCAAATCATCCTTCTGAGGCTCATCTTGCTGCGCCGTATTAAGTGTTTGCTGCGTTTCGACGGGCTGAATATCGCCAGGCGGGAGCCCGCTCCAGTTGAACACGCGGTCGCCCGCCGTTTTGCACCATTCGGGCTGTGCTGCCGGCGTTGGCTGCTGTTGCGTTTTTGGGAACAGTTTTACCTGTCCCTCAAAACCGGCTACAACAGTTTCGTGGACTGACTTTTCGACGCCGTTACCGTCGTTGTATTTTCGGGTGCGTCCGCGCCCTTCGACGAACAGCAAATCGCCCTTACGGACGTATTGCTCGACAATGTCGGCAACCTTTCCGTAAACGACGATGTAATGCCATTCCGTCTCTTCCTTTAGCGCGCCCTGCGCGTCTTTCCATTTCATTGACGTTGCCAGCGAAAAGTTTGCACATTTGCTGCCGTCGGGAAATGTTACTATTCTTGGGTCTGCACCCAATCGACCTATTAAGGTCGTCCTGTTTAAACTACTCATAATCTATTTACGTTTAACAATTTAGACGTTGTTCGTAAACTACTACCTTCGTTTAAACAGTTGATTTACTTTTGGTTGTGAATTACGTTTTTCTATTTAACATAATATTTATTATGTTATTTATTTGGTTTCAAATTTTTTTTATTTTAAAATAGACCGCCGATGGTATTTTCCATTGGCGGTCTCTTATTTTAAATAATACCAACTGTTTTTTACATTTTAATTTACGAGTATCTCGATGGTTGCTGTTACGTTCTCAGGATTTTCAATATCGTCCCACATATTTTCTATATCAATAACAAATACCATGGCGTTGCTTACGCTCAGTGTCCATGTAACCCAGTACTCGCCATCGCCTGTTACGTCAACTGTAGAGCTACTTCCACTTGGCCACCAACCTTGAGCCCAAAATCCGCCTGTTGCTTTATAACTTCCTGTAGCGCCCGGTACAAAAGTGATACCATTTAACGTAAACTTAACTGAAAAACTTTTATTAGTTGCGAAGTTTTCAAAATCAAGACCGGGGTCATCTACTGTCGTTCCATATATATTATATATTTCCAGTCTTAAATCGCGACGACCGTCCTGTTCCTCTAATTTGACAACTAATTTCGAGTTATCAAACGGAAAGAGGTCGCCTTCGGGTATTATTTCACCACATTCGGGAAGTTCGTCTATGGCTTTGAAAAACCATAACCAGGCACTTCTATTACCGTCTTCGTCAGGTTCGTTAAGTTTGCCAAGCACCATTCTGTTATCGGTCAGTTCAAGGATATCGTAAATTTGTTCGTTCAAGTCGCCACTGCCTGAGAGAATTTTTGAATCATTTATAATTAATTTACCTATAGACCTGTGCCAATCCGGATTTTCTTCGAGTTCTATTTCGAAGGTACCGGCGTCTTCCGAACAGTCGGATTTTTTCTTATTCATTGCTTTTCCTGCAGCAATGAATGTCATGGCAGCGTTTTCGCCTTCAAGCGTAGTGAAGCCAACTTGCCACCAGTTACCTCCCTCGTTGGCGTTTGGGTCGTCAAGACCATACGGGTTATCCAAATCATCCCAAGTCCAGATTTTGGAATTTGTGCCGCATAGCAGTTCAAGATACAAATCCATCGGATCTGCCACGGTAACTACACAGTCATCCGTAAATTCGCCTTCTTCTGTGGTAACGGTAATCGTTGCCGTACCTATGCCGGCAGCGGTTATCTCGCCCGTTACAGAATTTACCGAAACGATATTTGAGGCGTTTGAACTCCATGTTACTGTTGTGTTTGTAGGCGGTAGATTATTTACGCCTAACAAGGTAGCCTGTAAAGTTTGCGAAGCGCCAAAAGCTATTGCCAGCGTAGCGATTTGCATTTCCACGCCTGTTACGGGAACACCCGTTATCGTAACGGCACAGGTAGCCGTTTCGCTGCCTTCCTGTGTAGTAACGGTAATAATGACCGGTTCTTCGCTTAAACCTACCACAGTTATTACGCCAGCGTTTACTGTAACAGCGTTATTATTACTCGAACTCCATGTTACGTTTTTGTTGTCTGCGTCTTCCGGCGTCACGGTAGCCACAAGTTCATCCGTTTCGCCAACAAGGAGTTCAATCTCTGTTTTGTTTAGAGATACTCCTTCTACGGCAACTGAAGGCACGGTTACAGTAACCGTACATATTGCCTTTACGCCGTTATGCGCAACAACCGTAATGATTGCCTCTCCAGCAGATATTCCTGTTACTTCACCTGTTTGTGAAACTTCGGCTATTTCAGGTTTAGCTGAATTCCATTCCAACGTTTTGTTGGTTGCATCGCTTGGGTTTATGGTTGCCTCAAGCGTTTCCTTAGCGTTCAATGTAAGTTCCAGCCTTGTTTTGTTCAACGTTACCGATGATACGGCAACATTCTCGTCTTTGCAGCTTGCCGTCAAAAGTACTGCTGCTGCCATCAAATAAAATGCTATTCTTTTCATGTTTATTTTTTTTTTGATGTTTACTAATTTATTATTATTATGCTATTTTGGTATTATTTAATTTTATTTATCTCGGATTATTAACCTTTATTGCTTTAAACTGTTCTAAAAAAAGCGGGTCGTTAAACTTGTATGTATTCCGGTTGTATTGATCTCCCGGAGTATCCCAAAGCATTGGGCACATCCTGCGCTTATAGACAGCTTCGGTTACGGAAACGGCATACAGACGTTTCATTTCCTGAGTTTTATTATTGCCGCAAGCCGCATATTCTCCGACTATTATTGGAATTCCTTTGTCGACGCAATTCACTTTCAGTAGTTCCATATTAGTTTCGAGTTCATGAAAATCTTCTGGCGTTCCCCATGTATCGCGGGCTTTTCCCCAGTCTGCGTCTTCTTCGAGAATAGCAAAGACAGCCGGCGTATAGTAATGCACTGTTGCTGCACAACGATTTGCAGGGTCGTTGGGCATTTTAAAATCTGGGTCCCAAGCGTATTCCAATCCTGTGTTATACACTTCTATTACGAGATGCCGTTTTGCGTTTTTGCCGCCTGATGCTCTAACAACATCAACGAAAATTTGGTTCAATTCGTTTACTAATCCGAAGGCTTCTTCTTTAGCGGCTTGACGCTGCCCAGCAGTTCCTCCCATCCATGGGGTCCAAATCCGGTCAAAACCGATTTCGTTCATTGGTTCAAACAACAGACGGTCTCCGTAATCCTTAAAACGCTCGGATATTTGTCGCCAAGTATCTTTGAATTTTTGACCATAGTCTGCTCTTGTCGCAGTATAATCATAATCCCACAGATAACCTTCGTGATGGGTATTTATCAAGGCTATCATACCGTTGTCGAGCGTCCAGTTTACAATATTTTCTACTCTGTCAAACAAATCGTGATGAATAACATTTCCGGGCTGCATCAAATTAGTCCAGCGTACCGGTATCCTTATAGATTCGAAACCTGCTTCTGCATATCCGGCAATTATTTTTTCGGTTGTAACAGGGGCGCCCCATGCCCGCTCGTAATTAAGAATACTGCTGGGGTTTATCCAATCGCCGCCCGCTTCCAAAGTATTACCAAGATTGATACCCAGTCCCATTTCTTCAATTAATTGCTGGGTTGTGATATTATCGCGCATCAAATACCTCCATTCATTTGGCTTATCATCATCACCGTCGTCATCATCGTTGTCATCATCGTTGTCATCATCGTTGTTATCTTTTTTAATTCCCTTTTGCGTAACAATGATTTCTACGCTTTTACCATTACTCGCGATAGCAATGCCTGCCGTTCGTTCTTTGGTAGCAGTATTTGGCTCGAGGCTTATAGAAACGGTATATTGTCCGCCTGCATCGCCTTTAGCGGGGTTAATATTAATCCATGAAGCGGTTCCCTTTACAGGATTTTCTAAGGTTACTTTTTCTTCAATGGATGCTGACCATGCGCCCGGCGTGGTCAAAACAACGTCTTTGCCTGATGTTTCTTCTGCCAAGATTGTTTGATTTTTCGCTTCTGCGTTCAGAATTTCAATTTCCAGCTGCTGCGTGTTATTTACGTCGCTGCAACTTGATAAAACTGTTGCTGCTATGAGCAATTGAAAAACTACTTTTTTCATGTTTACTCTTTTGTTTCATATTCAAACCAGTCATAATAAGCCTTAGCGTTGGTTGTTTTTCCATTTGACGAGGCATACAGACCAATCATTACCCCTGTGAAACCACCTGCTACTTCGGTGCTTAGATAACGTGTATCCATGCGTGTGAGTTCGTTATAATTTTTATTTTGCGGGTCGGCAAAATAAAATGCGTATTGCAACGGCGTTCCTTTTATTTGGAGTAAGATTTTATTATCGTTTACTTCTTTTTCGGCAACAACGTATGACAATGACCCTACTCGAACCCTTAATCGAACAACGTTTTGCTCGCCTTTTTTCGTCAATAGCAGGTCGTAATGATGGGTATTGTTCTGAATTAGCGTTATACCGGCTTCCTCGTTTTCTGATGATGATTGAAACTCCATCGCAGTTGTCGCCGTAAAATCATGTTCTGTCTGTCGGCGTCCGATGAATGAGACCGCCTCTGTCTCGTCTAACGTGAATGGCGACGCGGTAATTCGCAGATGGCCATTCCTCTCGGTCAAGGAGTAATTTTCTCTTATGGGGTTTCGCAGATACTGCCATTCAAAACCGAGTTTAACTTCGTTGAACTCTACGCGCACAGGCGGTTTTTCAAAAGGATGCATCGGCAAAGTTTGGACATCCATGTTCAAATGTACTATTCCGTCGCCGTTCACTTGTGGCCATCCGTTTTTGGGCCAGTCTACTGGGGCAAGGAATGTTTCTCGTCCGAGTATGTGATAATAAGAGTAAGGCTGCGTAACTCTGAATCCGAGGAATAGCATCCACCATGAACCGTCCTTAGCCTGCACAATGTCTGCGTGTCCTACGCCCTGTATTTGGTTTCCCTGTCCTTTTCGGTTTGCGTGGGTCAATATTGGATTTAGTGGAGATGATTCATAGGGTCCATGCAGGTATTTGCTTCTTGCTATCGTGGCGCTGTGCATGTATTCAGTTCCACCTTCTCCTATCAGGAGGTAATAATATCCGTCTTTTTTGTATATGTGCGGCGCTTCAGGGAATCGTCCACCGATGCCTCCCCAGACGAGCTTTTCGGGACTGATAACTTTTCCTGTTTTAATATCTATTTCGGTAATACGGACGCCTTCGTTGCCTTGTGTAACAAAGTAGGTTTTTCCGTCGTCGTCCCAAAAGATTTCAGGGTCTATACTGTCTATATCAACCCATATTGGTTCGCTCCATGGACCTGCTGGGTCTGTTGCCGTACAGTAGAAATTTCCACCTGCCGATACATTTGTGCATATTACATAAAACAGCCCGTCGTGATAACGTATGGTAGGCGCAAAGAGTCCACCGGAAGCGTTTACCTTGTGTAGAGGCAATTGTGAATCGCGTGTTAAACAATGCCCTATTTGCCGCCAGTTTATAAGGTCTTTGCTGTGGTACATTGGCAGTCCGGGAAAATACTCGAATGATGATGTTACCAGGTAAAAATCGTCGCCAACGCGACAAACACTTGGGTCTGGGTTGAATCCTCGTATTACAGGATTTTTAAATCCGTTTTGCGCTTTTAGCGTTGTGGATACGGCAGATGCAAAAATGCACAAAATAATAATGAATGTTGTTTTAAAAAATTTCATGGTTCATTGTGGTTTTATTATGAAACGTATGTTATCGAAAAATATATCTATTTCGTGATTTGGACCGTTGGGGTTAATTACGACAAAATGCAGCATCGTTATGTTTTGTTCAACAATGTCTGAATATGTTGCGTCTTCCAATCCGCTGAATCTGCTTAGCGGGACCATTACCGTATACCATTCGTCATATATTGGTATTCCGTCGTATCCGGGATGTGAGACATCTCTTGTTGTATTTGTTCCCCAGTCGTAGTTAAAATAGTTGAACTCGCCTGAACCATCTATCAGAAATTCGTATCTTATGAATGCAGGGGCTCCTGCGAAAGAGAATCTGTTATAACATTCGTAAGCGAGATAGACGTCGCTTGCGGGTGTGTCTGCGGGAATGTAGTCGAAAGAAGGCATAATGTTTTCTACTTGGTCATCGTCCTTAAACATGGCAACGGCGCCGCCCCACCATGTTCCGCCGTAAATACCCTTTATTCTTCCATATTTTCCGTCGGAAAAGTATGGCGGTTCACCGGGTGTTTCATCGGCGTTCATAAATGTAACGTCGTCTCCGCTCCAACTTTCATAGTTTCCTATTTCGTCAAAATCGGTCAAAAGTTGTTCATACGGGTAGAAATTGTCAATTGTCGCTTCTCCGTTAAACGCTGTGATCTTTAATCCTGATTTGGACGGTTTGCCGGGCATAGTGAATACTATTTTTTCGCGCGTTGCTACTTCCATATCCTCAGGCATAATGGTAATATCATCGCCAATTTGAATGCTCTCAACATCTATAAAATACAGCCCGTTTATAGTTACTTTCATACCCGGCAACGGCATATCGCTCGATATGCTTTGAATGATTGGAGCGGGCAAAGTAAAATATGTCGAATAGGCAGTTTGAGCGACGCATTCTACAACAAGGAATCCGAAAAAATTACCGTCAGTGCGCGGTAAATTGGCAGGAAGTCTAAACGACAGTGTTGATTCCGTAACGTATCCTCTTACGGGGTCTAAATATCTGTTATTTAGCACCTCATAGTTTTGCACTTCAAACTGTTGCCCGTTAAGTTCGGGTAGAACTTCTGTAAAATAGACCTTTTTTATATCAACAAAATTGTATCCCGTAACCGTCATTTTACTGTTTGCCGGCGTCGGATATGTATCTGCCGTTATAAGTGTAATTGAAGGATACGGATATGTGACTAAAAAATTGTAACGCGCTATACCCTTATCTGTTTCTACTCGTATTTCCGTTGGTAAATCGGGGTTTATGTATACAGTTTCAAAGCCGTCTTCTTCTGATGGAATGTTTACAATAATATGAGTTGCTGTATTGTAGTTTGCGTTGAAAAAGAGGTCTTGATTGTTTATGAAGACCTTTTTAGCATTTTGGAGGTTTTTCCCTACAATAACAATCATTTGTCCGGGTAGCGCCTGCGTGAAGAGGCTGTCAGCCGTTGCAGGGTCAGTTATTCTCACGCCGTGAATTTCAGGCGGTCCTGGCGCTTCATCTTTATTGCAATTAACAACTGACGCCGCAACAATAACAATTAGCGCCAATGCCCAATATTTTAGTGTATTATTCATTGTTTTCATTTTTTTAGTTATTTTGGTTAAAATTATACGGTTGTGGTTCTTCTCTCAAGCGCGGGTTTTGTATCAGGTCGCTTTCCGGATATGGGAAGAAAATATTGTCGTGAGTGATTACTACAGGATTTGCCGGTTCGTCATAAGGTTCTTCAAGAATTAGGTATCTATTGCTGTCTTTGGTGATATTCGGGCTTCTGTATCCTCGCTGCTGATTGTTGAAATACTCGAGCATTTCGTCGGGTTTCCAGCAATACCATGAAACCATATCGTACCATGTTAGATATTCCATTGCAAATTCTATTCGTCGTTCCTTAATAATATCGTCGAAAGTTATTAAATTTTTTCGTGGAACTTCCGCCCTGTCTCTTACTTTATTGAAATATTCCAGTCCGGGACCTGAGTTTAAGGATGCTCTGTTACCAAGGCTTGCTTCGGCATAGGTAAGATATACGTCTGCGAGTCTGAGAATATATGTGTTTAAGGGCGATTTCATAGATTCAACTTTTCCGTCGTTGTCGTCGTTAGGACCTCCGGGTACGCCCTTTTTTATTTGCGCGGCAGTACCTGTATATGTATATCCTCCGTCGGCTATGTTAATATACGGATAAAATGCACCCTGTGTGAAGTATGTAGCATCTCGTCTCATTGAATCGGCATGTTCGTACAGCAGCAAAATATCTGGGGTAGCGCTCAATCCTCCGCCCCATACGTTAACTCCTCCTGTTACTTCTGACGAAAAAGCCAGGTCGGCTAACAACGTATTGCATACAAACCAGTCTCCAAGGGGTATCCACTGCATTGCAATTAAGGATTCGGGGTTGTTGTTATGCCTGTATTTGAAGAGGTCTTCATATTTTTCATATAGTTCCAATCCACTGTTTTCGCATACATCTGCTGCATATTCTACTGATTTTGCAAGGTCTGCTTCGTCTCTTGCGGCGCCTTTTTTCCATCCCGAACGCGCAAGATACACTTTCGCCAACATTCCTTTAGCGCCCCATGATGTAGCGCGTCCCTTGTCCCATAGTTCCGGCAGGTGTGTTGCTGCAAATTCGAGGTCGTTTAAGATAAATTGAAATACGTCTTCTTCTCTGTGTCGCGGCAACAATGGGTTTTTAATGACTTCGTTGTTGTCTTCAATGATAATAACGGGTCCCCAGACTCTGACGAGGTAGAAATATGCAATAGCCCTCATAAGTCTACATTCAGCGAGGGCGATGTTTTTTTCTTCTTCGGTTACATTTATAGCTTTCGTATTAACAGCGTCAATAGTGGCGTTCGCCATTGTAATGACGGCGTAGAATGACCTCCATGCAGCCGACAGACTTGGATGCAGCGAGGTTACATTAAAGAGGGTAAACTCTGGGTTCATCCACGGGTTATATGCGTCGTTTGCTCTAAGGCTCCCAATTGGCACACATGGTCGTTCGTTGTATTGAAACCATGCTCTTGTGTACAGCGGACCTGTTGCGGCTTTTAACGCTTCTGGGGAAGTGTAGAAAGTACCGTCAACGTAAGCGCCTTCAGGCTCTCTATCTAAAAAAGCGTCGCCGCATGAAGAGAAAGCAAAGACAAGTACTATTAAAATTGATTCTTTTGCAAAAAAATATTTTTTCATTGTGATAATAAAATTTTAGACGTTTATAAAGTAATGTTCAAACCGAATGTATAAATTCTTTGCGACGGGTATCTTGCGTTGTCAATACCGCGCATTATAACCGATGATTGTCCCACTTCGGGGTCGTATCCCTTATATTTTGTGAAAGTATAAAGGTTTTGTATATTTACATACACTCTCAGGTTTTCAATTTGCCATCCAGCAAGTTGTGTTTTTGGGAAATTGTATCCCAGCGCTATATTTTTAATTCTCAGGAACGAGCCGTCTTCAATGAATCTGTCGCTAAATCGGCTGTTCATGTTAGCGTCAGCCGTTGTTATTCTCTGAATTTTTGCGTCTGGATTTATAACTCTTACGTTAGCGACATCGTCGTGAGCGCCGTTGGGGTCAATCAAGTCCAATCTTGCTATACCAGTGGTTTCTTTCAACATACCGGAGTTTCTCATCGGAGTAGTAAAGTCCTGTCTCAAGCGATTGAATAGACTGTTGCCATAGACTCCATTAAGGAAAATATTCAGGTCGAATCCTTTATAAGAGAAATAGTTATTGACGCCAAAGATAAATTTAGGTTCGGGGTTTCCAATAAAATATCGGTCTTCTTCGTCTATCAGCCCATCTCCGTTGTCCTGATAAATAAAATCACCTAACCATACTCCGTCCGGGTGTATTCTTATATCGGGTATCGGCGTTGTAGTTCCGTCTGCTTTGTAGAAATCGCTTTCCTGATTGAACATTCCAATAACCTTGTATCCGTAATATTGCCCTATAGGTTCGCCAACTTTTGTGAGCGTAACAGTTTCCGAATTTTGTCTGCCGAGTATTGTTGCTTCTTCGGTATATAGTTTCGTAACATTGTTTCTGTTAAAAGACGCTGTTAGTCCCGTTCTCCAAAATAGCCCATCTTGATTGTCGATATTTACGGTGTTCAGAGTAAAGTCCATCCCCTGATTGGTCATTTCGCCGACGTTTACCCATGGCGCGGCAATCAGACCGCCTATATAATCGGGCAGGGTAGCCTGCATCAACAGGTTGTCAATATTTTTCCTGTAGGCGTCTACGATTAATTCTATTCTGTTCTTAAACAAATTCAAATCTAATCCGATGTTATATGAATTTGTTTTTTCCCATTGCAGGTCAGGGTTTGGAAAATTGTTAGGGTAAAATCCCGGACCCCATACAGTAGGGGACGACGCCATGCTGACGCCGTATGCGTAGGAGCCTCCTGATTGATTGCCAACCAATCCCCATCCAAGTCGAAGTTTTAGATTATTAATCGCGTATATGTCTTTTAGAAAAGATTCGTTATTAATTTTCCATGCTATGGCAGCCGATGGGAAAGTCGCTCTTCTGTTGTTTCTTCCGAAGTTAGAAGATGCGTCGTTTCTGAGTGTTGCCGTCAAAAGATATCGGTCGTCGAAAGAATAGTTTAGCCTTCCGAAAAATGATTCAAGAGCGTTTGAGCCTCTGTTGCTGCCGTTTCTTGCCGTCAATACATCGCCTGCATCGAGTTCGCTCACGGAGTTGAAGAGATAGTTTGACCTGCTTCCCGATAGGTTTTCCCATTGTCCTTCCTGCGCTTCGTGTCCTGCCATTAGCGAAAAGTGTTGCACGCCGAAGTTTTTGGAATATGTAAGATATGTGCGCAGGGTCATATACGAGCCGTTGTTAGCCGAGCGCGAACCTTCGGTCTGCTGGTTGTAGTGCCCGAAATTGTAGGAGGGTCTGAAGTAATAATTTGTACCGTAGTTGAAACTTGTGTTGCCTTCTATTCTGAGGGTAAGCCCATCAATGAATGTAACGTCTGCAAAAGCGTTCAGGTTCAGTTGCGTTCCATTGTTGTAGTTTTCGCGCATCAGCGCTTCTGCTACGGGATTTGTAAAATATGTACCATACATGTTTTCCTGTTGAGAGCCCCAGCTGCCGTCAGGATTTCGTGCAGGCACTTCTGGCAATTGGGATATAGCGGTACGTATTATGTCGCCGTTGTCAATAGTGTTTACCTGTTTCGTTCTGGCAATGTATGCGTTGGTTCCCATCTTGAGCCAGTTTGTTACTTTCGTATCGATGTTCATTCTTAGAGAAAATCTGTCGAAAGACGAGCCAAGTCCTATGCCTTCCTGTGTAAGATAACCGCCGGAGATAGCGAATGTAGTAGATTCGGAGCCTCCCGACAGCGATACTTGGTGATTGTGCATCAAAGCGGAGCGGAATATTTCGTTTTGCCAGTTTGTTCCTTCTCCGAGTATGCTTGGGTCGGCAAATTCTTCTCTTTCGCCCCATCCGAGCACGGGTGTGGCACGAATATGATGTTAATACCCCATTTTAGCAATTTTGTCCCAAAATTGTTTCCATTTATTATCTGTTTCATTAAAACATCTTAATATCAATACATTTTTTGCTCCTTCTTCAGACCATCTCATACCGGAATTACACATTCTCTGCTTGACAATCACTTTACATGCCGCTTCTACAACTCCTGAACCTATTGGTATCTTTTCTGACAAATAAGTAGAGTAATCCATTTGGTGTAGATGATTTTTAAAATAAGTTATTATCTATACGTTTGCATTGCCCTACGCGTCGACCCCGCTTGGAGGTAAGTACTAAACCTGTTTGCCTTCTCCCGCTCTGCTTTTCTTGCTGCTTCTGATGCCATATCTACAAATTTTTATTGTGAAACTCACGATTTTATTTACAAACCGCAAAGTTACCGATATTCATAGAAATAACATCAAAAGTTATTGTACGCTTATTGTACTCTTTATTGACGGATAAATTATTGTGATTTTGAACGTTAAGGCTATTAGGTTAGTTTGTATTCTAAAACTTCTTCAATAGGTATGATTATCATTTGGTCGCCTTTTTTTAGTCCTTCTGGTATCTCATTTATATACGTACAAAGAGTTATATCGCCCACCTTCACTATTGCCCAGTCGGCGTCTTTCGCATAGCCGGCAACAAATTTTATTTCGTCGATTTCTTTGTCGTAGAATTTTTTCTCTACCCAATCTACCTTAAACAATCGAGACATGTTAAAATTACTTGGCTCTCTATACTCTTCTTTCTTCTCGCCCGATATTATCTGTTTGAGAAATACCTTCTTTATCTTCAATTCTATACGCATACGTTCATATTTTTTTTGCAAATATACAACTTTTTTTATTAAAAACATTCTTTCTGTATTTTTTTGTGAAAACTGAAAACTATTTTAGACCAGGTCTGGGTCAAGTCTGACTCAAGGCTGACTTTATTTAGTTTTCAGTTTTCAGTTTTCAGCATCAAAGTAATTTCTGAAAACTGAAAACTAAAGTCTGAAAACAGATATAATCAAATTTCATTGCTACCGCGAACTGCCAACTTGTTTGTAATGCTGTGGTTCAAAAATGAATATATCGCGTTTTC
>Ga0099364_10009790_pt1 | contig 13274 bp, 10 predicted proteins | sample TergutTh196P3_FD_73070 | JGI IMG/M metagenome (GOLD analysis project Ga0099364, IMG submission 73070) | Microcerotermes parvus P3 segment gut microbial communities from Pointe-Noire, Republic of the Congo - Th196 P3 | ecosystem: Host-associated > Arthropoda: Insects > Digestive system > Gut ...
CGACATTAATACAAGAATTATTCTCATTCTTTTCAATAAAATAATCAATTTAAATTACTTTTTCATATATAAAAATCTCCTCCACTTTTTATTTTTTCTTGACATATTATTCAAAAAATATACTGTGGTTCAAATGTTAAAGGAGAAAAGTATATGAAGAGACTTAACTACTTATTATTCATATTTTTAATATCAATAATAATAATTCCCTCTTGTGCTAAGAAACGCAGTGAGCAGTCTATTAGCGGTACGCGTAGTTATCACGATTTCATCAACAGTAACAAACGTTTTGGGGTAGAATCTGGTGATGTATATGGTGATTTAGCTCGTGACTTATTCAATGCACGTAGCGTAACAGAAAGTATAACGATAGCAGATTTGCTGAGCAACCTTCGTTTTGGTCGTATAGATGCAATCCTTGTAGGCCACAACTATATGTACCAGTTAATCAGCAGTGGTCGTTATACAGAATTTGAGTTTTTATGGTTACCTGAGGATGTCTTTTTGAAAGAATCATCTTTTGTCTTTCAATCAGAATTACTGCGTGACCAGTACAATGAATGGTTTCTACATTCGCTTCGTGATGGTTCATATCATCGTGCAATCGACAGATGGTTGAGTGGCACTGTGCCCAGATTTGAAGACATTCCTGTTTATGAATTTACTGAAGAGAACGGGATTTTACGAGTAGCAGACACTGGCAATTATCCGCCCTTAAGCTTTCTAGATCCGCATGGTCGTCCCATTGGATTCGGAGCAGAATTAGTAAGTCTGTTTGCGATACATTTAGGTATGCGTCCAGACTTTACATTAATGCCATATGAAGACATAATTCCATATGTAGCGTCCAATCGTGCAGACATGAGTGCAGCAACAATATCCATAGAAGACAGGCGTTTACCTAATGTATTCTATGGCGATCCAGCACTAACAACTCGTGCAATGCTGATAGTACCTCATGGAATAAGAATAGGATTAGGTTTGCATGATTTCATAGGCAATAACATAGCAGTACTCCATAGTGCCTTCACATATTTTCTGACTCAAAATTTAGGTGGAATTCCTGTAATTTATAACAACACTTCTACCGCAATTGATGATGTTCGCAGTGGTCGTGTGTTGGGATATATGGATTCATTATCTTTCTTACGTGCCATCTTAGCAACACGTGGTAATGACATATTTGATGTAATACCTATCCCTGTAGAAATAGACAGATTATCCATAGCTGCTATTGCTCACGATGCTGATTTAGTATTTAGTTTTAACGAATTTTTAGATGAAATACAAGAATCAAGTATCTATCATGAAATGCACGAGAGATGGTTTTCAATAGATTTCAATTTAGACATGCCTGTACCTGCTTATCTATATCAATCTAACAATAATCTTATCAATTCTGGCGCTAATGTTCTTAAAGTAGCAGTATCAGCAGAAGCTAAACCTTTTGTTTTTATAGACAATTCTGGAGAATTTTCAGGTTATAGTGTAGAATTAGCACTTCGTTATGGTTCATATGTTGGACAGGGTATCGAATTTCTTGATGTAACATTTAGTGAGCTAATCCCATATGTAGAGAATAAAATAGCAGATATTTCTATAGATAGACTAGCCTATCGTGAAGAGCGAGCAAAACGTGTTCATTTCACCAATTCAATTTATGATGGTCAGCTTGGTGTACTTGTACTAAAACATAGCATGTTATCAAGTAATATTGACAAAGATTATACAAGTTTTATCGGAGGTCGTATAGGGGTTTCTCTTGGCTCAATAGCTGAAAGTATTACTCGAAATTATTTACGCGGGAATCCTGTTACATTCACTAACTATTCAGCTGGTATAGAAGATATAAGGCGTGGCAGAATAGATGGTTATATGACAGACACTGTATCATTAAATCTTTACGTTGGTCTGCCAGAGAATCAAGATTTAGAAGTATTTGAAGTACCATCTTATATATTTAATCTCCCCATGGGAGCATTTTCAACGAATCAAGATATAATCAATAGGTTCAACTTATTCTTAAATGACCTAAGCCGTCGCGGGTTATTAGTTGAAATTCAAAATCGCTGGTTTTCAGACACAACTGATCTTGATGCAGAGATACCCTCGTTAAATGTAGTCGGAAGAAATGGAGTGCTTCGTGTAGCAACATCAGGTGAAAAACCACCTTATTCCTTTGTGGGTTCTAATGGTCGATTAAATGGATATAGTATAGAGCTTGCCCGCTTATTTGCCGCTAATGAAGACATGATAGTACGATTTACAGAGATGGATTTCAGCCAGTTGATACCGTTTGTAATGGCAGGGAGAGCAGAGATAGGATTAGCCAATGTAAGTATCACAGAAGAACGCAGGCGTAGTGTGATATTTTCAGACCCAATCTGGCATGACACATTTGCAGTAATAGCTCTTAAAGACCAAGTAGATATCAACACTCTTAGCACTTTACCCACTCAACTCACACAGTATGTAGGTCAACGAATCGGAGTTATGTATGGCACTATATTTGATACATTTGTCTCTGATATTCTACATTGCACGCCAATATATTACGATGATTTTGATTTAGCGGTTGTCGATTTTAATACAGGCAGAATAAATGGTTTCATGCTCTATCACGAAATAGCCTTAATGCTAAATGCAGGAGTTCCTAATTTATTTACCATAACAGAATTAGAACCACCTGAACTCTTTTTCGCACAAAATAGTGCAATATTTGTTAATGAAACTTTACTGTCCCAGTTTAACGCATTTCTACATGAAATAAAAGTAGATGGCACTCTACACTCAATAACTGAACGCTGGATGGGTGAGACATCAGATTTAGATGTAGAAATGCCTTATTTTGAAGATAATATAAGCAATGGTGTTTTACGTGTAGCCACTAGTAGTCGAACTCGTCCGTTTTCTTATTACAACAATCAAGATGATTTAGTCGGTTATTCAATAGAAGTAGTTCGTAGATTTGCCCAGAGTCAAGGTTTAAATTTAGTAATAATCCATTCAAGTTTGAATGAAATAATACCGTTTGTGGCAAGCGGACGCGCCGATATTGGAATCGATGTTTTTCAAAAACGTGACGAAACAGAGGTTGGTATTCATTATTCAGACCCTGTTTATGAGGGCACAGCAACTCTAATCACGTTAAATCGGGTATCAGAAGCAGAGCCTAGCAAACTTATTTCCACAATTAATTGGATAAAAACTGGGATAGAGCGTAATTTTATCACTGATAATAGATGGCGTTTAATCGTAGATGGATTTCGTACTACAATGTTTATAAGTATCTTAGCACACATATTAGGTTCATTTTTGGCATGTATAGTTAGTTTTCTTTCAACTAGAAAAAGCCTAATATTTCGAGGTATAGGCACTCTTTATTACGAGTTCATAGCCCGTATTCCTAAAGTAGTTATTTTATTAATTACATTTTACATATTCTTTGCTAGAACATCATTTTCCAATGTTCAAATTGCAGTATTTGCATTTGCAATGATAAGCAGTGTTGAAATAGCAAATGTAATCAAAAAAGCCTTTAGGAAAATTAATATACTCGAAATAGAAGCTGCAAAAAGTTTAGGATTTTCAACCTATCGAACTTATGTGAGTGTAATTTTCCCTCAGATCATAAAATATGGAATCGTGGGCTATACGAAAAGCTATATTTCAGTTCTAGAAGCCACTGCAATAGTTGGTTATATAGCAATACAAGATTTAACACGTGCAGGCGAAATAATAAGAAGCCGCACATTTGACGCATTCTTTCCTTTGCTTTTAGTATCATTAATCTACTTAATAGTAGTATCAGTCTGTATCTTTATATTTAAAAGATTAAGCAAAGCCATAAACGCATATCATCCGAAGTAATTGCGTTAATTTAATGGAGAATTATTATGAATATCTTATCAATAAAAAACGTTTGTAAACAGTTCAACAACAATGTTGTACTCCAAGATGTGAATGCAGAGATAAATAAAGGTGACATGATAGCTTTAGTCGGTCCACCCGGTGCAGGAAAAACAACCCTACTCAGATGCCTTAATTTTCTTGACCCTCCAACCTCAGGTGATGTATACTTTATGGGAAAGAAGATTACTAATAAAGGACTTGATTTAACAAGGCGTAAAATAGGCATGGTCTTCAAAGAATCAAGACTGTTTAGCCATTTAACCATATTTGAAAACGTAGCATTGGGTCCTCTCCAATATTTCAAGATATCTCGTCAGCAAGTTACAGAAAACACAATGAACCTATTACGTTCAGTAGGACTAGCCGAAAAAGCAAACTTATATCCCCATCAACTTGACGAAGGACAAAAACTTAGAACCGCAATCGTTAGATGCCTTGCCATGAATCCTGAAATAATCTTGTTTGATGATTCAGCAAATGCTCTTGAAATGACAATGCTTAACGGTGTAACTCAAGTAATGAAAAACGCATCACAAGCTGGTAAAACTTTTATCATAGAAACATCAGACCTTGAATTTACAACCAACATGGCTAACAGAATCTTTTATATGGATTCAAAATGTATTTTAGAAGAAGGTCGCCCTGATCAACTTTACACTAACCCCAAATATAGACAAACCAAAGATTTTTTACATAAGCTAATATCCTTTTCATTTGAAGTAAATAGCAAGGATTTTGATTTTGTAGAACTTTATGGTGGCATGGAAAAGTTCTGTAATAAGAACTATGTAGATTTAAAAAAAGCAATAAATCTTCAACTTTTGATAGATGAAATTATCACGAATATAATTCTACCAAGTTATGCTTCTTGTTTACTAAATATAAGCATAATAAGAGCTACAGACACAATAATACTGACAGTTACTTACAAAGATAAAGAAGAAAACATCCTAAATAAGGCAGATAACATTATATCTGTTAAAATGATAAGAAAATATGCAACAAATATAAAACATACATTCATAGAGGGAATAAACACTTTATATGTTGAAGTGTAATAGAAAAACATAATTATGCTTTTCTAATTAATTATTTAGGGAGAACACAAAATGAGTATTTTAGAACAACTATTTAACATTCCAGAGCTTCAGTTTACTGATGATGAACACAACATGTCCGACCTTCAATTTGAGAAGTTCGTTGAAGTCCTTAACGTTTTTATTGTTTCATTTCCTACTAAAGAAATGAAGCTAAAAACCTCATTGGTGAGTAAAAACGTGGACATGATCCTGAAACATCTTGTAGACATAGGAGAAATGCTTCGTGGAATTCATGCTAAAGCTTTAGCAGACGAGTGTTGGCGACGCTTGAACAGTTTTGATAGAAATAAGCCTGAAAGAATAGAGGCTTATGTGTCTTTTTTATGTTCAAGTGTAAATGCATTATCCATTGATATACAAATGGCACTTACACCCAAAGAATCAAGGCCAACATCAGCCGAAGCTATAACAAACCAGCCTTCAGAGCATCGCGTTAATAAAAGCGTACTTGCCGTTGATGACGACGTTTATTGCTTACATTTGTTTAAAGCGGCACTTAAAGAAGTACCATGTAAAATTATTGCTGTAAACTCTGGAAAAGAAGCTTTAACAATGTTGAATAAGATTCGGCCTCATCTTTTTGTTCTCGATATTGATATGCCCGGTATGACAGGGATTGATTTGGCTAGAACATTAAGAGCACAAGGACAATATTCGCCAATTATCTTTTTAACAGGAAATGCAACAAAAGAATATGTACAAGAATGTTTATCTGTTGGAGCATCTGACTTTATCGTTAAACCTATTAACCCTGAAAATGTAGCCAATCGTGTAAGGAGGTATTTGGGTTAGTTTGTAGGGGACGCATTTATTTGTTCTTAATTCTGTAGGGAACGCATTTATTCGTTCCTAATTCGATATGGAACCCTACCGAACTAGGAACGAATAAATGCGTTCCCTACAGAATTGGTTGCGTTCCGTACAGGCATAGATGCGTTCCCAACCGAACTAGGAACGAATAAATGCGTTCAGTACAGATATTATATGCAAGGAGTGGCATTATGAAAATAATCAGCTTTCTACAAAAGTATATGTTAGAAGGCAATTTATTATTACAATATCTCATGGTTATCATAGTTTTTATCTTTATGATCATTGTAGGTAATTTTTTTGCTTCATCTGTTGTCAACCGAGACATATCCCTTTATGGTGAAGCGGTAATAGAGTTTTCCGCAGAAACCATCACAACATACATCCTTTCTTACGAAAATACATTTGAAAATCTAGCAGACCGAATCGAAGAATTATATGATCAAGGAGCCTCGTTAGAAAACATAGCCTTAGATTTAGTCCGATATTCAGATCTAATGTTACCCAGTGATGTACGCAGATATGGAGGTTTAGAATACGCATATGGAATAATACACGACCAATTTATTCAATATGAATCGATATACAATGTAGACGAGCATGAAGTAGATTTAATATCTCGTCCTTGGTATATCGGCGCCTTCAATCGTCCGGGTAGTGTATATTTTAGTGATCCTTACACCTGTGTGTTTCGTAATTATACAGTTGTATCATTATCGAAAGTATTGCATGACAGATTTAATCAAGCTATCGGTATAATCGCATTTGATATAGATTTTACAACAATACGTGATAATGTAAACAATATAAAACTAATGAATTCAGGATATGGAGCCTTAATCGATTCAAATTTAAGGATAATAGCTCATACAGAATCTTCATTTATTGGTGAAAGTGTAGAATATTTAAGCAGAGAAAGATTATATCTGAATACTTTTCTAGAAGCTCTCCGTGCAGGAGTCGAGCTTAACGCATTTCGATCTATTTCTTTTACAGATGTAGAAAGTGTTTTTTACAGTCGTAAATTATTTAATGGTTGGCAAATATACATTGGTGTACCAGTTGATGATTTTTTTCAAGATACTAATATAATGCTTGTAATATTGTCAATAGCAGGAATAATATCAATGTTAATATTATGTGGCTTACTAACTTTTTTACATATAGCTAAAAAACGTTCTGATGATGCAACAAAGCTTAAATCTTCATTTCTTGCCAATATGAGCCATGAAATACGAACCCCAATGAACACAATTATTGGTATGTCTGACATCCTACTCAATTCAAATTTACCTAAGCGTGATATGGGTTATGTTAAAGATATAAATTTTACGGCAAAATCCTTACTCTCTATAATAAATGACATCCTTGACATGTCCAAAATAGAAGCAGGAAAAATGAAATTAAGCCTTACTCACTATAACTTTAGCATGTTAGTAGACAATGTAGCGTCAATGTTTGCCTTTTTAGCACGTGAAAAGGATCTTGCATTTAAAATTAAAAAAATTGGAACAATCCCCGATTCACAATATGGTGATGACATAAGATTGCGGCAAGTTCTAACTAACATATTAGGTAACGCCATAAAATATACACAAAAAGGATTTGTAGATTTTAAAGTAATAGTATCTGAAGAAGAAAAAACAATAACATTTAAAGTGACAGATTCAGGTTTAGGAATTCCTAAAGAAACATTACCGAAACTATTTCAAGCATTTGAGCAATCAAAATCAGAAAAGAATCGGTATATAGCAGGAACTGGATTAGGTTTAAAAATAAGTAAAACCTTCGTAGATATGATGGGTGGCAATATCAGTGTAGAAAGTGAACTTAAGAAGGGCAGCACTTTTACCATAGTAATACCCTTGATAGCAGGAAATTCAGCCCAGATAAAACATGAAGTGAATTATAAAACAACCAATATGATAAATGCTCCAGAAGCCAGCATCTTAGTTGTTGATGATAATGATTTTAATTTACGTGTAGCTTTAGGATTGTTAAACGTATTCGGCATAAATGCAGAAACCGCTTCATCAGGTATAGAAGCCATAGATATGGTACAAAAGAAAGATTATGATATAGTCTTTATGGATCACATGATGCCCGAAATGGATGGTATCGAAGCCACAAGTGAAATCCGAAAATTAGGCGGAAAATATCAAGATTTAACAATAATAGCTCTAACAGCTAATGCAATTCAAGGTGCCAGTGAAATGTTCATAGCAAACAGTTTTGATGGTTTTATATCAAAACCTATAGATATGAATATATTCAGAAACGCCTTAATAGAGTTCCTTCCACATGAAAAAATAAAACAAAAAATTAATGGTGATGATCCAATAATACCTAACGTCCCTAATTGTAATGCTCATGAAGATTTCTGGGCAGCATTATCTACTGTTGAAGAAATTGAACCAGAGGTATGTTTATTACGTTTAAATGGTAATAAAGAGTTGTATGAAAAGTGCGTAAAGCTGTTTTATGACGATATAACACCAAGCATTGAAAGAATGAACGGTTATTTAGACAATAATGATATAAAAAGTTTTGCGATTTCTACTCATACATTAAAATCAACCTTAAGTAGTGTTGGTGCAGCTAGTCTTTCCGAGCAAGCCCTTAAATTAGAAATGGCTGCTAAAAATAACGATTCTGATTTTTGTCTCAATGCCTATCCTAATTTTATGAAACGCCTCTTAGTTTTACAAGAACATCTAACAATGGTCTTCCCTCCCGAAACCGCAGTTGTTAAAAAAGAAAATGGTGATATTAAATTGTTACAAGAAAATGTACAAAAAGCAATAGATGCAATAGATGACTATGATAGCGATGTGGGAATTGAACTATTAAGCAAATCAATATCCTACGATTATGGACAAGAAATAAACGATTTATTAGAAAATGCTCTAGATGAGCTTAATAAATTTAATTACGATGATACTGTAACTATACTTAGAAAAATATGGAGTATTAATGAAAGATGATATGTTTGTACTGGGCAATCGTGAATTTACATCCAGATTTATATTAGGTTCTGGTAAATTTTCTTTATCAATAATGAAAGAAGTAATAGACAAAGGTGCTGTAGAAATGGTAACATTAGCACTTAGAAGAGCTAACGTTGGGGGAAAAGAAAACATTCTTGATTTTATTCCCGCTGGAATTACTATACTACCTAATACATCCGGTGCAAGAAATGCCACAGAAGCTGTTCGTATAGCCAGATTAGCACGCGACTTAGGTTGCGGTGATTATATAAAAATTGAAGTTATTACAGATTCAAAATATCTATTTCCAGATAATCATGAAACAGTAAAAACAATTGAACAACTTGCTAATGATGGTTTTATCGTTTTACCCTATATGTATCCAGATTTGATAATTGCAAGACAAATGGCAAAAGCTGGTGCTGCTGCTATAATGCCTCTGGGTTCACCTATTGGTAGTAATAAAGGGTTGATAACAAAAGAGTTTATCAAAATTCTTATAAATGAAATTGATTTACCTATAATAGTAGATGCTGGAATTGGCTGCCCCTCACAAGCGTGCGAGGCTATGGAACTAGGCTGTGCTGCAGTGATGGCAAACACTGCCATAGCAACATCTGATAATGTCGGATTAATGGCAGAAGCATTCAAATTAGCAGTTGAAGCTGGTAGAAAGGCATGGCTGGCTGGCACGGGCAGGGTTTTACACAATCGTGCGGAAGCTTCAAGTCCGTTAACAGGATTTATTAATTGATGGGGAGGGCATCACCTACAGAATTGGGTGAATCTGATCATATGGCGGGTCGCAAAATTGCATCCCTGCGGGATGCAGATTTGGTGGGTGTATTTGTTTCTACCGAGCCTCATATACCTACGGAGTCCACTCCGAAAAGTACATTGAATAAAATCATACCTTACGCACACCGAAGGTGTGTGACTTTTTATAGTAAAACATGCAACCAACAACATCCACCCTGAAGGGGTGGAACTCTATGTGATACAATTATTTAGTCCCACCCCTTCGGGGTGGAATATGTGGTGGTAATCGTTTTCTAATCGAGTAGAGGAGGGTGCGTGAAGCACCTTCCCCTCTCACACCACCGTACATACCGTTTTCAGTATACGGCGGTTCGATTTATAGTAGCAAGTGCTACATGGACTTTTTCATATTGAGCCAGCAGAGAGATTAAGCCTCTTCTTGATAATCTTTCATTTGTGATACCTCTGTGTAATGCATATGATGTGCTTACACATTGGTAACTTTTTCTACTGTTAGCCGTCATATAGGCAGTCTCGTGATTTATACCGAGCTTACGAAGGGATTCATATCTCTTATGTATTGTTTTCCATTGTTTCCAGATGACTATTCGTATTCGCCTGCGAAGATGTTCGTCTATTTTGGATAATATCGATTTCATCTTACCGATGCGAAAATAGCTCACCCACCCTACTATCTGTAATTTGAGCTTACGGAGTCTATTGTCAAGTGAGATGCTCCAGTTCCTACTTGTTAATGCTTTTAGTTTTCTTTTTAGTTTCAAGATTGACTGCTCGTGCGGCTTCGCCTGATAGATACCTTCTTTGTCTTTGAAATAGCCAAAACCTAGAAATTTGATCTCGTGAGGTTTACCTATCTTACTCTTAGTCACATTGACTTTCAGTCCAAGTTTGCGTTCGATAAAGTCGGAAACCGTTCTCATAACTCGTTCGGCTGCTTTACGACTGCCTACAAGAATGTTGCAGTCGTCAGCATATCGTACGAATTGTAAACCGCGCTTCTCAAGTTCTTTATCAAGTTCATTGAGCATGATATTTGATAATAGTGGGCTGAGGTTGCCGCCTTGAGGAGTTCCAATGGGAGTTTCCTCAAATGTCGTGCCTATCATCACACCGCTTACCAAAAATTTTCTGATCAATGACAGAACATCACCATCATCGATTGTTCTACTGAGAAGATTCATCAGTCTATCGTGATGAACTGTGTCAAAGAACCTTTCCAAGTCGATGTCAACTATCCACTCTAACTTATACAGATTTAGTAGTTCTAAACTCCTAATAACGGCATGTTCACAGCTGCGACCTGGTCTGAAACCATAGCTACTATCACTGAACTGCTTTTCATATATAGGAATTAGCCTTTGGGCAATTGCCTGCTGAATAACTCTGTCAATCACTGTTGGAATACCTAATTGACGCATTTTACCGTTGTCCTTTGGTATTTCTACTCTGCGGACAGGTTGTGGCTTATATTTACGGGTTCGTATGGCTTCAAGAATCTCAGCCCTGTGCTCTTGTATGTAAAAGTATAAATCTTCTACTTTTACTCCATCCACTCCGCTTGCTCCCTTGTTAGCAACTACTCGTTTATAAGCTTCGTTCAAATTCTCCTTAGAGAGAATCTGCTCTAAAAGTTCCATTGTTGTCTTTCCTCCATAAGCTCGTAAACAATCAATCTCCCATTTTGAGTAATCCTCACGGATACGCCGCTACTTTCCTCATTAACACATTCTGGATGAGATTGCTCTGTTTCTAAGGTGTAATAGACACCTATAAATCGTTCAGTCCTTCGATAGCTTGTGTTACCCCTGCCGTTCATTTTTACCTTTCCTATACTGAGCAGGCACTCGCTATCTACTATGACCTCTGCTGACTTCTTGCGACAAACCGTTTTCGACCACTATCGTGTCCGCAAGACCTCCCGAGGTAAGCCATATCTCTTTCATCTTTTACCTGCCTGATTTACTGCATAAGATTTACGCTCGTATTTGGACTTTAGCTTGCTTAGTAGCCTTATCCTCTTATACAGCCTTAATATCAGATTCGTGTTCCTCAGGTCAAGATTTTGCTACGCTCTTTCTTCAGCTCATACCTCACGATACGCACCTTGAGTTTCGCTATGCAGTTTCAACGAGATCCTCTGCTAAGGACTTTCACCTATTAGACATATAACATACTCGGCACACTAAAGAGTCACATCTCTCCGAGATGTGTAAGGAATATCAATAATAAATTTAGAACCGACTTTTCGGAGTGGACTCCGTAGGGATGTGTAAGGTATGAATTTATATTAACAGAAGGAATTCGGGACGCATGAATGCGTCACCTACAGAATGGATGGTGTCTCCCACATATTTTTTTGCATTCCCTACATATCAAAAAAAAACTTGACATAATTTACCTCAAAAATAGTTTGTGGTATAAATACATTCATACTTGGAGGTAAATCATGAAACGATTAATTATATTCGCTTTCATAACTCTTTATATTTTCTCAGCTTATGCAAGAGAAATGGTACATGCTTACTTCGGAAACTATGTTGAAATTGTACGTGTTGTACTTGTTATCAGGTCGGAAATTCATTATAATACCTTAATGGATACAGACAATAGGGTGATTCATATTCATATGAATGACACTCGGTTAGACCCATCTATTCTGCCAATTGATTTTGATACAACGCCTTTAATTAGTCACATTAGTTATGAGACGATTGGGCGTGATTTAAGAGTTTCGATTTATACAAACGTTATTTACTATGCTGAAACTTTCTTTCATCAAGAAGAGAATTTCAAAATTGTGTTGGATATTTATCGGCAAAGGGAGCCGCAAACTTTGGCACAGGCGTTAGAGTATCTGAACTTTTACTGGACAGTTGGATTTCATGATAGAGCAGTGCGACTCCAAAGACGTATCGACAACGGTGAATTTAGAGAATTTGTTCACATGCCTGTTGAAACGAATAGAAATCTGCATACAACACAACAATTGCCGCCAATTTCAACACCGCAAGTAGTAAACACAACCCCCGAACCGCTCTTTCAAAACATTGAATTACCGAGCACATTTAGGACAGTAAATGTGATGCTTTATATGCGACCAGATGTAAATTCTTTGAATCTTACACTGCAAAATTGGGTGAATGAAGCTTTCAGGGTTTATGACATGTTTACAAACCTTAGCACAAACCTTGATCTTGTTGAAAGAACTTTGAAATTATACGATACACAGAGTATATTAGATATGACTTTTGTTGAAGCTATGAGCATGTCTTCAAATATTTTAAGCGATGCTAATATCAGAATTAATGAAATAAGATTGTTATTAACTAACTCTTGGAATCGAAAACCACAGTCAAACGTGTTACCGGTTAAATATACTGAAGAAATGGTGCAGCATGTTCTGAGTATTTTAAACTCATATCATGAAAGAGTTTTTAATTTACAAACCGAGTATGAACTAAGGATAAGAGGGATTTAATCCTTTTCAATCTCTTTACGCTTTTAAACAGTATCATTATATTTTTGCTAGGATGAACTATCATGATCAATAGCACTACACGTCATAATACGAAAATGAATGGACAATTTAGTCGGCTATCTGCTTCATATACATCATGATGCCGAATCGCAATCTTCATTTTCATGCATGGTGGTGAAGCTGTTTCATGGTCGATTGCGAGCCTGT